>Ga0207693_10001105_pt1 | contig 24252 bp, 31 predicted proteins | sample LARL81metaG_FD_184347 | JGI IMG/M metagenome (GOLD analysis project Ga0207693, IMG submission 184347) | Corn, switchgrass and miscanthus rhizosphere microbial communities from Kellogg Biological Station, Michigan, USA - LAR L8-1 metaG... | ecosystem: Host-associated > Plants > Roots >... | reverse complement strand
TTTTCTGCCTCTTTTGCCAATGAAGAAGCGGAACGTCCATCAGAGTTCTCAGAATCGATTAATACGAAGAGAAGTGTTCCTTTTTTCTTCCTAGTAGCATGAAGATAATTCTCTGTCTTTTGCATATGGAGTGGTTGAATACCTATTGATTAAAAGTTTAATTGAATATAGTTATACAGATTTGTATAGCTATGAGCGAATCCCCTGATGAAAATTTTAGCAATATTATTAGGCAAATTATAGAAAAATCATTATTTACTGAAAGACAAATTGAAATTATTTTAAAACGTAGGGAACTTGCAAATCCCCAGTTTACTATCAGTAAAGGGGCATTTTATCGTCAAGTAACCCAGTCTAAAGACAAGTTGACGGCACTATGCTATTCGTGGATCCTGCTTAGGGGCCTAGGCGTGCTTAGCGCTGATGATATGGATGTGATTAATCGCCTCTCCGAACAGATTTCTGTGATAAAAAGTAGTGATGTTTTTCCAGAACGTGAGGACCAGGTCATGTCTGTGATACAGGAAGTACTAAAGAGGACCTGTAGGCTATGATTTGGCTTCAAAATAGGCACGAATCCAGGAAATGACTGTGACGTGTTGTGATGGAACATGTTTGATATTGATGTGTAAGGTGTGAAATATTTTTACTCAAATATGATAAATCACATCATTTGACGTTACAACGTGATGTTGGTAGATATCCCAGACGTAGGAGTCATGCTAGGCATACTTGCATCATTTGTTGGTGGCCTTGTAGCCATTACAGTATACAACAAGGTCAAGCCACGACTGGGATCAGAGGGTGAAAATGCAAAAATTCTAACAGAGCGCTTGCAGTATTATGAAAATTTGTTAATTGATATGAAAATTCGCCTAGATTCTGTAGAAATGGCACAGGAAACTGAGGAGGTTCCCCAGGCACAAATTCCAAGGCCAAAAGAGTCCAAAGTGCACCAAGAGCCTCAGGTAATGGTCAAAGAAGAGAAACCAAAGGAAAAAATCCCGAATATGCAGTTCGGAAGTGCCACTGATCACATCCTACGCCTAATCACAGAGAAGCCAATGACATCACGTGACATCCAGGTCACAATAGGAAGGACCAGAGAACACACATCACGCATGCTAAAGAAGCTCTTTGAGGAGGGTTTGGTGGAAAGAGACATGTCAACCAAGCCATTTTCCTACAAAATAACTGACAAGGGTCTTGCAAAGATAGGGGTTGCCAGGATGGCACCGGCCCAGTAACTTTTAGGATACCAATAGTTTTCAGACCAACAAGTCAGGTTTTTGCCATGTTATTTTTTGGTTGATCAAACCATCAAATCCTTCAAATTTCTGTCAAAGTCGTAGAAAATCATTATATTTTAATAATCTTAGATAATAGTAAATTCTTAAATTAATGTTCTTATAATGTAATAACATGCCTGATGAGCAATTAATCAAGATCACCACTGCAGGCACGATTTCTATACCAAAAGACTTTAGAAAATTTCTTGAACTTCAGAAAGGAGATTATGTCAAGGTCACAATTGATGGTGATCATCTAGTGGTCAAAAAAGTAGTAATCTCCTAAGTCGTATTCTTTTCTCTCTGGGCTATCTTTAGGATCTGGTAAGACCACTCTTTTCCCTGCTTCTCCCTTGCCACCTTGCCCTTTACGGCAAATCTTGAGAGATATGTTGAGATCACACTCAGCTTGATTGGCTCCTCATACTCATCTTCGTATTTTTCCAATATCATAGATGAGGTGAACTTGCCTATGGGGAAGTTCTTGTCAATGACATTCCATATCTTGGCCCCTATCGAATCCAATTGGGCCCCAGCCTCTGGCTCTTCTATATTCATCAGGTTCATCAGCTCAAATATCTTTAGCATCTTTTCACGGGTAACGTTGCCCTCTAGGCTAAAGTTGTACTTGGCTCCGTCTGCATCCTCCAAGTCTATCCTGATTCTTTTTCGTGCCATTGGGATCGATCTGGTAAGCCGTTAACACTTGAACAGATCATAGAAGAATTGTTAACACCATGGTTTGTTAACATTCACTGCCTAGCCCACGCATGGGTGTTTTTGGCATCTTAACAGGCTCTTTGGGCTTATATCCAAAATACCCCTAAAATCCATGCCTAGAGTGGAAATAAGGGGGTCTTCTTTAGGATGTTAACAATGTTAAGAGCCATCTTCACGCCTGGACTGGAAATAAAGGGGTCATTTTGGGCTTTTCTGGACCAAGAGTTAACAGAAAGTTCACTAATTGTTAATTTCATACCAGGAAGGCCCACACACCTATACTTCCACTCTAGCTTTATTAAAAAAATTTTTTTTATGAAAATAAAAATAAAAATAATTAATGATATACTAAATTTGGTTTAGTTATTCTATTCTAATCTATTAGTTTGGAGTAGAGTCCATATGTGGACAGAGAAGAAACAGTGGTGTGTGGGTCTATGACAAAGGATCCGATTGACAAATTATTGGATGATGCACAAAGTGGAAAGTCCCTATTCAAGAATCGCGAAGTCCTTCACTTTTCGTTTATTCCTGATATAATTTTACACCGTGAAGATGAACAAAAAAAGGTCACCCAATCACTATTACCATTATTAAAAAAATCACGTCCATCAAACCTGCTGGTCTATGGCAAGCCAGGGACAGGGAAAACTCTGGTGGTCAAGAAGGTTCTTGGTAAGATACAAGAACGGGTAAAGGACAATTCTTTTCCAATCCAATTACTATACGCCAATGCAAAAGAAGAGACTACTCTGTATGGGCTGTTAGTAAAATTGGGCAGGCAGTTGGGCCTTACATCACAAAAGGAACTGCCCTCGACCGGACTTTCAATCAGTGAAGTGTTCAATCGTATTATTACAGAAATTGAGAAGAATGCACTGAACACGGTATTTGTGATAGACGAGATAGATTATCTTGTAGAACTTGTCTCCAAGTCAGGCAAGGATGTATTCTATTCATTAACTAGAGCAAATGAGAGACTGAAAAAAGGCACACTGACCCTGATAGGAATCTCAAATGACCTTACATTCAAGGAGAGGCTAGATCCTAGGGTCCTGAGCAGCCTAAGTGAGGAAGAAGTCATCTTTACCAACTATACTGTAGGCCAGATCAAAGAGATTCTAGAAGAGCGTATCAAGGTGGCCTTTATACCCAAAACTGTAGGGTCTGCAGCAGTAAACCTCTGCTCTGCCATGTCTGGCCAAGAACATGGGGATGCCAGAAGGGCAATTGACCTGTTAAGGGTGGCAGGCGAGATTGCAGAACGCGAACAATCTGATACTGTGGATGAAGACCACATCCGAAGGGCTTCTTTGAAGATGGAAGAAGACAAGGAAACCACGGCACTGAACTCATATCCATTACATGAGAAACTGCTCATACTTGCAGTAATGAAAGCAAGTGGAAATACGACAGGCGAGATATACCAATCATACAAAAACCTCTGTAAAATTACAAGACAGAAAGAACTCACTCAGCGCAGAATTACACAAATGCTAAGCGAGATAGAAATGACTGGACTGATCACAGGAAAAATTATTCATCAAGGCATGCATGGAAGGACCAAGAAATTTAGTCTTACACTAAATGCTGATACTGTGAAAAAAGCATTCAAGGAAGATCTGACCTTGGAAGATCTCTTGTAAATTTAATCAGAATTTTCCGTAAAGTCTTTTGTAAAAACCTTCATTGTCTGAAGATTTACGATAATAGCTATTCCAGGTGTAGGGCTGATTCCGACACTAGCTTGGAATGGGGTCTGGCTTTGCCATGCACCAGAGTTTACAATTAGTGTTCCCTTGTACATGTCAAGTTCAACAACATGTATGTGACCGGAATGAAAGATATCTGGAACTTCATTAATTACCATCATGTCTTCTAACTCTGGTGCAATCGGCGTTCTCTTGCCATAAATTGGGCTCAAGTGCCTAGTTTTTAGCAAAACCCTCATGGCCTTTGCAGGCTGGGCATAGCTTAGTCCGGGGGTGCTGCCTACTACATCGTCAAGGCTTTGGCCGTGGAACATCAGTATCTTTACGCCATTTAGATCAAGCATAGATGGGTTGCCCACCATGAAAAAATTCTCTCTATTCCAGAGGTGCATGTTGTGTTTTTCTGGAATTGCAGGCTGGGGCAAAGCTCGTCTTCCTGGGTCGTGGTTTCCTGGAATGATAAAGACCTTGATGTGTTTTGGAATCTTGTCTAAAAGTTCTGCAGCCTTTGCCATCTGCTCATTTACATCTAAAAGTAAGAGCTCCTTGTCTTGGTTTGGGAAGATACCAATACCGTCAATGATGTCTCCGCCCACAAGTACAAACCTGACCTTTCGTGCTATCGGATCAGGACTTGAAAGCCATGAAACAAACTCTGTAAACTCTTTTTCCATAAAGAATTTGCTTCCTACGTGCAAGTCAGAGATGAAGACAGCATAGGTCTCAGTCTTTGAGCGATTTGCTATATGATCAGGTATGTCTGGCACAAGAATTTCTTTTACAAAAAATCCGCCGTTTTTTCCACTTGCAATTGATACCATGACAAACTGATCAATCTGCAGTGAATTTGCGGTCTCCTGAATCTCTTTATTAAAAATCAAAAGCTCAATTGATCCTGTGGGATCGTCTATCACTATTTTTGTAACGTCTCTTTCAATTCTTCTATCCATGAGCAGGCCTGCAATGTAGGTCTCCTCATCCAGTTTGCCGTTTGTCACGTTTGAGATGGGGGTTAGTTTCTTTGACTGTGAACGTTGCTGCATGATTTTAAGCAGTTTTGAGTATCTGTCTTTGAATAACGCCTGAAAACCCTCAATTCCTTCAGCAGAAGTGACCTTTTTTGTAGGATCAAACAAAATTGTATGGTTATTTTCAATTCTGTCATCTATCTCCGACTCTACAAACATCTTGAGGTCGCTTTGATTAATCAAGAACAAATTTTGTTTAGATTTTTCTCGAACAACTTGCTTGATGATATTTTGAAGCTCCTTGACGTCAATTTTTTCTAATATCTTAAACGCATCAGGATGAATCTGAAATCCTTTACTTAGTGCATAAGTTATGGCAGAGGAAACTTCTTCTTTCAACAAGGTCTCATAATACGACTTTTAATTAAATCTGATCCAACAACCAATACCTCAAATATAGTTCTCTTAAAATTGGATCATTGTTTAGAAACCGTAGAGTTCTAGTTTTTGTTATTTTCGTAGGAATTTTTTCCTTATCTTATTTAATCGGAACTGAAAGTAAATTATCTGACGAGGAATCGCAATCATTTCTCAAAGAATTTCAAAAGGCAGTTGAAGGAATTGATGCCATAGGAATTTTTGAACACAATGCATCAGTTGCACTGCCCATGTTTATTCCAGGTTTTGGGCTGGCTTGGGGTGCATTTGCAGCTTGGTCAACAGGTCTTGCATTTGGGGCATTGGTATCAACAACTCCCGCACTTGCAAAGGTCCCACCACTGGCGTTACTCTACCTGTCTCCTTTCGGTCTGATGGAGCTTGCGGCTTATTCAATAGGAATGTCAAGAAGCTTTTTGTTGATAATTGCAATCATAAGAAAAAAACCACTACGATCTGAGATGCGCCAAACTATCATAGAAATAGGAATTGTTGTGGCACTACTACTAGCTGGAGGATTCATAGAATATTACATGATTCAACATTTTGGATCAAGTGTGGTTAATGCAAAATCTACTTTGTAAAGAAAATTAACTGGGAATTGCCTAATTGTTGGATAAATTATACCTAGTAATTAAATATGCAATAAGGAGTTGGGTAATCTAGTGAAATACGTATTCCTGTTTCTAATGGTAATTGCAGGACTTGCAGCTACTACACTGTACTTGCCTAATGCCTATTCTGATTTCTCATCAAATGGAAAATACTTGATTGATGCCTCAGGATATCTTTCAGGAAATAAAGCAATTTTTGATTCAAGTATTGCTCTACAGATTACTGCAGGATCAAATAGTGGAGGTACTATGCAAGCAACACTTGACAACGGCCTTGTTACTATAGCAAATACTCATTATCTTAATTCTGGACTTTGGCAGGTCTCAATCTTGCGAGACAGCAAGTACTTTGTCATCCAAGGCGATGCACAGGATCAAAATGGAAACATAATTCATCTTAATTTGTTTGGAAGAATAGTTGACAGTAACCAAGAGGGTTCTGTCTTTAGCATATCTGGTAAAATAACAGGTGCTGAGACTTTGAAAGTAAGCTACAGCGCCAAAGTACTATCAGCCAATACTGTAACCACACAACCAACTCAGACACCAACTCCTACAAACACACCTACATCATCAACTGTTAACATCAGCATAGTATACGGCGGATATGATATCAACAATCAAGTTCATTACTCACCATCAAATGTTCAGGTAGCTACTGGTACAACAATAGTTTGGACCAACAACGATTCTGTTCCACATAGAATAATGAGCGGTCTTGCAAAAGCAACTACTGCCAACCAATCAACTTCTATCTTTACTTCTGATGGTAAGATAGATAGTGGCATCATAGCTCCGGGCAGCTCGTTCCAGTTTACAGTAACCAATTTTGATACAAGTCAATCACTTGATCCTAAAACTGCAATACGTTATGGTATTCCAGCAAATGAAACAGCAGGTGCAATTACCTTCTTTGATCCTAACTACCAATTCATGGTAGGAATAATTGCTCCACTTGCTCAACAAGTCACACAAGGAAGTGCACAACTTAGCATAATTCCAGGAGCATCAAATCTTGCCAATGGACAATATCTCTCATCAACATCGCTTCAAATCACACCTGGAACAACAATAACTATCATCAACAATGATTCTGTTCCACATAGACTGTTGAGTGGTCAAATAATTACCACGACCCAAGGCGGCTCTAAAGGGACTGCTCCACCAAAGGTGCCTCAATTTACTTCAGATGGAAGAATTGACAGTGGTGTTATCGCTCCAGGCCAGCATTATCAACTCACAATTAGTTATACTGGTTCCACACAATTTTACGATCCTTCATTTACATGGATAAATGGAATTATTCTTTCATCAGCTCCGTCCACAAGTCAAGCAGCTCCAATCAAAATTAGTATAAACCCAGGATCATCATCACCAAAAGGAACAGCAACTGCACAAACGTATAATCAATACAACACGTACTATACACCAGATACCATACAGATAGTTCCTGGCACTCCGATAATTTGGACAAACAATGATTCCATAGCACACACAATTTACAGTGGTGTCAGCACACAAAGACCTGACAATCCATTTACCCCTGATGGAAAGATATCAAGTAACAAAATTGCACCAGGACAATCATTTACTGTTGTGGTAAATGATACTGGAATTATCAGATTCTACGATCCACAATACACTTGGATGAATGGCTTGATAATTTCAATGCCACCAACTTCATCATATTCAATTGGTGCAACATCTCACAACCCTGGACTACACTAAATTATTTGAAATTAATGTAAGACTCTAGCTTGGTCTGATCAAAAACCATTACAGAAAGGTCAGAAAATTCTTTTCCTTCTAGATCTTTTACCTTTCCGATAAAATGTGTCTCTTTCTCAGTAGTTAAAAATTCAAAGACGTGTACCTTTATCTTTGAAGTGTCAAAACCGTGTTCTCTCAAGTATATCGCTATCTCAGATTGCATAAAGTGCTTTGAGGGCTCTTTTGGCCAGGGTCTTGGCACAAGTATTACACTGAATCCATCAATGAGTGCCTTTTGAAGCTCAAGTTTCTTTTCCTCTATGCTTGTAGAAATGTGCATAGTGATGACCTTGCTTTTGTCTGTAGGTACTCTTGCCTTTGATGCTGCAACTTGTGTAGAACTAATTCCTGGAACAATTTGTACATCTCCAAATATCTCAATTAGTCTGTCCACCACTTCAGATTCTGAGAAGTTTACATCTCCTGTAAATGGAACAACACATGTCTTGTTTCCTAGGGTCTTTGAGACCTTTTGATATGCGTCCTCCTGGTCTTTCATGGTGATTTCGTGTATCTCTTTATTTTTCAACAGAGCTTCTATCGTTTTGAGTGTGTATTTGTATCCAATAACAATATCAGAATTTAGCACTATTTCCTTTACTATTTCAGTTACATACTTTGGTGATCCTGGTCCTACACCAACGGCATAGACTTTTCCCATAAATGCCGTTTTGTAATGTTCAATATATTTCACTGATGTTATACGTGATTTATGAGAAATCATCCATGAAATTAAAACCAGTTAATGATTAATTGAAATAAAAAATGCAAGATACAGTGTTTATTCTTTAGTTGTATCTGGTTTTGTTGTAGTTGTTTGTGGTTGTATTTTTTGTGAAAGTTTGTTTTTCTTAGTTTTCATGTAAAATACGATGGCACCGATTGCAGCTGCAACGATTCCTGCAATGATTAGTTCTGTATTGTTCATCGCAAATGGCACGTTTGAGTCGTATTAAGTCATTGTATTTCTTACCAAACATCATCCACCTCATCGAGTTCCTTGAATTCCTCAATTGGTTTCTCGCGCATCACTTTCAATCTAGCAATGTCTCTATCAAAGAACAGATCTATTGTCCAGTCAAGGAAAATTCTTACTTTTTTGTCTAAACGCGGTATCTTTGAAAGATAGATTGTTCTCCAAAGCAGCCAGGCAAAAAGTCCGTGTAAATGAATGCCAAATATGCTTGCAATTGCGCTTCGCTTTCCTATGACTGCCATTTGGCCCCTAGGCGTATAGACAAATTTTTCCTTTGGCTGATTTGTGATTATGGCATGAATATTTTTTGCAACAATTTTTGCTTCTGACTCTGCATTTTGTGCTGTTGGTGGAAGAGGCCTATTTGTTTTGGAATCCATAATGTAACAACAATCTCCTACTGCAAAAACTTCAGGAAAATCACTGGCTTGGAGAAATTCATCTACTACAATTCCGCCTCTGTTTGTTTTGAAGACAGATTTTTTTATGATATCTACCGGTGTAACACCTGCAGTCCATACCAAAGTTCTTGTCTGTATTGCGTTTACTGAAAATTGATCACTAGGATCTTTTGTAGACGGGGTTGCATCCTCGATTAGAACCTCCTCGCCTGAAAAGCTAGAAAGTTTTGTACTTACCTTGACTTCTATACCACGTTGATGGAGTTTTTCCAAAGCAAATTTTGCAAGCTTTTCATTAAAACCTGGAAGTATGGCACCAAGTGCCTCAAGAACAATAACTCTGATGTCAGTCTTTTCAATATTAGGATAATATTTTCTAGCATCATGTAGCAAGTCCATCAACTCTCCTGCAGTTTCTATACCTGCAAACCCTCCTCCCACAATTACAAAGGTAAGCAAGCTTTTCTTGAGAATTGAATTGACTTCATTGTCTGCCTGCTCAAGCATGTCTATTGCTCTGTTTCGCAGAACAACTGCATCATTGAGGGTCTTCATCGAATAAGCTAATTTTGCCAACTGGTCCATCCCAAAGAAATTTGTCTGGCTACCAAGTGCCAGCACTAGATAATCATAGTGTAGTAAAATTCCGCGTTTTTCTTTTGTACCGCTAAGAGTTACTGTTTTTCCATGGGGGTCAATGGTTTTGACTTCGGCCTCGTAAAACTTGGTCTTTTTCAGCAGGGTTCTAACTGGAATTACAATATGTCTTGTTTCAATAGTTCCGGAGGCTACCTGGGGCAACATTGGTGTAAACAAGAAAAAATTATCCCCACTTACCAGGGTAATTTGTACATCATTTTCATTTGGAAAATAGGATTCTAGTTTTCTAACACATTCTATACCTGCAAATCCTCCACCTAAAACAAGAATCCTTTTGATTTCTGACATTGTATTGATCTAATGTTATAGGGTGAGATAAAAAAGGGTAGTAATGATTCTCACGAGTATACAGCTTAACATTTGTGCGAAAGGTAAAATATGCTGATTTATGAAACTTAGGATATGAAGAAAGAATACATTGTTGTACGAATAGACGCATCACCAGATGGAGCTCCATATGTGGTAGTCTCACTTTCTACATCCAAGGATTTTAGAGAACAAAGCACCCCAATGTCCCCGTTTGGCGCTGGAGGAGTTATGGGTTTTACAAACATGGATGATATGATGAAAAACCTCAACAAAATGCTCTCTGGAGGCATGGGTCAAGCAGGTTCTACAACCTCAATCAAGCTTGATATGCACGAATACAAGGAACTGAATCTTGCAGTAGGAGACAAGGTCTACCTAGAAATGTCAAAAGCAGAGGCTACTGGCGTTTAAAAAATATTAACGCGAAATTTCTCTTCTTAAAATTTGATATGCTCTTGCAGCATCTTTTTCATACAATACTGCCACTATGTGATCCTGTCCGAAAAACGCATTAAAGAGCTCGATTCCGTTATCATGTAGAATCTCAGATACGTATGAAACCACGTCAGAGCTGCGTTCTGATTCGGGAATGTGTATTGTTATCTTTGCTAATCCATCTTGAAAGAAATTCCTATGTGATGAAAAAGATTCTACAATTTTTCTTACATCGCTAATGTCCTCAGTCAAGAATCTAAAAGAATTGGTAGAACGGAAAAATTCGTAATCTGGATCGATCTTCATGAATCTATCCATCAAAGCAACAATGTCTGTCATGTCAAAACCATCTGTGGAAAATTTTATGTCTACAATTCCATCAGTCAGGGAAAGTCTTGCATTTTTTAGTACTGTTTCATTTTGCATGTCATCTTTTTTTTCAAAAGAGTCTGCATACCTTTTGATTGCAACCACAATTGTATTGGGGTTTACAGGACCTCCAACCTGGGACTCGACTTCCTTTTGGAGTTTTATTGCAAGTGATGTATAATTAATCAAGCCCATTTTGATGCAGTCGTAAATGGCTCTGTTTTTTGTAATTATCTCTCTGACTGCATCAGGAACCGAAAGGCTTGGGGTTCGCATGGGAGTAAGTTATACTAATAATTATATTAATTTATGTAATGGAACAACCCACTATTTCATAATACTTATATAATGTCATACCTATTACATAGTATGCATAACTATGACATGGATGACTGGGACGAGTTTGACAATGTCTTCCAAAAAATGATGCGACCTTTCAAGGGACTGGACGAAATTTGGAACAACATCACCAGCTCTGAGAATGCACAGACATTTGGTCCTTACTTCTATGGGTATACCATGACTGTAGGACCTGATGGAAAACCTGTGGTCAAAGAATATGGAAATGTTCAACCAGGTCTTCTCCAAAAATCAGAGACAAGAGAACCGTTTGTAGATGTTATCGTAGATAACAAAGAAAAGGTTCTCAAAATTGTTGCTGAAATGCCGGGAGTAGAAAAGAAAGACATCAAGATCGAAGTAGTAGGAAAATCTGTAAATCTTGATGCAGAAAATGGTGATAAAAAATACCATACCCAAGTCCCAATAAAACAAAAGGTTGACGAAGATTCTGTCAAGGCAACTTATTCAAACGGAATCTTGGAAGTAAAGTTCAATCTCAAAGAAGAAGATCGACCGCAAGGAAAGAAGGTGCAGGTCGAATAACTTTATTTTTTATGGTGATAAAATTATGAGCGAAATTACATTAAAAATTGCAGAGGCAGCACAACGACATGTTGGCAAAGGAATAGCTGTAGTAGATCCAAAAGTTGTTGAAGAGAATGGCTGGGAGACTGGCCAAATTCTTGAGCTAGTTGGAAACAGGAAAAGCCATGTAAAACTCTGGTCGGGTTCTACACCAGATTATGGAACTGGAATGATCAAGATAGATGGAATTACTCGACACAACATTGGTGCAGGAATTGGAGAAAAGATCATAATAAAAAAAGTAGATGCACTAGAAGCAGAACAGGTAACTCTTTCACCTATTGAAAAGCTAGCTGAGGAGGGACTCCAAGAATACATGCAAGCATACTACATGGGTCATGTGTTAACCACTGGTGATACGTTGATCGTAACTACACAGATGGGTGGAAAAACACAGCTTGTTGTTGGCGGCACAGTACCATCTGGAAAACCAGTTATCGTATCAGAGGAGACCGAGTTCAAGTTAGGTTCAATGACCAAGGCAATTGATAATTCTGTTCCAAGGATAACCTATGATGATCTAGGCGGCCTAAGAAATGAGGTCCAAAAGATACGAGAAATGGTGGAACTTCCTATGAGACATCCTGAACTATTTGAAAAACTCGGAGTTGAGGCTCCAAAAGGAGTGTTGCTCTATGGGCCTCCAGGTACTGGAAAAACACTGCTAGCAAAAGCTGTTGCAGGAGAGACCAATTCTCACTTTACCTCCATTAGTGGTCCTGAAATCATTGGAAAATTCTATGGGGAAAGTGAAGAGCGCTTGCGAGATATATTCAAACAAGCAGAGGAAAATTCTCCAAGCATAATATTCATTGATGAAATTGATTCCATTGCTCCAAAGAGGGAAGAAGTAACAGGAGAAGTAGAAAAGAGAATTGTATCACAGCTTCTTACTTTGATGGATGGAATGAAGTCAAGAGGCAAGGTAGTTGTAATTGCTGCAACTAACAGACCAGACTCGATAGATCCTGCATTACGAAGACCAGGTAGATTCGATCGTGAAATAGAGATTGGAATCCCAGATCAACAAGGAAGATCGGAGATACTCAATATCCATACACGAGGAATGCCAATTGAAGAAAAAGTAAACTTGGATCAAATTGCAAGAGTAACTCATGGATTTGTAGGAGCTGATTTGGAAGTGCTTGCAAAAGAAGCAGCCATGAGATCTCTTCGAAGAATTTTACCTGACTTGGATCTGGAAGCAGAAAAAATTCCTGCAGAAATTCTCCAAAAAATTATCATTACAGATAACGATTTCAAGGATGCACTAAAAGAGGTAAGACCATCTGCATTACGAGAAGTTCTAGTTCAAGTACCAAATGTGACATGGGATCAAGTTGGTGGCCTAGAATCTCTAAAAGAAGAACTCTATGAAGCAGTAGAGTGGCCACTCAAACACAGAGATGCATTTGAACACACTGATGTTGCAGCACCAAAAGGAATCTTGCTCTATGGGCCTCCAGGTACTGGCAAGACACTAATTGCAAAAGCAGTTGCACACACCACAGAATCTAACTTCATCAGTATCAAGGGTCCTGAATTGCTCTCAAAATGGGTTGGCGAATCTGAAAAGGGAGTACGTGAAGTATTCAGAAAGGCACGCCAAGCTGCTCCATGCATAATATTTCTTGATGAGCTTGATTCATTGGCTCCAAGCAGAAGCTCAGGCAGTTCTGACTCTAATGTCACAGAAAGAGTAGTGTCTCAATTACTAACTGAGATAGACGGTCTTGAAGAATTGCAAGACGTGCTAATAATTGGTGCAACCAACAGAGTAGATCTCATCGACAGTGCATTACTACGACCTGGAAGATTTGATAGAATTCTTGAGGTGCCATTACCAGAGGCAAAAGGACGCGAAAACATATTCAAGATACACACCACAAAGAAACCTCTTGCAGAAGGCATTGACTTTGCAAAACTTGTAGAATTGACTGATGGCTTTAGCGGCGCAGAAATAGAAGGAATATGCAATAGAGCTGCCATGAGTTCCATAAGACGATATGTAGACAAGAAAGAGAAGAACGTAAAATCAATCAAGATAACACAAGAAGACTTTGAAAATGCAATAAAGAAGGTACGACAATCTACTGCAAGATCAAAATCAACGCCATCAATTATATGATAAATTGATTGATGTATTGTGACGGCAAAAGAAGCAATTCTCTATCAAAAGTTGCCTAATGAAAAGGTACGATGTACAGCATGTGCTAGATACTGTGAAATTGGAAAAGATCAGATTGGTCTATGTGGAATAAGAGCAAACAACAATGGCAAACTTGATCTTCTTGCATATGGCAAAGTTATAACTGGACACGTAGATCCTATTGAGAAAAAACCAGTGACACACTATAGACCTGGTACAAGCATATTTTCAATTGCTACAACTGGATGCAATTGGCTTTGCAAATATTGCCAAAACTATGACATCAGCCAACGACGAAAGATAGAGGGAACTGACATGACGCCTCAAGAGGTAGTTGACTCGGCAATACAGTCAGGCTCTGATGGAATTGCGTATACGTATAATCAACCGTCAATATTTATCGAATTTGCCCGAGACTGTGGAGTGATTGCAAGAAAGAATGGGTTGTTCAACATCTTTGTCTCAAATGGTTATGATACACCAGAAACAGTCAACATGATGAATGAGTTTCTTGATTGTATCACAGTAGATTTCAAGGGAAATGCAGAACCACAATTTTCACGAAAATATATTGGAATCCCAGATCCTAAACCGATATTTGATACGCTAAAAGAAATTCACAGTAAAACAAAGATTCACGTAGAGATAACCGACCTGGTGGTTCCACAAGTTGGTGACAATTTGGAACATGCCAAAAAATTATGTCAATTTATCTACGATGAGTTTGGGCCTGACATGCCAATACACTTTCTTAGATTCCATCCAGATTACAAGATGATGGACTTTGAATCAACACCAATACTCACACTTGAGAAACATTATGATATCGCAAAAGAGGTTGGGCTCAACTATGCCTACATTGGAAATGTACCAGGCCATCCACTAGAAAATACATACTGTCCACAGTGCAAGAAAATTGTTGTCAAAAGATATGGCTTTGATATTCAAGGATGGCATCTTGATGATAACAACAATTGCAATTTCTGCGGCAACAAAATAGCAATTGAGGGCAAACTTTCTAAAAACTACAAACAAAACAGATTCCAGTTTGTACTCTAAAATGATATTTCAAAGATTGTAACAATTTCAATTTCAAATTGTAATCAAAGGTTAAATATCGTGAAACTGGAATTAGTACATGCCAACTACTTACATCTTGATCAACTCTGATCTAGGCTCAGATGTTGCTATAATTCAGAAGATAAAGCAGATACTTGGAGGCGAAAAAGGCATCCAATATGAGATTCAAGGTGTGTATGGTGTCTATGATATCATCGTAAAGATAACTGCAGATTCAATGGATCTTCTAAGAAGTATAATCACAAATAAGATTAGAAAGATAGACAAGGTTTACTCTACCTTGACCATGATGGTAATCGAAGAGCAAGAAAAGTCCTAACCTTTCTTTATTGTATCAATCACAGCGTGAATTTCTGATTCTGTATTGTAAAAATGAGGCGAAGCTCTTACAATTTTTTTAGAAAAGATGTCTCTTACCGCAAGTATGATGTTATTTTTCTCAAGTCTTGCAACCAGTGTCTTTGAATCTTGGTCTTGAATTGAAAAGGAAACTATGCTTGTACGTCTTTCCTTTTCCTCTGGACCATACAAAATTGCGCCACTAATTTTTGAAATCTCTTGGCGCAATAGCTCTGCAAGCTTGATGTTTCTCTCTCTGATGGCTGGAATTCCGATTTTTTTGAGATAAATTATTGATGCCTCAAGGCCTGCTGCACCTGACCAGTTTCGAAAACCTGCTTGAAACCTAGCAGGCATTTCTTTGTGTGCAATCTTGTCTTCATGAAATATGGCAGACTCTCCACCAATCTGGAGTGGCTCAATTAGCTCGCTTGAATCTTTTCTGCAATAAAAGATGCCCATCCCCATTGGACCACACAACCACTTGGAGCCGTTAAAGGACATGAAATTACAGTTGATCTTGTTTACATCTACATCACTGATACAGCCAACAGTCTGGGCTGCATCAACAAAATATGGTATATTTTTTTCTGAAAGTATCTTGCCAATTTCTTCTACAGGAACTATTGCACCAGTGTTAAACAGTGCATGGCTTAGAGAAACAAGTCCTGTGTTTTTGTCAATTGTATCTGCAAAAACATTTGGTTCAAAATAACCTGTCTCATTTATTGGCAAATTTCTTAATTCGACTCTTTGACCGGCTCTGACCCATGGATAGTGATTTGCTGGATGCTCATGATTTGAGCCACGTATTACAATATTGGAATTGGGAGCAAGTTTCAATCCGTTTGCTACAAAGTTTATTCCATCAGTAACACTCTGGGTGAGCACTACCTCTTCAGGCCTGCATTTTATCAGCCCTGAAATTTCTTTTCGTAGGTTTGCAAGTCTCTCCCTTACATAAATATCCGAAGCCTCTGAATCTGGACCAAGTTCGTTGTACTTTACAAGAAAATCATTCATTGCTGCTATGCTTGACCTTGGCATCCTGGAAGTGGAGGCATTGTTTAGGTAGATTCTTTCTTTGTATGGAAAATCTTGGGAATAATCTAAATTCATTATTATATTACAATCTACTAGTCTTTTGCATTGTTTAAAAATCCTAGCGATGATACCCAACCAAAATTAAATTTGCAAACAATGTTGGAGCAAAATCTAATCAATTCTGTGTTTTATCCTGATCCATTTCTAAAAGCTGGATTTATCTCAAAACTAGTTCAAGATACAAAACTTGAAGTCTTGTACTTGGATCTTGACTTGCTATATAGCGGGTACGTGGTTTCAGGGATACTTGCTGCTGAAAAAAATGTAACACTCTTCCAACCGACTAGTGATACCTTGTATCAGATGATAAAAGAGATCCTAGTAAAGGCAAGTCTATCTCAAACCATAGTTGTTGTGGATTCACTAAATGGACTCTACAATATCTTGAATCAAAAAAAGAACCTTGGCAAGACTGTCATGTCTATCATGATGTTGCTTGCAAGCATAACAAGGATGACCAAATCATATCTTGTTGTTACAAGTATGGTCCGATACAAAAAAGAGGAAGGCTGGATCTTGTCACCTACGGGAAAACGCCTAGTTGAAACAAAAAATAGTAAAAAAATCCTTCTTGAATATGGAAAAGAAGGTATCGTACTGAGCATGCCTAGTGATTCTTGCAAGCTTGTTATACCTTCAAATCTTATTCCGTTAGTCTAGTCTTTTTATGATATGATACCCAAACTGGGTTTTTACAATCTCCGAGACTTGACCTTTTTCTAATGCAAAAGCAGCTTTTTCAAATTCTGACACCATTGCACCTCTTGAAAAAAATCCAAGATCTCCGCCCCTCTTTTTTGATACGTCAAGAGAATATTCTTTGGCAAGATTTGCAAAACTTTCACCTTTTGAAATTCTTGTCTTAAGATCTTGGGCCACACTTAGCTTTTCAACCAAGATATGTGCACAGTGAATTTTACTTCCCATGATTTCTTGATTGGCAATAAATTATAAAAAAACGTCGGTTCCAATAATTGTCATTCTAAAGTTTTGGAATGAGCCGATCTAAAATTAACGGTGTTATAAAATTGCCAAACGCCGTTATAACAAGCCATTTTTCAGCAAGTTATATTAAGATCTTTTTCAAAAGAACTTCCATGCCAGTTGGAATTATTCCAGATATAGGCGAACAAATGTGCATAGGATGTGCACTCTGTGTAGAGATTTGTACATCACTAGGCCCAGACGTATTAAGAGTAAAACCAGTAGAAGGCTGGAAGAGAGGTAAAGCATTTGTATTTTATCCAGAAAGATGCATTTCAGATGGTGCATGCATAGGTGTATGCCCAACAAAGGCAATCTTCTGGATGAGACCAATGGACTTTACTCCAGGTCAACCAGTACCACTCTATAGAAACTCTGTGTTCGTAAAAGGTTGGACTGAACTAATCGATTAAGTCCGCAAAAACAATTCTCTTTTTCTTATTTTTCTTTCTAGACGTAGTTTTCTACATATATGGTACCGTTTACCATAATATCTTATGAGCAAACCAGGAAACATCTGGCGAAGAGTACATGGCAAAATTACAAAAAAACCCACAAACTTTAGCTGGCTGATAAATGACAAGTTAGCTGGCAGCGGAATGCCAACCTCTGTTTCTGAAATAGATTGGATACTAAAACAAGGAGTAAAATCAATTGTCACAATGACAGAAGACTCACTCCCAGAATCTTGGGTAGCGAATGTAAAATATCTCCATGTCCCAACGGAGGACTACTCTGCACCTGACATGGAACAAATTGACGAAGCAGTAGAGTTTATCCGAAATAGAATTGAAAGCAATGAGCCTGTCATGGTTCACTGTGCAGCAGGTCTTGGAAGAGCTGGCACAATTCTTGCTTGTTATCTTGTAAAATATGAAAAAATCTCTGCAAAAATTGCCATACAAAAAGTACGAAAAGAAAGACCTGGTTCTATCCAGTCTGAATCACAAGAAATAGCAATTGGGCTATACTACAAATTCCTAAACAAGTAAGTTTACTCTGGTATGGATGTAGTTACCATTTTGCCGTCTTCAAGCTTGATAAACAAAAACCTGTTATCCTTGAAGATCAAAGTTACTTCGCCATTTTTCTCTTCTACTTCAAGCAGTTCTTGTCCTCTAAGTCCATCGAATTTTGCCATATCGATCCACCAATAATTCCGTTTATATCTTATTTGGTAACTTCGATCTCGATTTCTTTAGAGTGTGCAGTTTCATCAAATTGGTCTGCATAATCGTGTTTGTACCAAGAGACGTAAACTTCGGCTCCTATCTTGTGCTTACCAACTCCAAGCTCTGATGCATTGAATTGTATTTTTTCATCAAAGTCAAGAAATAGCTGTTGGGCTTCGGATTGGCTATTTGGAATAGATGGTTCGAAATTCTTTGATATCTGTACCCAGACCTTCTTCTCTCCCATCTGAGTCAGCTTAGGGTTTCGAGTCCAAAAAAGGGCAACTTTCTTGTACGTATCTAGGGGCTTGCCAATCTCCTTCTTTCGGAGTCCACCGGTGTGGAGCTTTACTCCGTATTTCAGCTTGAAGGTGTTGTCATGATTATTGTAAGCTTTTTCCCAATTTTTCTCATTGAAGGCTTCCCTGATGGCTCCTGTAATAGAAAATTTTACATTTATTGTAATGCTGTCTTCTATTCTTGGCTTATCGGAGGATTTCCCTAAAGAGACTCCGCTTATTGCATTTTTATCGCTAGTCAACTATTGGGGATGGTTTATATCCTCAATAAGTATTTTTTTGACTTACATGGATGTTCTACTGAAAAAATCTTCTCCAAAGGAGGTTCAATTGGACATAGTAAAATCCGACATCAGCACTCTCTATATAGTACAATATGAGATGCTCAAGGATCCTACTGTAGAGTTTGCAGGTGTAGTCTTGAAACATCCTCTTACCAAACAACTTGCAATGCGAGTAAACACTTCAAAAGGAAATCCAATCAAGGAAATCGAAAAGGCAACAAAGACTGCCATTGAATATACAGACGAATTAAAGAAAGCAATTTTTTCTAAAATTAAAGGTGTCTAAATGAAATTCTGTCCCAAGTGTCAGGCACGGCTAAAGATAGATAGCTCTGACTCTGAATTTGTATGCCCCAAATGTGGATACAGTGAGAAAGGCAGCAAGGTCACAAAACAAGTCAAAAATGAAGGAAGCTCAAATCTCAATGTACTAGACGAAAAAGAAAAAGCAGAAGCAATGCCGACAATCAAAATTGATTGCGAAAAATGTGGAAATAATGAAGCTGTATGGTGGATGCTTCAAACAAGAAGTGCAGATGAACCGACCACCCAATTTTACCGATGCGTCAAGTGCAGCTATACTTGGCGAAACTACGCATAAAGATTTAACTTGGATATTCTAGAGATGTGAATGGGTTGGTATTTTCTGCAAAGACTGGTGGTTCTGAAGAATGGAAGGCAGTAATTTCTGCTATATCGACCCTAGTTGAAGAAGCTACATTCGAAGCTACTGGTGAAGGAATTGCTTTTCGAGGAATGGATCCATCACATGTGGCACTAATTGATATTGCTTGGCCTAATTCTGCATTTGAAAAATATGTTTGCGATTCAGATGTAAAGTTTGGAGTAAGAATAGACGAGTTTTCAAAGTTAATCAAAAGAGCTGATAAAAAAGACAATATAGAAATCAGCATTTCTGAAGACAAGCTTTTGCTTGTTACTATAGGTAAAAATAAAAAATACAAGATGCGATTGATTGAAAGTTCTGCAACTGATACTCCGCTCCCAAAAATTACCTATAATGCCAAAGTGGGTGTAACATCTGCAGAATTTGATAAAATACTTGGCGACATTCAGGTTGTTTCAGAATATTTATCCATTAATGCCAATCCTACAAAGGCAGAATTTTCAGGACGTGGTGACTCTGGTGAGGCAATCATCACACTAGAAAAAGGAATGCCAGAGATGCCAGAGATTGAAGTAAAAGAAGACAGCAACGCAACCTATAGCCTGGAATATCTCAATAGTATAGTCAAAGCAATAGGTACCGTTGCAGGTACAGTAGTTTGTGAATATTCAAGTAAAATGCCACTTAGGCTAGAATTTAAGGTAGCCAACATTGGCAGAATTCACTTTTACCTTGCTCCTAGAGTAGAGAGTTAAAAGATTTTAAGGATAATAGGGCGAGGTTATACTGATTTGAAACTTGTTCTAAAATTTGGCGGAACTTCTGTTTCCTCTCCGCAAAATATACGAAACGTTGCAACCATGATAAAGAAACTAACAAAGGAACACAAAATCATTCCAGTGTTTTCTGCAATAAGCGGAGTCACAGACGATTTAATCAGAATAACAAATTTGATCCAGAACAGAAACAAGGAAGGTGCAAGCTTGATTGCAAAGAAAATAATCAAGATGCACACTGATATTGCAAATCAATGTGTCAAAAATCCCAAAATAAAAAAAGACTTGCTCAACAAGATGAAATCCGACCTTGATGAATTCCAGGATCTCTTACATGGAATGTTACTGCTTGGAGAAGTGACACCACGATCTTCTGACTATATGATCTCATTTGGTGAAAGACTATCCATCAACTTGGTGGCATTTATGCTAAATGAACTAGGCATAAAGGCAGTGCCTCTCACAGGAAAAGACGTAGGAATAGTTACAGATTCTAACTTTGGAGGTGCCAAGCCATTAATGGACACAACTCGTTTGCATGTATCTCATACAATAGAAAATCTTCTGCAAAAGAAAACCATGCCAGTAATTGGTGGATTTGCTGGTGCAGACCAACATGGTAACATAACTACATTTGGAAGAGGTGGGTCTGATTATACTGCAACCATAATTGCATCAAGCATCAAGGCAGATGAAGTCTGGTTGATGAGCGATGTAGATGGTTTGATGACAACTGATCCAAAGATTATCAAAAATGCCAAACTGATCAAAGAAGTATCATACATTGAAGCAATGGAGATGGCACTATTTGGTGCAAAATACATTCATCCAAGAGCATTAGAGCCACTTGTTGCAAAAAAAATTCCTTTGCGAATAAGAAATACGTTTAATCTTGATAATCCAGGTACACTTGTCACTGCTACTCCGCAAGCTGATACGCAAAAGACAGTAAAATGTGTCAGCACCATACGACATACTGGATTAATTGATGTAAGGGGTGGAAGCATGGTTGGTGCCCCTGGTACTGCAGCTACAATATTTTCAATTCTTGCAAAAGAGGGAATTAACATAATGATGATATCTCAAAGCCCATCAGAGTCATCCATTTCTATTATCGTAAAGAAAAATGACTTGGACAAGGCAGTAAATTCACTTGAGATGAATCTGCTTGGCAAAGTCATCAAAAAAGTAGATGTCACAGTAGATGTCTCCATACTTGCTCTCATTGGTTCTGGCATGAGAGGAATCACAGGAGTTGCCTCCAAAGTATTTACTGCTGTTGCAAAAAAAGGCGTCAACGTAATAATGATAGCTCAAGGTTCGTCTGAGCTTAATCTTGCATTTGTAGTCAAAGACTCTGATTGTAATGCAGCAGTACAGGCACTGCATGATGAGTTTAAACTAGACAAATAGCAGAAACTCTCGCTAAAAGCATATTTATGCAAATTAAATATTCATAGCGTATGAACAGACTTCTGCTTTTAGTAATTCTTGTAATAGTTGGAGGCCTTGTGGCTTCGCTATCATTGTTTAATGATCAACTTGCTAACGCTGGATCAACAAAAAAGATCCAGTTCACCCAGACTGTAACATCTACACAAGATCCTGGAATTGGTCACAACAATGAACAGATGGCAATCGTATTACCTCCAAACAGTGGTTCAATTTATCATGGTTCCATTACATACAGCTCGAGCCAACCTGTACAGGTTGTTGTTTTGCATCAAATTGACAAAGGTGACTCTAAAGGCCAACCAACTTGGACAGTGGATGGCAATACACTTTATGCAATAACCACAATTGATTCAAATTCTAGTGGAGGTAGTTTGGATTTTACAGGATCTGCCATTGGTCTGCACTCTACAAACTCTAGTCAGTTTGCTGCTACCGTAAGTGTCGACGGATGGATTAGAGTTACAACTCCAACAGTTGCTCAACCTACAACTGTCATACCAACAACTGAAAATTCTACTATCAAGATACCAAAAAGCACAATCCCAGTACAGATACCAATGCATCAGGGAGTGGTAAATGGAAAAACTGTTTACTATATCATAACAGATTCTAGCAACAATCTTGTAGCAAATACCATATCTGTCAAACAAGACTGGACTGTTCAGGTATCGCCTGTATTGGCTCATGTACCGATATCATCATACGGTAACATCTTCGTATTCACAAATGGAATTGAAGGAAATGGAACACGTGGATATCAAGATGATGTGTTATCATTTACACCAACTGACAAGCAATACAGTCCATTAAACAAAGTAATTGAAGTATCCTGGAATGTAGGACGGGGACCATTTATCCTCAATTCTACAAAAGCAATTCTTGATGCAAACATGACAGGAAAGGTAAAACTGACTGTCACTGATACAATCCTGAATACTCCTGAGGTAATATGGGATGGAGGCGCACTAGATGTGCGAACAAGCAAGGTATTGTCTGACAAGACATCGTATCTTGATGGACAAGTTCTTGATGTTAGCGTAGACAACATGACTGCCACCTTTGTAGGACACAGGGGATGGGGGCCTGATGGAAAAACCATTTACTATATCATAACTGCCGGCACTCCTCAAGGACCTGCACAGACAATGAAGATTCTAGATGTTCCTTCACTTTCACTTCTTGGCTTGTCAGCAAGAGATGTCTATCACTTTACTAATGGATTGCAAGGTGCAGGACCATTTGGATATCAAGAAGGAATTTCTAGTGCACAACTAGGAGATTCTGCTTACAGTCCAATCTGCAAAGTTTCAATAATAAATTGGAATGATCCAAAGAATGCCAAAGTTTTAGAAAATAAAAACGACATTGATTATGAAAAATTAGCAGGTGAAATCACAATACAAGATGCAATGGTACTTGACAAGAACTACATTCTTGATTGTCCCATTGTAACTCCGTAAAATCATCAAAACGGATAAATTTACTTTGGAAACCTCCTAGTGTGAATGACCGGTAAATTGTTTATTGTAGGTGTAGGGCCTGGTCATCATGACCACATGACTTTTCGTGCAAAACAAGCAATTGAGGAAAGCAATACAATTGTTGGTTATGAGACATATGTCAACCTGGTCGAGGATCTAATAGAAGGAAAAGAGGTCCACAGATATGCAATGACACAAGAAGTAGAAAGAGCACACCAGTGCATTGATCTTGCAAAATCTGGAAAAATAGTCTCACTTGTATCAAGTGGAGATCCAGGAATCTACGGAATGGCAGGTTTGATTTATGAAATTTTGGCAGAAGAGGGATGGGACAGAAAAGCTGGTCTACATGTTGAGATAGTTCCTGGTGTATCATCGCTTAATTCTTGTGCGGCACTAGTTGGCTCGCCGCTTATGACAGATTTTGCTGTAGTAAGCATGAGTGATCTACTTGTTCCTTGGGAAATAATAACAAAAAGAGTAGAGGCAGCGGCTCAAGGTGATTTTGTTATCGTAATATACAATCCTGCAAGCAAGAAAAGAATTCATCAATTACAAGATACAAGAAAACTTCTTTTAAAATACAGAAAACCTAACACACCAGTAGCAATTGTCAAGGGGGCATATCGAGAATCCCAAGAAGTTGTTCTAACAGACTTGGAAAACATGGAACAGCACAACGACAAGCTTGGCATGATAACTACGGTAATAATTGGCAACTCTTCGACTTACCTGTACAAAGATTTGATGATAAACCCACGTGGTTATACATCAAAATACAATATTGTAGAGCCGCAGCAGACAAGAAAGTAACATGAAAGTCCAGATAGGACTAACTTTACCGCAAGGGTGGCTAGATGAATTTCCTACGGAACATCCTTACGAGCAATTTTTGTTTTCAAAAAAAGTTGCA
>Ga0207693_10001104_pt1 | contig 24263 bp, 25 predicted proteins | sample LARL81metaG_FD_184347 | JGI IMG/M metagenome (GOLD analysis project Ga0207693, IMG submission 184347) | Corn, switchgrass and miscanthus rhizosphere microbial communities from Kellogg Biological Station, Michigan, USA - LAR L8-1 metaG... | ecosystem: Host-associated > Plants > Roots >... | reverse complement strand
GCGCTCGAGGCCTTCCGCGCCGTGCAGCGTGAGCTGCGCATTCGCGTTCAGCGAGACAGCCAAGCCGGCCGCGGCAAAAAGCATCCCCTTCTTCATGATCTCCTCTCCTCCTTGACGGTGATACGCCACAGTGTACGCGGATCGTCCGGATCGATGAGGGTCGCCGAGTGCAGGAGCGAGGCGTTGTCCCAGACCACAACGTCGCCGACCCCGTACTTGAGGCGGCACTGATATTTTTGCTGCGTTGCGTGGCGCTTGAGCTCGTCCAGCAGATTGATTGCCTCGTCCTGCGGCATGCCTTCGATGCCGAACGAGCTGCCCGAAACCGCGTAGAGCGCGGTCCGCCCCGTGATCGGGTGGCGCCGCGCCACCGGATGGCGAACCCAGGTCACCTTCTTCTCCTGTTGCTCCGTCAGCACCGACGCCACCGTCCTCGAAGTCTGGTTCAGGTCGTCGCGGTTGCCGTAGTGGTGGAGCGCTACCAGGCCCTCGACCTGGCGCTTCAAAGAGGACGACAACCCGTCGTACGCGGCGTATTGGTCGGCGAACAGCGTGTCTCCGCCGTAGCTCGGCACTTCCAGCGAATACAACAGCGTGCCCTTGTGCGGCACCTCGGCATGGATCTGGTCGTGATGAAAGTTCATCTCCCCGTCTGGCAACGCCCCGATGGTCTCACCGTTCTCGCGGATGTTCGAGATCATCATGATATTCGGCAACAGCCGCGCATATCCTTTGGGGAAGAATTTCGGAGGCCGTGTCAGCGGAGCGGTCTCGCCGAAATATTCAGTGACCCGCAAGAGATCCTGCTGGGTAAAGTTCTGGTTGCGAAATACCAGGACCACATGATCAAGCCATGCCCGATAGATGTCCCGGATGGTGTCGGGATCGAGGGAGGCGCGCAGATCGATGCCGCGAATCTCCGCGCCGATGTGCTTGGACAGCGGAATGACATCGAGCCGGGTGCGGGTTGCGACGTTCATGACAGATCCTCGATCTTGAGCGGGGGATGTTGAAACCGAGCTTACCCGACCGTATTTGCCCCAGCAACGGCAGGACATCACCCAGCAACATTGCGGAGACGGCCATGGGTACGGAAAAGCGAGCGCGCGCGGTTGGCCTCAATCACGTAGCGCTGGAGGTTGGGAACATCGAGGAAGCTCTGGCCTTCTATGGCCGCCTGTTCGACTTCGAGCTGCGTGGGAAAAGCAGCAGTTCCGCGTTCATCGATTTGGGCGACCAATTCATCGCGTTGCAGAAGGGACGTACCCAGCCAGTCGATGGAGGGCGCCACTTTGGGCTGGTGGTCGACGACAAGGAAGCAGTGCGAAAAGCGCTGTCCGAAGCCGGCATTAAGACCCTGCCTGGTCGGTTCCTCGACTTTCTGGATCCTTGGGGCAACCGCGTCGAGATTGTAGCGTATGAGAACATCCAGTTCAGCAAGACGCCGCAGGTGCTGCGCGGGATGGGATTGACGCAGCTGTCCAAGAACAAAAGCGCGCTCAAAGAGCTCGCTGCCAAGGGCATGGCCGCGAGCTGAGCTGGCCGCCGCCAGCGAGCGTGTCTCAGCGCTCAGCGTCCCGCGGCGGGTGCCCCGGCCGACGGGAGTTCAGAGGCGGAGCCCTCCCCGAGAACGAACTGCGCGAATCGTGCACGCGATTCCGCGATCGAGGGGACGCACCGGTACGGATTCCCGCAGCCCCCATTGAAGGTGATTTCAAATCGACCGTCGCCGCGCGCAACCTTGGTGACCGTGAAGGCAGGTGTCGTTTCGGATGGCACCGGCCCCGCGGTTTGCAGGCTCGTGTCGGTCCGCACCTGAATCTTGAAAGTTGAATTTGTTGTAATCCATGTCGCCGCCCTACCCCATTTGGCATCGCAGTCCGGACCGCCGATGCATATGATCGGCTGGGGTGGCAGGAGCTGCTGCAGTTCAGAGGAAGCACAGGCCGCCAGGAGCATTCCGGGCGCCAGGACCACAATGACACGCATGACCGAATATGCCTCCTCTTCGCCGGATCATACGCCGATCGAGAACAAACAGAAAAGTGCCGCTGGGATCGAGTATACTCACACGCAGTGGCTTCGAGTCTGGACCATCATCTTCGCAGGCATAGTTGCCGCGCTCCACATCGGTAAAGCACCGATTGCCGTCCCGCTGTTGCGGCAGGATCTGGGACTGAGCCTCGCGTTCGCCTCCTGGATCATAGGCGCCTATGCCATAGTCGGCGCGGTGGCCGGCCTGCCGGCCGGCATGCTCATCAGCTTCGTCGGTGCACGCCGCTCCCTCGTGATCGGACTGCTTTTAATTGGTGCAGCATCCTGCGCCGGAGCATTGGCAACGAGCGGACCTACTCTTCTGGTGACGCGAGTCCTGGAGGGAGCCGGTTTTCTCATGGTCGCGATTGCGGCCCCCATGCTCCTGCGCATGCTGACGGCAGCCAAGGACCGTAACTCGGTATTTGGCTGGTGGGCGATATATTTCACGGCCGGGTCGGTGATCGCGATGCTGGCCGGACCGCTGGTCGCGCGGTTCGGCTGGCAGAGCCTCTGGTACACCACCGGGCTTCTTTCGCTGGCCTATAGTGTGGTCGCCTGGTTCGCTGCACCTCTCGCGCCCAAGGCTGCGCTCACCGGCGAGCGCGCGCTGCGAGATTTCGGAAAAATCATGCGGGCGCCCGGGACCATCTTGCTGGCGTTGGCGTTCGGCTTCTATTCCCTTCAATATCATGCGCTCAGCGGCTTGCTGCCGAGCTTGCTGGTCGAGCGACTTGAGGTCTCCATTGCGGAGGCAGGCGGGATCAGCGCAGCCAGCATCGTGGCGAGCGGGCTCGGCGCTGTCACGGCAGGTTTTCTGTTACGACAAGGCGTCCCGCTATGGGCAATCATCGCGTCCGCTTTCAGTTTCATGGGCCTGGTCACGTTCGGCATTTTCCATGCCTCCATGCCGCTTTTCGGCGTTGCCGCGCTTGGGATCGCCAGTCTCGGGGCGACCGGTTTTGTCCCGGCGTCGATTTACGCGGCTGCTCCCAAATTCGCGCCTGACTCGACGATGCTCGCGCTCACGGTCGGATGCCTGGTGCAGGCCAGTCATCTGGGGCACGTCCTCGGCCCCTCCGCACTCGGCGCTCTGGTCGAGCATTTTGGATGGTCCGGCGCACCCGCTCTGTTCGGCGCAATTGCTTTCGCCGGCGTGGCGGTAGCGCTGGGGATTCGCAGGTTGTTGCGCGCGCGCTGATCTCAGTCGCGGCTCTCGCGTCCGTGAAAAACTCGCAACATCACTAGGCGGTGGCCGTCATAGCGATACTGGGAACACGTATGCGCTATTGAGAACCTGTAATACGATCTGCCGATACTCCTCGCGGCCCTTTATAGGGCGTCCGAGCATTGAGTGATCGGCCAGAAGCTCAACCCGCTTGATGATTTCGTCAGCGACTATACCGGCGAGCGAGGGACGTTACTGTCGGAGAAACGTTGCAAATCTGTCAAGGTCGGCAAGAGCAGCATCCGACCATTCAACCTTCATTGTTTAGGCCATGGTCGAAAATCTGATGTTCCCCATGTCCGCAACCACCGCACCACCTTTGAATTCGGGATGGTCGCACCACCGTTTTTGATGCCATTCCAGTTGCGGTCCAACTCTGCGATATCAGTTAGTTCGACGGAGACCGGCTCAATATCCAAGTTGACAAGTTCCGCGACCAGCTCTGACACGCTTACACCGCGTTCTGCCGCACGCATCTTGAGCGTCGCGGCAACAGGCTCGTCAACTTCAATGAGTTGTTTCTTCATCGGCCTAAGCGGTTCCCGGTCGGGTTGAACGATTGTCATTGCCGGGCTTGACCCGGCAATCCATCATTCTCGAAAGAAGATGGATGTGCGGATCAAGTCCGCGCATGACGGTGGAGAGCAGCGCAGTTCAATTCAAGCGGACTCCGCTGTAGTGAGATAGTTAATGCCCGTCGGCAGCCGGCTTGAGCTGCACGGATTCGCCGCAGCCGCAGGCCGAAGTCTGGTTCGGGTTGTTGAACACGAATTGCGCAGAGAGCCTGTCCGTCTTGTAATCCATCTCGGTACCGAGCAGGAACAGTACCGCCTTCGGATCGATGAGCACGCGGACGCCCTTGTCCTCGACAACTTCGTCCGCCTTGTCGACCCGCTCGGCATATTCCATGGTGTAGGCCATGCCCGCACAGCCGCCGTTCTTGACCCCGACGCGCACACCCACGACCGGCTCGACCGCATTCGCCATGACGAATTTGATTCGTTCTGCGGCGGCATCGGTGAGTCGGATCACTTGAGGTCGCGGCCGCACGCTGGCCATTTGCATCTCCTTCTGCCCGGGTTGAAGGCCCGGGAGTGATGATTTCACTCAGCTTTCCCTAAGATAACAATGAATTTGGCGCTGTGAAGATCACCGGGGTGGCAGATCGCTCGGCTGGCGCCTTGATCTGGCCTTTGCGACGGCCTGTGCTCAGTAAATCGCCCACAGGCCGGGTGTTGCCAACTCCACAAGGTGTCCGTCGGGATCGCGGAAATAGATGCTGTGTCCGCCACGCGACCATTCGGTGCGGCCCTCAACCGGGACGCCGTGCTCGCGCAGCCGCTCTTCCCATTGGGCCAGCGCGTCGCGAGCAATGGCGAAGGCGAGATGCAGCGGGCCGTGACCGTCGTGCGGCGGAATGGTGCCTCCCGGCATTCGGACGGTCTCAAGCGTCGAGCCGCGGCGAAACAGCAGCAGGACGCTCTGGCCGCCTACCCCATAGGCGCGGAAACGCGCGTCGTGCCTAAGGACAGTCAGCGCGAGGACCTGCTCATAGAACTGTGCTGCCCGGTCGAGATCATCGACGTAAAGGCAGGTTTCGAGAATGCGATCGAGCTTGGGAACGGGGGTAGCCTCTTTTCAGCCTCAGCTGCTGCCGCCGCTCGGCCAATTGCCTGACAGCGATCGCGTGATCTTTTGCGTGATCCGCTGGCATTCCTCGAAGAGCTGGCGCCCATCTTCGGCAGCCATTTGCATCCGCTGGGCAACGAATTTCTGGTACGCCTCCAGCGCGTCCGGAACCGAGTGTGAAGACGTCAGCTTGGTGCCGAGGTCCGACCATAGATTTACTTCGGACTGGACGCGGGCAAGCCAGCCTCGGCTCGCCTGCTCGAACGTGTCGAGCAGCTCCTTGTGCATCTTGAGCAACTCTGGATTCGACGCATCCGTTGGTCTTGCCATGGCCGCTACTCCACTTAGAGAGAACTCTCGCACAACTGAGTGCCTGTGTAATTGACTTGGGTCAATCGACCAAGCTGATATGTTGCAGCCGAGTTTAGCTCAGGCCCTTAGCTTCCGCCAAAGCGCAGCGCACTGCCAACCGGTGCGCTGCACAACCGTCAACCTGGCGCCTTCAGCCGGGCGATGACTTCCGCCGGGATAGCCTTCGCGCGCAGGCGGGTCGCATCGCTCGGATCGCGTTCGGCCCACACCCTGATCTCGTGACCTTCCACAGCAAGCCGACCGCCATTCCACATCCGGTGCCGCACGTCGAAGCTCGAACGCCTGAACTCGCCGATGGTCGTTTCGATTTCGACCAAATCGCCCAACTTGGCGGGAAGAAGAAAGCTCGCCTTTGCATCCACCAGCGGCATCGAAACACCGTAGATCGCTCCGATCCCGGCAGGGGGGAGCGCAAGTGCGTGCTCAAAAAGAAGCCACGTACTATGATCGAAGAACTCAAAGTAACGGCTGTTGAAAACAATACCGGCGGGATCGCAGTGTCCCCATTCGACAGTGAGTTGCCTGCGATGCGTGAGATAGCTCAAGGCTCCACCTGCTGACGTTGGAACCGTGCGCCAGCTCCGGCGCACTGTTCAGGACTCGCGCAGTCACTCGGACTGGCCCGGGAACCTGCAGTCGGCCTTGGTCAAAAGTCGCTTCTCATATCGCGCAATCAGGGTTGGCAATCCCACGATCGCGACTGTTGTGACCACGCCTAACGACACTGCTGTCGATGCGGCCACTTCCGCAAATGCCTCGCCAAGGGAATAGGCGGCCACCCCATAGCCCGTTACCCAGCAAGCGGCAGCGGTCCCGCTCGCAAAATAGAACCTCTGCTGCGGCATCCTGCTCGCACCTGCCAGTGCCGCGGCCATGTTGCGCAGGAATGGCAAAAACCGGGCGCTGAAGACAAATGGGCCCCCGTATTGCCGGAACAGCCACTGAGCGATTTTGATCCGTTCCTTCGTCAATCCGACACGCGGGCCGTATTCAGTTATGAGCTGATCTCCGAACCTCCTGCCGAGCCAAAAACCGGTGACCTCTCCTGCGATTGCCGCACAAATTCCAGCTGTGACCAATGTCCAAAGATCGATGGTATGGGTTCGGGCAGCAAAAAACGCAGCCGCCATCAAGGTGGCCTCGGCAGGCAAGGGAAATCCAACGCTTTCCAGTGCGATGAAGGCCGCAACCAGCCAGACGCCGTACATCGCTAAGAGCTGTGTCAAATCCAGTGTCACGGCTGCCGAGCCCAGCAATCATTTTTGACGAGCTACATTAACCCGAGATTGCGGCCTTAAACGCGCTCTGGTGTGGAGCGACTGCCTTCAGGAAGGCTTATTTTTGTCAGTGTTGCAGTGGCGGCACACTCTTACCGATGAAATCCGGCTGCGGCAGATGCCCGGTATTCATCGGTGAGTCCGCATCTGGACAGCAGTTCGTCCCAGCTCAACCAGCAGAGCCGCCGCCCCGAGCGCAGCGAGGAGTGCCATTGCCGCATAGGCGTGGACCCCCCACCGCGCGTAGAGCTCGCCCGAAACTCCCATTGCAACCGCCATGACGAGGCCCAGCACGACCGCAAGATATCCCTGAGCCGAAGCGCCCAATCCCGCAGGAGCTACGCGCGCGACAGCGCCAAGGGCGCCGAGATGAGTTGCGCCAAACGAGAGCGCGTGGAGGCATTGCAGCATCAGAAGCAACGCAGGCGGCGGATCGAACGCCATTGCGCCCCAGCGGATGACAGCCCCCGCAGCTCCCGCAAAAAGCAGCGCGACGGGATTCAATGGCAGGCGCGCGGAGACAGCGAAGAGCACGATCTCGGCGAGAACCCCGAGCGCCCAAAGTGCGCCGATGGTCATGCCGCCCAATCCGGCAGCCTGCCATTGCAGAGCTGAAAAGCCGTAGTAGATGGCGTGGCTCGCCTGAATCAGAGCCGCCGCGCTCATCATCGCCAGGAGACGTATATCGCGAAGGAGCGCAGTCACCGAGGCGCGCGGTGCGGATAGCTCTGATGTGTTCTTGCCCAGCGGACCCAGGCCGGCGGCCGCCGCCGCGTTGGCGATCAAAACACCCACGACGGCCCAAATCAGCTGGGTTTCGGCAACAAGGTCGAGCAGCAAGCCCCCGCCGAGCGTGCCCGCGATGTAGGCTGCGGAGCCCCACGAGCGTACCGGCCCATAGCTTTTTCCATGCTGCCGAAGCCCTGGGAGGGCATAAGCATCGGCAAGCGTCATCAACGGCGTGTAGAAACAGGACGCCAGAGCGACGGCTGCCATAATTGCGCCGGGTGACGGCGCAAACCCCACGCCAGCGTAACCAATGACCGCTGCCATGGAGCAAACGATTATGACGGCGCGCGTTGCATCATGGCGGTCGGCGATGCGCGTTGCGATAGGAATGGCGAACAGCCGGACCACGGAAGGTATGGCCAGCGCGAGCCCGATTGCAGCAGGGTCGAGCCCCTTGGCGGTAAACCAGACTGGCAGAAACGGCATTTGCACGCCGAGAACCATGCAGAGTGCCGCATAAAAGAATGCAAGTCGCCACGCAAACGCTGCAGCTGTCGGTATGTGGGGATGAGTGGGCATGAGTCGGATTGCGATTCGTGCTCGATCGTGCTGATCGTTAATACACACGAACACCATACCGGAAGAACCGTTCGCACTGTCCACAATTTCGCCTCTTCCTGCGGAGGAAAGCGATTACGACGCCATTTGCGCCACGGTGATGGAGAGTGCGCGCGGAACGCGGGCTGTTTGTTTCCGTCACAGGCGATTCCGATGTGGAAATCGAAGAGGAATTATTTGTCTCCTCGCCGCTCCCTTCCGCAAGTGAAACCCCATCCATCCCCTTGCTCGCCGAGCCCTCACCGGTTCCAGCGCAAACCAAAGCCGTGGAAGCCCCAATTGCACGCGGGATGATCGCGCAGATTGCCACGACGATTGGAGCACCAACTCAGCCAGATGGAGAAGCACCTTCGGTGATGGCGGCTCGGCAGATTTCAAGGTCAATGCCGCGGCCGCTGCCCAGCGATCCGCTGGCGCCGCTCAAGGCCTTGACTGACGAGGAGCGCATCGCGCTTTTCACCTGAGCCTGCAGTGCAACGGCTAACCTGCGTTACGCCACAAGCTTATAGAACAGGCCGGGATCGACATTGCCGCCCGAGAGCACTGCGACCGCGATTTTTCCCTTTATGTCGATCTTCCCCGATAACAGCGCAGCGAGAGCGGCTGCCCCACCGGGCTCCACTACAAGCTTGAGCTCGCGGAAGGCAAACGCCACCGCGGCACCTACCTCCTCATCACTCACCGCCGCACCCTCCGTCACCAGGGTGCGATTGATCGCGAACGTCAGCTCGCCCGGAGTCTGCGCCATCAAAGCATCGCAGATCGTGCCGGCGAGAGCGGAGTTCTTTTCGCGCGCACCGCTTCTAAACGAACGGGCGTGATCATCGAAGCCTTCGGGCTCGGCTGTGTAAACCCGCGCCTCGGGAGCTCGCGCCTTCACAGCGAGCGCAATCCCCGCTGTCAAGCCTCCGCCGGAGGCGGTAACCACGACAGCATCGGGAGCTAGTCCCAGCGCCGCAAGATCCTCGATGATCTCGCGGCCGGCGGTGCCTTGCCCAGCGATGATCAGCGGATCGTCGTAAGGGGGCACCAGCGCGGCACCGCGTTTTTGGGCGATCTCCTGTGCGATCGTTTGGCGGTTCTCCCGCAAACGGTCATAGAGCACCACTTCCGCGCCGAGGGCCGCGGTGCGCTCGCGTTTGGGCCGCGGCGCATCCGACGGCATGACGATGACCGCCGGCATGCCGAGAATCTTCGCCGCAGCGGCTACCCCCTGGGCATGATTGCCGGACGAGAATGCCACCACCCCTCGCCCGCGTTCGCGCTCTGGAATGGACGAGAGTTTGTTGTAGGCACCGCGGAACTTGAACGAACCGGTGCGTTGCAGAATTTCAGCCTTGAGAAATACGCGCCCCTGCGCCATCGCGTCGAGGACGGGGGATGTCACAAGCGGCGTGCGCAGCGCAACCCCCGCGAGCCGTTGCGCAGCAGCATCGACATCCGCTGCGGTGGGGAGTGGATCATGCGGCGATTGACTCATCGCGGACAACGCTAGCCCCGCAGCACCCCGAACCGCAAGACCCGGCGGCGCACAAGTGCTCAGGGGGTCGGTCGGGACACCCGCACATGGTCTTGTTCGGGACGACGAGGACCAGCGGTTACCTGAGCGTATCATCATAACGGGCGGACACCGGCCGGGGTTCGACCGTTGTGATCGACCCGCCCGCCGGGTTACGCTGAGTGAGCAGGATCAGCGCGTCGGAAGCATGACCCGGAAAATAGCCATTGTCGGAACAGGTGCGGTCGGAGGATACGCCGGCGCCCATATGGTGCAGGCAGGAGAGGACGTCACGTTCATCGATCCCTGGCCCGCTCACGTCGAACACATGCGAAAGCACGGCCTGCGCGTGACGCATGCCATGGACGTACCGGAATTCTGCGTGCCGGTGCGCGCCCTGCACGTCACCGACGTGCAGCAGCTCGCCAAGGAGAAGCCGGTCGACATCGCGTTTGTGTGCATGAAGTCCTACGACACGGGCTGGGCAACCATGCTTATCCGGCAATATCTGGCAGCCGACGGCTACGCGGTCTCCCTGCAGAATTGCATGAACGAAGAAACGATTGCCGCCATCGTCGGCTGGAGCAAGACGCTTGGCTGCATCGCGAGCAGCATCACCGTGAACCTCCCGGAGCCCGGGCTCATCCACCGCGGCGCCGGCAAGGGCGGCAAGGCGCATACCGTGTTCCGCGCCGGCGAGGTGCATGGCCGCATCACCCCGCGGGCCGAAGAGGTGTGCCGCCTCGTCGCTTATGCCGACAGTGCCAAGGTCACCAGCAATCTTTGGGGAGAGCGCTGGTCGAAGCTGGTCACCAACGCGATGGCCAACGGGCTCAGTGCCTGCACCGGCCTGACCACCGGCGAGATCCTGCACAACGAGCCGATACGGCGTTTCTCCACCCGTGTCGGCAGCGAAGCCATCCGCGTCGGTCAGGCGCTCGGCTACCAGCTCGAGGACATCTATCACCTGCCGCCCGAGACCATTGCCCGCGCCGGCGAAGGCGACGAAGCGGCGATGCGCGCCTGCGACGAGGAGCGCTTCAGGCAAGGCAAACGCACCGCCTCCGAGCAGCGCCCCTCCATGGGCCAGGACATGCAGAAGGGTCGGCGCACGGAAATCGAATTCCTCAATGGCCTGGTGGTGCGGGAGGCGGAGAAGATGGGTCTAACCTGTCGGGCCAATGCCGTATTGACCGACATCGTCAAGCGCGTTGAGCGGGGCGACCTGAAACCCGATCCGCGGCACATTACGGAGCTTCGACTGAACTAATCCAAGACAGCTTCGGCTGTGCCTCGTCAGGCGTCCGGCTACTCTGCTCTGATGTTCGCCGCGTGGATCACTCTGCTCCATTTCTCCGTTTCCGTCACGACGAGCTTGGCAAACTCGGAGGTCGATAGCGCAAGCGGGGTGTCGCCGAGCTCGGCTATTCGCGATGTGATCTTGGGGTCGGAGAGCGCGAGGTGGATTTGCTCGCTCAGCCTCTGGATGATTTCGCCGGGCGTGTTGCAGGGCGCGGCAATACCGACATAGATGCTCGCCTCGTAACCCGGCAAGAATTCGTCCAACGTCGGCACATCGGGCAGCACGGCGGCGCGGCTTGCGGTGGTCACGCCGAGCGGGCGCAGCTTCCCCGCCCTGACATACTCGATGGAGGACGCGGTGGTGCCGAAGTAGAGCTGTACCTGCCCGCCGAGGAGGTCGGTCAGTGCCGGGCCGCCGCCGCGATAGGGCACATGCAACATCTCCACGCCGGCGAGACTCCTGAACAGCTCCCAGTACATGTGAGGCGCGCTGCCAATCCCGGCAGATGCAACCGTGATCTTGCCCGGATTGCGTTTGGCCTCCGCGATCAGTTCGGCAACGGATCCGGCCGGCACGGATGGATGCACGACCAGCACGCCGGGCCCACGCGCAATCGGAGCGACGGGAGCGATATCTCGAACATAATTGAATTTCAGGTTGTCGTAGAGTGTAGTATTCCACGCGTCGGCTGACGTGGTCAGAAGAAGCGTATATCCATCAGGCGCCGCTCTCACCAGCGTTTCCGCCGCTATTGTGCCGCCGGCACCGGGGCGATTCTCAACGACGAATTGCTGTCCAAGGCGCTCGGAGAGCCATTGACCGATCAGGCGCGCGTAGGTGTCGTTGATGCCGCCCGGCGGGAAGCCGGAAATGATCCGTACGGGCCGCAGCGGGTAACGTTGTCCCCAGGCGAACCGGGATATTGCAGGGAGCGTGGTAACACCCGCGGCCAGCTGAAGAAACGTTCTACGACGAAGCCTCATGCTCTTTTCTCAGCTCTGGAATTACCGGGATGGACGAGATGCCCGCGTCTGATTGATAAAGCTCGCGCTGCCCATGCTCGGAGGAAGGTGATGATACAAGTGCATCTTGGCAAATTCCTTGTGCTTGTGGCATCGGCTTTGTGCGTCGCGCTCAATGTGTATCCGGAATCCGTCAGCGCGCAGGAAGCGTACCCCTCCAAACCGATTCATTTTCTCGTCACCACGGCAGCGGGCGGTGCAGGCGACCTCGTCGCCCGCGCACTGGCGGATCGAATGTCCGAATACATGGGTCAGCCGGTGATTATTGAGAACCAGCCTGTCGGGAACGGCGCAATCGCCGCCGGCCAGGTCGCCCGCGCGGCCCCGGACGGCTACACGCTCATGACAGTAGTGGACAGCACGCTGACCATAAATCCCCATCTCTATCGCAATCTTCCCTACGATCCTTTCCGCGATTTCGCGCCCGTCAGCATCGTCAGCACCCTGCCTTTGGTGCTCGTCGTCAATTCCACCGTCAAGGCCAATAACGTGCAGGAATTGATCGCCCTGGCGAAAGCCAATCCCGGCAAGCTCAACTATGCGTCGACCGGGGTCGGGACCGTGTTGCATGTCGGCTTGGAGCTCTTCAAGCTCACGACCAAGATCGATATCGTCCATGTCCCCTATCGGGCGACGACCACCGCCATGGCGGACTTGATGGGCGGCAGAATCGACATGATCCTGATCGGACAGTCCTCCGTGAAGCCGCTGATGGATGCGGGCAAGCTCCGGATCCTGGCGATCGCATCGCGCCATCGATCTGACCTCATGCCGGAGATTCCCACCTTGGAAGAGGCCGGCGTCGCAGGATACGAGGTGCGCTCCTGGTTTGGAATGCTGGCGCCGGCGAGAACGTCCGAGGCTGTGATTGAGCGATTGTCGCACGCAGTGAAGACGGCGGCAGCGGCACCAAGGTTTGTCGCTGCGCTGGCCCCGCAAGGCATGCAGATCATCGCCAGCTCTCCAGCGGAGATGCGCTCGGCGATGCGGGACGATTCACGGAAATGGGCGGAAGTAATCGCAGCGACCGGCATCACCATCAATCAGTGATCGCTCGCCCCATGAGCTTGATAACAGCAGCGATACCCGCCGGTGCGGCTCGCCCTGCCGACAAAAACTTCGGTTAAAACGGGCCGACGGCGCAGACTGGAGAAGAGGATGAGCTTTGCACTCTGGCGGGGCGTGGTCGGAATGGTCAGACCGACCCGGCGTCCGGGCACACTCGAAGAGTTGATACGTATTTTGCCCGAGGGCATCGGAATCATTCCGCTGTTGCTCAACTTCAAGGCTGGAAGCACTGCGGAGTTTAGCAAGTCGATCCCGCAGTACGAGCATTTCGCCGCCGAGCTTGCGGAGCAAGGGGTTGATCTGATCATTCTGTCGGGCGCCCCTCCCTTCATGCTTCTGGGACATCAAGCCGAAGCCAAGCTGATCCGGCAGTGGGAGAAAAAGTACCGCATCGAGATGGTCACCGACCCGCAGATGCAGGTCGCCGGTCTGCGCGCCATGGGAATCAAAAAGTTCATCGGCGCGAGCTACTCGGCCGTGCAAAACAGGATCGTGCTGGATTACATGGCTCAGGCTGGATTGAAGGCGCTTTCCATGGAACCGATCGATGTACCCTTTGATCGCGTCGCCGAGATCTCGACGCACACCCTCTACGCCCACGTCAAGAAGCTGTTTCGAAAGCATCCCGGGGCTGATGGCATTTATATCCAGGGCGGCGGGTGGCAGACGACGCATGTCGTTGCGATGCTGGAAAACGATCTTCAGGTGCCGGTCGTGCACGCCACGATCTGTCAGGCCTGGCAAATCCATAAGCGTCTGCGCGTGCGCGAAACCACGCCGGGCTTCGGCCGGCTCCTGACGGAGCTGCCCTAGGAAACAAACTGGCGGGACTGGAAGACAAAATACTGACGCCGGATCAGCTCAGGGAGGATGTCGGTGATTCACAGCATCAATCGCCAAATCGTTCTGAAGAGCCGGCCTGAAGGCTCACCCAGCCTCGATAATTTCGAGTTGAGGGAAACATCGGTGCCGCAACCCCGCGAGGGCGAAGTGCTGATCCGCACGCTGTATCTGTCGCTGGACCCCTACATGCGCGGCCGTATGAGCGCCGGAAAATCGTATGCCAAGCCCGCTGAGATCGGGCAGCCGATGGTCGGCGGCACCGTCGGGGAGATCATCGCCTCACGCAATCCTCAATACGCGGTCAGCGACATCGTTTTGAGCTATGGCGGCTGGCAGGAGTACGCGCTTTCGAATGGCGCCGGGTTGCGCAAGCTCGATCCCGCCATCGCTCCGGTCTCGACAGCGCTAGGGGTTCTTGGGATGCCGGGGATGACGGCGTATGTCGGTCTTCTCGAAGTCGGCCGGCCCAAGCCAGGCGAGACGATCGTGGTCGCGGCGGCCTCAGGGGCGGTCGGATCGGCAGTCGGGCAGATCGGGAAGATCAACGGCTGCAAGGCGGTCGGTATCGCCGGGAGTGCCGAAAAGTGCCGCTTCGTAACCCACGAGCTTGGCTTCGATGCCTGCGTCGATCATCGCGCGGCCGATTTTGCGAAGCAGCTCGAAGCCGCCTGTCCAAACGGCATTGATGTTTATTTTGAAAATGTGGGCGGCGCCGTTCAGCAGACGGTGTGGCCGCTGCTCAACGATTTCGCCCGCATTCCCGTCTGCGGGCTCATTGCGCAATACAATGCTGTAAAGCCGATGCCCGGTCCCGACATGTTTTCGGTCCTGCGCAAGCGCCTCCTCCTGCGGGGATTCATCGTCTCGGACTTCAGTGCAAAGCAAGCAGATTTCCTGCGCGATGCGAGTGCGTGGATCCGGGAAGGGCGCCTCAAATACCGTGAGGACATCGTGGACGGTCTGGAGAAGGCGCCCGCTTCCTTTCTCGGCCTCTTGCAGGGCAAGAACTTCGGCAAGATGTTGGTCAAAGTCGCGGAGTAAGTGCCGGCAGAGATCCCCATTGCCGGATCAGGCTCCAGACCGCTCCGACCAAGCCCTCTGCGCTGCTTTCAGATACTGGTGCCGCAGGGCCGGCTCGATTTCTGCGGTTCTCCGAAACTGCTCCCTCAGGCGCTCCTCCATCTCCTCTCGGAGCGCGCGTGCCCGCGCGTAAACATCTTTCTCGTCAATGGTGAGCAGCTTTCCCCGGCGCAGAATCCAGCGCCCATCGATCATGACATCGGTCACGGAGATTCCATTCTCACAATAAACGAGCTGATTGATGACGTTGTTGAGCGGAACGAAGTGATAGGAGTCGGTCGTCAGCATCACGATGTCCGCCAATCGACCTTTCTCGATGACGCCGGTATCCCCGCCAAGCCCGAGAGCGTGCGCGCTGCCGGAGGTTGCCGCGCGCAGGATGTCCTCTGGAGCCGGCCATTCGGCATAATCGCGATCTGAGCGGTTGTGCCAGAGAGCGGCAATGCGCAAAGCCTCGAACATGTTCTGCGTGTCATTGCTGCCGGAGCCGTCCGTCGCCAGCCCAAGCCGCACGCCCTTCTTGAGCATGTCGTCGAATCGCATGCGCCCGCTTCCAAGCTTGCCGTTGCTGACCGGATTGTGAATGACAACCGTACCGCGTGCAGCGGTGCGCTCGATGTCCTCGTCGGTGAGCCACACGCTGTGCGCCATGGAAAGGCGATCCGTCAGGACGCCGATCTTGTCGAGATGACAGACCGGGCTGATACCGAAAAGAACCTTGCCCTGCAGAAACTGGCCTTTCGTCTCGCAGACGTGCATATGCACCATGGTATCGAGGTCGACCGCCGTCTCTTGGCAGCGCCGGAGCTGCTCCTGAGTACAGCGGTGAGGCGCCGAGGGACCGACGATCGGCAAGACCAGGTGGGTGCGGCTGCGTACGGTTCCCGCGAACTTCGCGAAATCTTCCAACGACTGCGTACCCTCGAGTCGCGAGATCCGCTCGACCTCCTGGCGCGCAGCCGCGGACAGGTTTTTTGTATCAATGCCGACCGTAGTCTCATACTGGCGATCCGAGAGGGTGAGCGCCAACCCTCCCCTCATTCCGGCATCGGCCATCGCAGCGACGGCGTTCAAAGCGCCCATGTGCGGCAGCGGCGATCCCGTGTAGAAGTGATCCATCACGCTCGTGCAGCCGGTTCGGATCATCTCGACGATCCCGAGCTGCGCGCTGACGTAGATCGCTTCGTCCGAATATTCGCGCCACCCCGCTCGAATGTATTGCCGCCATATCTCGAGCGGGAGCCGCGACCATGTACCCTTGAGCAGATTCGAGGGTGAGTGCGAATGCCCGTTTACGAGGCCGGGCATCACAATGCTTGACCGCGCGTCGATGCGTTCCTCGAAATCTCCGTCCGGACCGGGACCTGGACCGGCTTCCGCGATCCGGCTGTCACGAACGATCACATAGCCGGGCTGCCACACCTGCATGCGGCTGTTGGCGGTCACCACCGTGCCAGCCGTGATCTTTGTGGTCATGCTACGCTCCTCGGACAAGTCAGCGCGATTCTATTGACCTAGATCGCGCTCTGTTTCCTTCCAAGGAGCAATGCGCTCTTGCAGGGCAGCCACCAAAACCGTCAGACCATAGCCGAGGGCCACCAGCACGAAAATAGGGACAAACATTTCCGCCGTCCGAAAGTTGCTTGCATAACGAATCAGTAGTCCGCCGAGTCCTGTTTGCGCCGTAAAGAACTCGCCGACCACGAGGCCGACAATGCCTCGACCTACCGAGAGCCGAATACCGGCCATGACGAACGGAACGATAGCGGGCGCGATAACATAGCGGGCAATCTGAAACTCCGATGCCTGCATCGAGCTGGCCGGCTCCAGCAGCTCGTGTCCAACGGTGGCCACGCCAGCGTAGGTGTTCTTTATGATCGGAAAGATCGCCAGAAGCACCACGATCGCAACCTTGGGAGCGATGTAAAGTCCGAGCCAAAGGGAAAGCAGGGGCAGCAGCGCCACGGTCGGCGTGGCGTAAAGTCCATTGACATAAGGAGAGAGCGCCCAATTGAGCCGAACATAACGCCCCATAAGAAGTCCAAGAGGAACTCCAAGAAGAACCGAAACAGCAAGGCCGGCAAACAATACCGAGAGCGAGCTCAATGTGGGCGCAACCAGCGTCCCGTCCCTGCACAGACGCCAAAATGCCACCACGGTTTCATGAAACGGCGAAAGGAAAATCCGCGGAGTGAGCATCCCGCAGATCTCCCAGACCAGCACCAGCGCGACGACTGAGCCCAGACGGATTGCAAGATTTCGGCGTTTCGTGGTGCGCCGAGCCCCCGCTTCACGGGCTGCGGCGACGGTCAAGGACACAGTCATATCAGGCCCTGTACCGCTCCAGGACCCTGCGCTCCAGATAGGTCAAGAGCCCATCAATCGTGATCCCCATCGCAGCGAGAATGATGGCAGGGGCAAACATTTTAGCCATTTGATATGTGCTCGATGCTGCATGCAGGATACCGCCCAATCCCGACAGCGAGACAAAGAATTCCGCCACGATAACCGTCGTCAAGGCGCGGCCGAGCCCAAGCTTCAATCCTGCCATGATGTACGGAAGCGTCGCCGGCAAAATGACCTTCCACAGCAGCTGTCCTTCAGTCGCGTTCATCGAACGCGCAGGTTCGGTGAACTGAGCACTGATGTCGCGGATGCCTGCCGTCACGTTGACGGATACCGGAAAAACCGCCGCCAGCACCACGATGACGATCTTGAGAGTGTCGCCCACCCCCAGCCAAAGCAGCAGTACCGGGATCAAGGCAACGCGGGGTGTGTTATAAAAAATAGTCACGTATGGGTCGAGAATTTGGAGCGCGAGATTGCTGCGACCCATCAGAACCCCAAGTACGAGGCCCAGGATGGAGGCGATGAGAAAGCCCGGCACCAGAACCGCGAGCGTTTCGACAAGGCCACTAAGAAGGGTATGGCTCGGATCAATGATTTGCTGCCAGAACGCAATGAGTACTTCCGAGACAGGTGCAAAGAACATTGGGTTGGTCAGATGACCGCTGATTTCCCAAAACGACAGGAAGCCCGCGAGAGTCATGGCCACGATCACGAAGCGATCGATCTTGGATCGGCGGACACGGGCACGGACAGCCAACAAGGCTGCATCGTCGGGGGCTGTCATGGCAGTGCACCCAGCTCCGTCGCCTCGCGGATACAGCGTTTGAGAATTTCCCAGGCATGGGACCTGATCTCGCCAAAGCGCGGCAGTGCCCGCACGCCGCTGGTGCGCGGGCGGGGCAGATCGATAGTGATGTCCTCGACAATGCGTCCCGGCCGAGCCGCCATGACCACGACCCGGTTGGCAACGTAGACCGCCTCATCGATGCTATGCGTGACGAAAAGAACAGTCTTTCGGGTTTCTCGCCAAAGCTCGAGCAATTGCTCTTGCAGCAACTCCCGTGTCTGCTCGTCCACTGAGCTGAATGGCTCGTCCATCAGGATGATTTCAGGATCGAGCGACAATGCCCGGGCAAATCCGACGCGCTGGCGCATCCCGCCGCTCAACTCGTGCGGGAAGTGATTCTCGAAGCCGCGAAGACCAACCTGCGCAATCGTTGCAAGCGCGACCTCGCGGCGTTGCTGCTGTGGCATCCCCTTGAGCTCCAGACCGAACTCCACGTTCCGCAACACCGAGCGCCACGGGTAGAGGCCGAAATACTGGAACACCACCGCGCGGTCGGGTCCGGGTCCTGCCACGACCCGCCCGTCAACCAAAATGCGGCCCTGATCGGGTTGGATCAATCCATCAACAATGCGAAGCAGCGTCGACTTGCCGCACCCGCTTGGACCGATCACTGAGACGAAATCGCCCTGCTTGACGGAGAGGCTTACGCCGTTGAGAGCAGGGACGCCAATCACATCGTTCTTCACCGGTTTGAAGAACGTCTTGTGGATGTCGTCGACCGACAGTTTGGGTGCTGTCATCGCATCTGTTCGTCATCGTCTCAGGAGGTCCCGCAAATAGTTGCCGCCCTTGTTCGTTTTGACGTCATACCAGCCGTTGTTGCCAAGGTACTGATCGACAAAACGCGCATCGACCAGCTTGTCGAGGGGCATTATGGCGTCGATCATCTTCTCCTCGACCATCGACTTCATGTTGGCGACGTACATCTCGGGATAGAGACCGCCGTTCGGATCCATGGCGAGAGGGTTCGACTTTGGACCGAAATAGAAATCGTAAAGCTGGTCGTACTGCTGATCCGTATACCCCGTCGGGTCAACCCCACGCGCAATCTTGATATAGGCCTGCTTGCCTTCGGGTGTTCGTGCGTGACGAGCCGCATTGAGCATCGCATTGACGAATCCCTGCACCACGTCAGGATGCTCGTTGATCATCTTTGTGGTCACGACACAGATTTCCAGTGGCAACGGCGGCACGCTGTCGGACAGGGTGGCCAGCACGTGGACGCCCTTCTGCTGCTGGATGCGTATCCACTCACCAGCCGTCAACAGCGCTGCATCGACTTGATTGGCGATGACGGCGCGCGCGCGCGCGGCGGTGCCGCCGATGGGGATCCAGTCCACCGTGCCCTCGGGCAACCCTTTTTTGTTGAGCCACAGGGCGGCATAGGTTTGCGAGATCGCGCCCATTTGCGTGATGGCCCATTTCTTTCCCCGGAGATCTTCGGGCTTGGTAATCGTGTCGCGCGTGACAATGACGTAGGTGTTGTCGGCGTTGACGCTGTACGCCGTCCTTGCCGGCGAACCACGCACGATCGCGCTGGCGGAGCTGGTGAATCCATCGCATGCAGCGTCGAGACTGCCGCCCGCCACTGCCTGGGTCGCCGTCAGTCCTGCGGTAAAGCCGGTAATCTTGCCGTCGATTCCTTCCTTTTTCAGAAGCCCGCTCTCGATCGCATAATTGACATAGAGGTACTCGAAAATGGCGGGCAGCTGCATGCCGATCCGGAATGGAACAAGCTGCTGCGCAGCTGCGGGGCTCGCAGCGATTGCGCCAAGCGAAACGGTGAATACGATCGCAAGCACAGCGCCCCACCGTTCCATCATCACATTCCTCTCGCACTGATGCATGTTGTCTCTCCGTAGACTGTGCAACCTGAAAAGCTTCGAATCGGCGGGAACCTCGATGCAAGATCAAGGCCAGGGCCGGCGGCGCTGACCGCGATCTGCGTACCCAAGCTCACATGTGCAGTGCCACCCAAAGGTACCGGTTTGGCACGATCATAATGCTCGGTTCTGCTGCGGCAAGAAGCCACCAGTCATCGGCTCCGGTCATCCCTTACGTCGAGCCGATAGAATCGTGCTGCCGTCCGGCCGAAGAGGTCAGCTTTCTCCGGACTGCTGAGGCCCTTTGCCAGCAGCTTGCACGCATTCCAGAACACCGGGTAGCTGTAGGAGCCCTTGTCGACAGGGAAATTGCTCTCAAACATGGCGCGCGAAGGTCCGAACGCCGCGATGCAAGTCTCAACGTAGGGCCGCCAGGCAACTGCCAGTATCTCGGAGGACGGCGGATCGGCGTGCTCGTGGAAGCCAAACCCGCCGAGACGCATGCCAAGTCCGCCGATCTTGACCCACACGTTCGGGCATTCAGCAAGCCTCTTGATGGACGTCGCCCACCCAGGAAAAAGCTCGCTCCGCTTGCCGCTGTAGGCACCGATTCCGATCGGACCGCCGCAGTGGTTGAGAACAATCCTTGTATCCGGAAATTTGCGCGCCAGGTCTGTGAGCTCGCCGATCTGCGGATGATAAAGCCAAGCATCAAAGGACAGGCCGAGGCGGCCGAGGACAGCAAATCCCTTGTGGAAACTGTTGTCAGCCAGCAGGCCGGGCGGCGGGCTGTAAGCCGGATTGCGCACGGATGCGTCCGCGTCCCAGGCCGTGATATGGCGAATGCCGCGAAAGCGGTCGCCGCCGGCGCGAATATGGGCCGCCAATACCGGTTCGACGCCGTCGCCCAGGCTCAAATCCACGTGGCCGACAATTCCGGCGCAGACTTTGGTCTTACCGTAGATCCCACTTGCGCTCATAGCCGCGACGCCATTGACGAACTCGGTCTCGCCTACGGGCCGCATATCCACGGGCCCGGTCTCACGGTGCATGGCGCGGGCCTGCACGAACACGGTTGCGAGGATATTGTGCCCACTGCTGACATCGAGGAGCAGATCATCGAGCAGATAACGCCAACCTGGTCGATCCCACAGGTGATGGTGCGGGTCGATGATCGGCAAATCGGGCTCGAGGATCGGCTCTTTATGCCGGTCAAGCCAAGCCTGGCGGATTGGAAGATAATTTGACGTGAGGCTCGTGCCGGGTTCGGACATTATGGACATGGGCGGCTAGGAGGCATGAGATGTCTGTTCTCGTCGGGGTAAGGATTCTTTTTTCTGTCGCCACACTTGCAATGATGCTTGGATTTGCGAGCGCCCAGGATCGTTGGCAAAACGCTCCGGGGCAATTCGACTACTACATCCTGTCTTTGTCGTGGTCGCCATCATTCTGTGAGACCGCAACCGGCAACGCCCGTCGCCAGCAATGCGGGCCGCGGCCGTTTTCTTTTGTCGTGCACGGCTTGTGGCCGCAATACGAACGCGGCTTTCCCGTGTCCTGCCAAGTGCCTCCGCCACGGCTCGATCGCAACATCATGCGGGGCATGCTCGATCTGATGCCAGCCCCGGGACTGGTCTTTCATGAATGGGATCAACATGGCACATGCTCGGGCTTGCCGCCGCGCGAATATTTCGATCTTGTCCGTAGGGCTCGCGAGAAGGTGCGAATTCCAGAGCAATACTCCAACCCAAGAGCACCCTTAACCGTCACCCCAAGTCAAGTCATCGATGCATTCGTCAGCGCAAATGAGGGATTATCGCCCAACGGCATCACTGTCGACTGCAATCGCACGCGACTGCGCGAGGTCCGAATCTGCCTTACCCGCGAATTGCAGTTCCGCGATTGCTCTGCCAGCGCTCAGGGAGCTTGCCGCAGCGAAAGGCTGATCATGCCCCCGGTTCGAGGAGGATAGTCTCAACAAAGCACCAGGGTAGCGCTTGATGAAATCGAATCCGCACAAAGTGTATGGTGGGCGTAGTCGCTCGCGCGGCTTATGTGGTTCCTTTGCCGTCCAGGCAGGGATTGGGCGCAACGGTTCGCTCAGGCCAGGGCTATTCCTTATAGTCGCGGCGCTCATCCTGGGCCTCCCGCCTTTCGCGCGTGCGAGCGATCCAGCACTGGTGGAGGCAGCCGGCAAGGAAGGCAGTGTCACCATTTACGCCTGCGGCCCGCCCCAGACCCCGCTCTATGTGGAGCGCTTCAAGCAGCTTTATTCCAGAATTCAAGTCCACACCTACGTTGCGGGCTGCTGGCAGATCTACAACCGGCACACATCCGAGCGGCAGGCGAAGCGCCAGGCAGCTGATATCTTCTTTGCGACCGAGGACGTAATGAGCCGCATGAGCTCGGAACACTCGATCGAAGCCTACCGCAGCCCGGAGCTCGTGCATTTCGCCCCGGCCGCGGCTCCCCCGGGAAAGGACTACTTGATCGTCAAGACGCTCATCTATGGGATGGCTTCCAATCGGGAATTCACCAAGGGCATTGCTGTGCCCAACGACTGGCTCGACTACCTCGAACCGCCGGCTGCCTGGCGGGATCGCATCAGCTATTACGACCCGCGCACCTCATCCGCCGCCTTCTCGTTGCTCGCGGCGCTTTATCAGAATTTCGGGGCGCAGAAGACGAGCGCAATCTACAAGGGTCTGGTCTCGGTCCAGGCGGCGCTGGCGCCGACAACGCCCGCCGGCATGTCGAAGCTTCTTTCCGGCGAGCAACCGATCATGTTCTACATCATGAACAATCACTTCGGCAGCATCGCCTCAAAGGGAGCTCCGGTCGATTTCCGCATTCCGAGATCCGGCACGCCGGCGCTCAACTTCGGCATTGGCGCCACCCAAGCCGCACCCCACCCCAGCGCGGCCAGATTGTTTGTCGATTTCATGCTCAGCGACGCTCAGGAAATCATGCAGAAGAACAACGAGTACACATTGCGCCCGGACGTGAAACCACCCGCAGGCATGCCCGCCTTTGGCGAGCTCAAGCTGATGGACTTCGATATCGACCGCGCGCTTGGCGAGCAGCAGAACCTGCTGCAATGGTGGCAGGAGGTCACCGGAGTGAAATAGCTCGCGCGAAAATGCGCATTGGCGCCGAGCCCTTCATCAGGGCGCGCACGCATCTGCCGACGTGGCTCGGTTTGACTTCGCTCGTCGGGGTGATCGGGGTTCTCGTCGTTGCGCCGCTGGTGACGATCGCGGTCAGGGCTGTCATCGATCCAACCACCCGGTCGTGGGCGCCCCATGCCAGACACCTCGTTACTGTGCTCACCGGATCGATCTATTGGACGTCGCTCGCAAGCACGGTTGCAGTCGCGATCGGGGCCGCCCTGCTCGCTTGCGTCCTGGGCACGGCGCTCGCATGGATTTTTGCGCGCACCACCACATTTGGTCGCTCCGTCCTGGAGCAGATTGCGCAGCTGCCTATCTTCATCCCCCCATTCGTGGGCGCGGTCGCCTGGGCGCTGCTGCTTGCGCCGCGGGTCGGGATCATCAACCGCATTCTGCCTGCGCTCGGCATCTCGATCGAGCTGGACCTCTACAGTCACGCCGGCATGGCTTGGGTCATGGGCATTTATCTTGCGCCCTATGTCATGATGATCGTGGCCGCCGCGCTTCGCAGCATGGATCCGAGCCTCGAAGAGGCAGCGCAAGTTTGCGGTCTCACCAAGGTGCAGACTGCATTGCGCATTACCGCTCCGTTGCTCGCGCCAGCGATCCTGTCCGGCGCGGTGCTGGCATTCACCATCGCGGTAGGCCTGTTCGGCACGCCCATGGTGCTGGGCTGGTCGCGCCAGATCCTCTTACTGACATCCCGCATCTGGATCGCTTCGCAGGCAGTTCCGCCGAATTATGGCGTCATGGCAGTCCTCTCGCTTTATCTGATCGCGCTCTCGATCCTCGCAACCGCGGCGCAAAGATCGGTGCTCGCCCGCAGGAGCTATGTCACGGTCACGGGCAAGGGCTTTCGCCCGCGGCCGATCGATCTCGGCCGCTTAAGCGCACTCACCTTCAGCATTGCAACCCTCTACGTCATTCTTGCTATCGCGGCACCGGTTCTGGTGCTGTGCGCGGCAGCGCTCTCGCCCTACACGTGGGCCGGACAGTACAGCTTCGACAACCTGCGGGCTGCGCTCGATTCCGACGATGTCTGGTCCACCATGAAAACGAGCATGCTGATCTCGACGGCGGCAGCGACATTGGCAACGGCGCTGGGGCTTGCCGTCTCCTGGGTCGTATCGCGCACCCGCCTCCCCGGCCGGCGTCTGCTTGAATACGTGGTGCTGCTGCCGATCTCGGTGCCGGGACTAGCCTTCGGAGTTGGCGTGATGCTGGTATGGATCGACGTGCCGTTTGCGGTCTACGGCACTGCCTTGATCATCATGTTGGCGTTTATCGGCCGCTTCACCGCCTACGCGGTGCGCTCCGTTTCCGGCAGCCTCGTCCAACTCCATCCCGAGCTCGAGGAGAGCGCGCGCGTGTTC
>Ga0207693_10001102_pt1 | contig 24276 bp, 24 predicted proteins | sample LARL81metaG_FD_184347 | JGI IMG/M metagenome (GOLD analysis project Ga0207693, IMG submission 184347) | Corn, switchgrass and miscanthus rhizosphere microbial communities from Kellogg Biological Station, Michigan, USA - LAR L8-1 metaG... | ecosystem: Host-associated > Plants > Roots >... | reverse complement strand
GCAAGCCCCCCGGTGCGTTATATGTTGGAAGTGGAAGGGAGTCGGTACTTCCCTTTCCTAGCCCGGATGCAATCTCCGTGCCGAACCCTCAATTCTTCGGGCGCTTGCCGTCCTTAACCTCGGCGAGGTACTCGTCGTAGAACGGAATGTAGCCCTCGTCGCGGCCGGTCAGCACGTAGATCGGGTCCTCGACGTCCTCGGGGTGGTAGCCCTCCTTGCGCAGGTCGACCTTCTGGCTCTTGAAGGTCGACGTATGCGCCAGCTCCCCCACGACGCGGGCGAACAGCGGAACGGCATAACCCGGCAGCCGCTCGTAGGCCGCCTTGGCCAGCGCCTTACCGTCGAACTCCTCACCCTCCTTGAGCTGGATGGCCGCCATGCCTGCCCGGCCGCCGGTGCCGGGCACCTCGACGCCGAATACCGTCGCCTCCTCGATCTGCGGGTCGGTGGAGATCGCGGCCTCGACCTCGGTGGTGGCGACGTTCTCGCCCTTCCACCGGAAGGTGTCGCCGAGCCGGTCGGTGAACGCCGCATGCCCGAAGCCTTGCGAGCGCATCAGATCGCCGGTGTTGAACCAGACGTCGCCGTCCCGAAAAGCGTTGCGCACCAACTTCTTTTCGCTGGCTTTCTTGTCGGTGTAGCCGTCGAAGGGCTGGAAGCTGCTGACCTTGGACAGCAGCAGCCCCGGCTCGCCGTTGCGGACCTTGCACACCCGGCCGTTGTCGTCGCGCACCGGTTCGCCGGTGTCCGCGTCGTACTCCACAAACGCCACCGGAGTCGGGCAGATCCCGGTGGTCTTGTCGACGTTGAGCACGTTGACGAATGCGGTGTTGCCCTCACTGGCCGCGTAGAACTCACAGACCCGTTCGATGCCGAACCGCTCGGTGAACTCGTCCCAAATCGCCGGGCGCAGCCCGTTGCCTGCGATGACCCGCACCTTGTGCTGACGGTCGGTCGGCTTGGGCGGCTGATTGAGCAGGTAGGCGCAGATCTCGCCGATATAGATGAACGCGGTCGCGTTGTACCGGATGACCTCATCCCAGAACTTCGACGCCGAGAACGACTTGCCAAGCGCCAGCGCCGCACCCGAGTTCAGCACCGATGACAGCGCGACCGTCAACGCATTGTTGTGGTAGAGCGGCAGGCAGCAGTACAGAGTGTCGTTGCTATTCAACCGCATGCCGAGGCCGCCGAATCCGGCCAGCGCTCGCAGCCACCGGTAGTGCGTCATCACGCTGGCCTTCGGCATGCCGGTGGTGCCGGACGTGAAGATGTAGAACGCCTTGTCCTTGGCGAGCACCGCCGCCGTCGTCGCCGGATTCCCGGTCGGGGCGGTCGCGGCCAGCCGCTGCAGTTCGTCGACGGTCACCAGGCCGGCGGTGTCGGCGCCGCTGTCTGTGATCGGTTCGATGAAGTCCGTCTCGGCGACGACGGCCTTCGCGCCCAGCAGCCCGAAGCTGTGCTTGAGCACGTCGCCGCGCTGGTGGTAGTTCAGCATCCCGGCGATCGCCCCGCACTTGACGGTGGCCAGCATCAGTAGCACCGACTGCGGTGAGTTGCGAAGCATGATGCCGACGACATCGCCGTGCCCGACACCGCGGGCGGCCAGCACGGCCGCGTATCGGTTGACCGTCTGGTTGGCCTCGCGGTAGGTGATCCGCTCGTCGGCGAACTTGATGAACACCTTGTCGGCGCGGCGGTCCGCGCGGTCCTGAAACACCTTGCCGATGGAGGTCTTCGCCGACGGGCGGGCCCCGAACCCGGTGATGACACCGCTCACGATGGTCGGTAGGTCCATCAGCAGACCGGGTACGTGGGCGGCGATGTCGAGCAGCCCGACGCTGCTGCGGGTCCCCGACTTCTCATCCGTCATGCCTCGACCCCCGCTCGCTCCGGTCCTCGCTCGTACCTCGCTGCGATCCTCACTCGCGCACGTCTTCGGGTGGTCATGCCGTGGGCCCTCCCCTTTTCGTTTGTCGCAAACCCTAGTGATCGCCATCACCGCGTGGTGCACACGCCTCCATCGCCACCTCGACGTTGTCGACGACGATCAGCCGCTCGAGGGCCGCCTCAGCGACGTAGCCGGTGTCCGCAAGCCCGTGCAACCAGGCCAGCAGGCCGTCGTAGTGCCCGATCGGGTCGAGCATCACCACCGGCTTGTCATGCATGCCGAGGTAGCCCGCAGTCCAGGCTTCGAAGAACTCCTCGAGGGTGCCGATGCCGCCGGGCAGCGCGATGAACGCGTCGGCGCGGTCCTCCATGATCTGCTTGCGCTCGCGCATCGTGTCGGTAACGACGAGCTCGTCGGCTTCGGTGTCGGCGACCTCCCGGTGCACCAGCGCTTTGGGAATGACGCCCACGGTTCGGCCCCCACGGGCGCGCGCCGCGCCTGCCAGCGCGCCCATGGCCGAGACGTTCCCGCCGCCGGACACCACCGTCCAGCCGCGCGCGGCGATCGCTTCTCCGACGCGGACGGCCAGCGACAACAGCTCCGGATGGTTTGGCCCGGACGCGCAGTACACACAGACCGCCCATTCGCGGTCGGGTTCGGGGGACACACGGACAACGTAGCCATAGACTCCGGCGGTGCCAGTTGAGTGGGTGATGCGCACGCAGGGAGCAACGAATTACCCAGCGCCGCACGAACCGGCACTGGAACTGCTCGAAACGGGCGTCCGCGAGCGGGCCGGGACGGTGCTGATCGGCTCCGCGGGTGTCGGCAAGACATGGCTGGCACGCACGGCGGCGGACCGGTTGGCATCGCAGTTCGGCCGCGTGGACTGGGTTACCGGCACGACGCCGGCGGTCCCCTTTTCCGCCTTCAACCACCTGATCGAAGTGCCCGGCACAGGCAAGACGGCGGCCGTACTGCGCGCCGCACGGGAGTCGCTGGGTGACGGCAGGCTGCTGATCGTCGACGACGCGCACCTGCTGGACAAGCTGTCCGCGGCGCTGGTCTACCAGTTGGCGGTCAGTGGCGCGTCGAAGCTGATCGTCACGGTCGCGCCGAACGCGCCTGTCGCCGAAGAGATTTCGGCGCTGTGGCGGGATAACCTGCTGGCTCGGATCGACGTCGCGCCGCCCGGCCACGACGACAGCAGGCAGGCCAGACTGGTCGAGGCGTTCGTCGCAGCGCTGCCCGGCACGGCGCACCGGGTGCTGGAGTACCTGACCGTCGAGAATCCGTTGTCGCTCGCCGACGCCTCCGCGCTTGCGGGGCGTGACGCCGTCACCGACGCCGAGGCGGCGGGTGCCGTCGTCGTCGATGGGGACCGCGTGCGTCCGGTGCACCCGCTGTTCGTCGACGCGGTGCGTAACGGGCTGGGTGGACCCGAGCTGCGCCGGCTGCGCACGCAGCTGGTGGATCGGTTGGCCGGCTCGTCCCCGGGCAGCGTGGTGGATCGGCTGCGGCTCGCGGTGCTTGCGCTGGACAGCGACAGCCCGCAGCCGCTGGCCGAGCTGGCCGCGGCGGCCGAGGAATCGCTGCGGTTGGGCGACCTCGAACTCAGCGAACGCCTGGGCCGGGCCGCGGTCGATCGGTCGCCGGACTTGGCGATTCGGCTGACGCTGGCCTATGCGCTGGCGTGGCAGGGCCGTGGCCGGGAGGCCGATGCGGTGCTGGCCGACGTGGATCCGTCGACACTGTCCGAAACCGAGCTGATTGCGTGGGCGCTGCCGCGCGCAGCCAACCAGTTCTGGATGCTGAGCGAACCTGAGCGGGCGACCGCGTTCCTGCGGACGACGCGTGGCCGAGTGTCGACACCGGTCGCGCAGACCACCCTGGACGCGCTGTCGGCGACGTTCGCGATGAACGCGGGCAGCCCCAGCCGCGCCAAGCAGATCGCCGATAAGGTGCTGACCTCACCTGCGGCCGACGACACCGCGGTCGGGTGGGCGGCGGCCGCGGCGGCGCTGAGCTCGGCGCGGATGGGCCGGTTCGGTGAGGTCGACGCGCTGGCCGAGCGTGCCATCGCAGCCGGGCATCCCGGTCTGCTGCGGTTCACCAGCGGCTTCGGTCAGACCACGGCGCTGCTGATGGCCGGCGAGCTGGACCGGGCCCAGGCGTTGGGCCAGCAGCTCACCGACTTTGCTCAGCTGCAGCAGCCGGGCCGCGCGATCGGCGAAGTGTTGGTGGCCGATGTACTGATCGCCAGGGGTGACCTGGGGTCGGCGGTGTCGCTGTTGCGCGGTGCGGCGGCGGCGCTCGCGCCGACCGGATACTCGTGGGGACCGCTGGCGTGGATGCTGTTGGCGCAGGCCCTTGGACAGTTGGGTGAGACGGCCGAGGCGGGGAAGATCTTGTCGCGGGCCGAATCTCGGCATGGCCTGAAGTCGATGTTGTTCGCGCCGGAGCTTGCTTTGGCGCGCGCGTGGACGATGTGGGCACGGCGCGACGAGCACGGGGCGGTCGCGGCGGCGCGCGACGGCGCGAAGGCGGCCGAGCGAGGTGGCCAGTCCGCGGTGGCGCTGCGCGCGTTGCATGAGGCGGCCCGGCTCGGCGACATCCGCGCGGCCGACGGCATCGCCCGGCTGTGCGCCGAAATCGATTGTGCATTCGGCGAATTGGCACTTGTCCACGCCCGCGCGGTGACGGCGCACGACGCCGACGCCTTGCGCGATGCGGCGGCACGGTTCGCAGCGATCGGGATGAAGCGGTCAGCACCGCAATCTTGACGGAGAGAATTTGGTGCAAAGCCCGACCTCGCCGTGCACCTACGATTGTTTCACCGACGATTGAGAACCAGGGGTGCGGGTGAGCGTGCTTGACGCCTTCGAGTCGACGTGGTCGAATGCGCGGTCCACGTTTGGTGACGGCACGCCGCAGACCGGCGCTGCTCACCGGCACCACACGGGGATCCGAGTCCGAGCCCGTCCGCCACCAACATGGGCTACCAGATGCCTGCCATTATCCGTTTCGTCGACCACTGGGCGCAGACACCGGATCTGATGAGCGCCGACGGCACCTTGATCCGCGCGTTCGCCGAGGCCGACGAAGAACGAATCTTCAACGTCGACGCGAAAAAGGGCTCCTATCCGGGCTTCTCGAAGGCGGACCGAACCGAGAACTGGAGCGGCGCCGGTGGCGACGACGTTTTCGGCTATGCGTTGAGATGGGTCATCAATTTCGCAGTGCTTCCTGACGGCTCAGCCTCGGCGGCGGTGTGCGAGATCTCATCGATTACGCCTGGCGGCCATCGCCCAATCCGACCATTCCGAATTTCACATTGAGCTACCAGCGGGTCGGTGTCGCTCCGCCCTGCCAATCAGCACGGGCCCGCACGCACGCCTGCGGTTTCGATGTTCGGCGACTGGTACGCCACGAGATACTCGACCGAAACGCCGATGACGGAAGAAGCCGTGGCGCCCTGCCGGCAGTCCAAGCCGGCGGCGGGAAACGACCCGGACAGTTGGCCGGGCTGGCCCGCGGCGAGCCGGTGAGAAAGCGAGGATCGTGATGAGTCACCCGTTGTACGTACACCCCGACGACCTGCGGTCGTACGCTCAGCTCCACGACGAAGTGGTGGCCGGGTTGTCGCAGTTGATCGGTGCGGCGGCACCCGAGGCAGCCGGTGTGCAGACGAGCCACGGAGCGATCGCCTCAGCAGTCAGCGCCGCACTCAGCGGTGTGCTCGGAACGCGAGAGGGCACCCTTCAGGCCACCGGGACGTCTGGCAGCACAATTTCTGAGTTACTCCAGAAAGCCGCTCAGATGTATGAGCACGGCGACCAGAAAGGGGCCGCGACGCTGCGGGCCGCGGCCGAGGCACTGGAGGGTGCTCAGGGGCCGGGTGCACCGGGATCGCCTGGGGTTGCTACCAACCCGGCCGGGGCGTCGGGCGCCGGCGCGTCAGGTGCGGGCGGCAGCGACGCGATGGGCCAGATCCTCGGCCAGGTGGCACAGCAGGCCGGACAGCTCGGCCAGATGGCCCAGTCGGTGACACAAACGCTGCAGGGTCTGGCCCAAGGGCTTCAGCAGATACCGCAGCAGGTGACGCAGGGCATCCAACAGGCGAGCCAGTCGGCCGGGAAGTCCGTCGACGCGACGGACGCCGGTCAGCGTGATCTGCATGCGCCCCAGCAAGACTCGCGCGGCCCAGCCGACGACGAAGCGCGGCGCCGCGACGAGCCTGAACAGCGCGACGAGCCACGGCATCGCGCCGAGGCCGCGCCGGGAGATTCGGCGAACACCGGAAGGGCGCCAGAGCCGCCGCGGGTGGATCGCGCACAGCCGGCACCGACGCGCCCGCAGTCGGACTGAAGCGGTTACATCCGGCGGCCGAGATCGCCGTCGCCGCTTCGGCTTGGTGCTCGTGCGATTTCACCGGGGCAGGACCTTGGTCTTGGCCACCGTTGCCTCCACGGCATGCGGCTTGGCCGCGATCGCGGCGGCGTGGGAGGCGTTGGCCTCATGGCCGCCGACGATGGTGGTGGCCTCACCCGTCGCGGCCAGCGCTCCCGCGCCCTCCCAGACTTCTGACAAGCTTCATCAGCTGTTCCTGCTGCTGAGGTACCACTGTCCCACCCAGCTTGGCCGCCAACGCCTTGTACGACGCCGCCGCAGAGGCCAGGGCATCCTCGTCGACGTTCGGCCAGCCGGGGCCTGTCACCGTCTGCGACCCAAACGGGCTGACATCGGCCACCGATAGCCGTCCGTCCGCTGATTCGTGTCAAGACGCGGCGGATCAGGATCGACTAGGTGCTTGCCAGCCGACCCTCCGATAGCCGGAGCCGGCGCTGGATCCCGATCTCGTTAAGGAATTTCTCGTCGTGGCTGACGACGATGAACGCGCCTTCGTAGGCGTTGAGCGCCGCCTCGAGCTGACCGACGCTGGCGAGGTCCAGGTTGTTGGTCGGCTCGTCAAGCAGAAGCAACTGCGGTGCTGGTTCGGCGTAGAGCACGCACGCAAGCGTGGCGCGAAGCCGCTCGCCGCCCGACAACGCCGCCACCGGAAGGTGAATTCGATTGCCACTGAACAGGAACTGCGCGAGCAGATGCATCCGCCGGGTATGGATCAGGCTCGGCGCAAAGGCGGCCAGACTCTGCTCGACCGTGCGGTCGGGGTTGAGCAGATCCAGGCGTTGCGACAGGTAGGCGATGCGGCCGTCGGCGCGGACAAGCGTGCCCGCGTCCGGCGGCAGGTCGCCATCGATGACGCGCATGAGCGTCGACTTGCCCGCACCGTTGGGTCCGGTCAGTGCTATACGTTCCGGGCCGCGGATACTCAGATCAATGCCGTTGTCAGCGAAGAGCTTTCGCCCATCACGGCTGACCTGAAGGCCTTCGCCCTGCAACACCGTGCGGCCCGCTGGCACGTTGGTATCGGGCAGCTCCAGCACGATCGTGTCGTCGTCGCGAAGCGCACCTTCGGCGCCGTCGAGTTGTGCCCGCGCCTCATTCACCCGTCTGGCATGCACGTCATCGGACCGGCCTGCCGACTCCTGTGCGTCCCGCTTCAGCTTTCCTGCGACGATCTTCGGCAAGCCGGCATTCTTCAGGTTGCGTGCAGCGGTACTCGACCGGCGTGCGGCGCGCTCGCGGGCCTCCTGCCGCTGCCGCTTCTCGCGTTTGTACTGCTGCTCCGCGTTGCGCAGGTTCGCCTCAGCGACCCGCTGAGTCTCCTGCACCGTCTGTTGGTACATGCTGAAATTGCCACCGTAGAAGAACATTTCGCCGTGATATAGCTCGGCGATGCGGTCCATCCGGTCGAGCAGCACACGGTCATGGCTGACAAGGAGCAGACACCCCGGGTAGCCGTCCAACGCGTCGTAGAACCGATGCCGCGCGTCGACGTCGAGGTTGTTGGTGGGCTCGTCGAGCAACAGCGCATCGGGTCGCTTCAACAACTGAGCGGCCAGCCCGAGCGACACCACTTCGCCACCGGACAACGAGCCAAGCCGTCGTTCAAAGGCGATGTGGCCCAGGCCGAGACGGTCGAGTTGCGCGCGAGTGCGGTCCTCGATATCCCAGTCATCGCCGATCGTCGAGAAGACGTCCTCCCCAGCCTCGCCGGTGTCCAGCGCCTTGAGTGCGTCGAGCGCCGGTGCGACACCCAGCACGTCGGCAACGCTGCGCTCCACGACGAACGGCAGTGTCTGCGGCAGGTAGCCGACGGTGCCATCGACGGTCACCGATCCCGACGTGGGTCGGTACACGCCGGCGATCAGCTTGAGGAGGCTGCTCTTCCCCGCCCCGTTGGGTGCGACCAGGCCGGTTCGGCCGTCGCCGACGGTGAACGACAGGTCGGTGAACAGCGGCGTGTCGTCGGGCCAGGAAAATGACAGATTCGAACAAGCAATGGAAGACATGCGAGAGGTCTCTCGTCGACAGCGGGAATGGGTATGGCTCAGCGCTCCGGGATCAACCGGAGATGTCGTCACCCAGCATGTCTTCAGCCCACCTCGTGTCGTACCTGCTTGCGTTTTCCAGAGTAGGCACGCCGTCAAGCGGTTATTCAGGTAGTCCGCTACTCAAGACATGGCGCACCGCGGAGGCGCAGCATAAGTGAATAGAAGTGCACACCGGAGGGGAAATCATGACCAAACGCCGATCAATTCACATCGGTCTGAACATCGTCGATCCGCAACAGTACGGCGGATGGGACGGCGCACTGGCGGGTTGCGTGAATGACGCCAACGCCATGCAAGAAGTGGCCGTCAGTCGCGGATTCGACCCGAAGATGTTGCTCAACGCCGATGCGACGGCCGAGGCGGTGCGAGCCCACCTGGACGCGGCTGCCGCCGAACTGGGGGACGGCGACTTCCTCTTCCTGACCTACTCCGGCCACGGCGGGCAGGTCCCCGACGAGAACAACGACGAACCCGACCACCTCGATGAAACCTGGTGCCTCTACGACACCGAGTTGGTCGACGACTCTCTGTACGGCGCCCTGTGCACCTTCGCCCCGGGCGTCCGCATTTTCGTCATGTCCGACAGTTGTCACAGCGAAACCGTGACCCGAGAAATCGTCCGCCGGCGCGACGCGGGCCGCGAGCGAGCGATCCGGGCCCCGGGACCGAACGCCAAGCAGGCGCCGCTTGAGGTAACCGAAGCCGAGTTCAGGGCCAACAAGGCGGCTTACGAAGCCCAGCGGACGTGGTGGGAGCCTCGGTCGCGGCCGGCCGATGCGAAAGCCAAGGTTGTGCTGATCTCCGGCTGCCGCGACGATCAGACGTCGATGGACGGCGCCACCAACGGCGCGTTCACCGAGGCCTTCCTTAACGTGTGGGACGGCGGCAATTATCGGCGCAGCTATTCGGATCTCAGAAACGATGTGGTAACACAGATTTCGTCGTACTCCGATCAGACGCCGGGCCTGTTTTCCTACGGCCTGAACGTGCGGCAAATGCTTCCGCAGATACCGTTGAGCGACGAATCCCCCTAATACCCGCAAAGACTGTGTTCGCCACGCGCGTCACCCACGCGTGGGCGATATTCCTCCCCTCGCCTATTCGCTGACACGACTTGATGAGCAGCTTCAACCGGCCAGATATCGCCGCAACACCTCCGTCGCGGCGGTGATCTGAGCTGCCTCAACGCGCTCGTCAACGCGGTGCGCGAGGTTCGGGTCGCCGGGTCCGTAGTTGACCGCCGGGATGCCAAGTGCCGCAAAGCGCGCCACGTCGGTCCAGCCGTACTTGGCGCGTACCTGGCCGCCCGCCGCGTCGACGAGCTCAGCGGCGGCCGGCTTGGTCAGCCCGGGCAGCGCGCCCGCCGCGGAATCAGTCATTTCGATCTGCACAGCCAGCCCGTCGAAGATCCCGCGGGCGTGCTCGAGCGCTTGCTCGACGCTGCGGTCCGGGGCGAAGCGGAAGTTCACCGTCACCGCCGCCGCATCGGGGATGACGTTACCTGCGACGCCACCGTCTATGCGCACCGCGGACAACCCCTCGCGATAGGTGCAGCCGTCGATGTCGACGCTGCGGGCTTCATATGCCTTCAGCCGGGCCAGCACGTCGCCAAGCTTGTGAATCGCGTTGTCGCCCAACCATGATCGCGCGGAGTGGGCGCGGGTGCCGGCTGCGCTGACGACGACGCGCAGCGTGCCCTGACAACCCGCCTCGATGAACCCGCCCGACGGCTCGCCGAGAATCGCGACGTCGGCATGCAACCAGTCGGTCAGTTCACGTTCGATGCGGCCAAGGCCGTTGGCAGCCGCTTCGATCTCCTCGCAGTCGTACATCACCAGCGTGAGATCGTGTTGCGGGTCGGCCACCGTCGCGGCCAGGTGAAGGAACACCGCATCGCCGGACTTCATGTCCGAGGTGCCGCAGCCGTGAAGCACGTTGCCGTCAAGCCTGCTGGGCAGATTGTCCGCGGCAGGGACGGTGTCGGTGTGGCCTGCCAGCAGCACCCGCGACGGCAGGCCCAGGTTCGTGCGGGCGAGCACGGCGTTGCCATTGCGAATGACCTCAAACCCCGTGGTCTGCTCGCGAAGGGCGGCCTCTATCTCATCGGCGATGCGCTGCTCGTGCCGCGATTCACTGGGAATATCCACCAGCGCCGCGGTCAGCGCGACGGGGTCGCCCCGCAAGTCCAGGCCCACAGGGTCCGAGACTAGTCGAGTAGCGTTTGGCGACGTGACATCTGCTGCAGCCGTCGGCCTGGCGACCATCGCCGCCGACGGATCCGTACTCGACACGTGGTTCCCGGAACCCGAACTCGGCGCCGACGGTCCGACGGGCACCGTGCGCCTGTCGGTCGCCGAGGTGCCCGACGAACTGGCCGAGCTGACCGGCCGCGACGACGACCGCGACGTCGAGACGGTGGTCGTTCGCACCACGATCGCGTCCCTGGAGGACAAGGCCGCCGACGCCTACGACGCCTACCTGCGGCTGCACCTGCTGTCGCACCGGCTGCTCGCCCCGCATGGGCTCAATGCCGACGGCTTGTTCGGCGTGCTCACCAACGTGGTGTGGACCAACTACGGGCCATGTGCGGTGGAGGGCTTCGAGCGGGTGCGGGCGCGGCTGCGCCGCCGCGGACCGGTGACCGTCTACGGCATCGACAAGTTCCCGCGAATGGTCGACTACGTGGTGCCCTCCGGCGTGCGCGTCGCCGACGCCGACCGCGTGCGGCTGGGTGCACACCTGGCGTCGGGCACGACCGTCATGCACGAAGGCTTCGTCAACTTCAACGCCGGGACGCTGGGCAGCTCGATGGTCGAGGGCCGGATCTCGGCGGGTGTGGTCGTCGGCGACGGCTCGGACGTCGGCGGTGGCGCGTCGATCATGGGCACGCTCTCGGGCGGCGGCACTCAGGTCATCTCGGTGGGCAAGCGCTGCCTGCTCGGCGCCAATGCCGGGCTGGGCATTTCGCTCGGCGATGACTGCGTCGTCGAGGCCGGCCTGTATGTGACCGCGGGGACAAAGGTGCAGACCGCTGACGGCAACACGGTCAAGGCGCGCGAGCTGTCAGGCGCCAACAACCTGCTGTTCCGGCGCAACTCGCTGTCTGGGGCGGTCGAGGTCGTCAAGCGCGACGGTACGGGCATCACGCTCAACGAGGCCCTGCACGCCAATTGATTGCCCCCTCTCGCGAGCGTCCGTGTTCCCCCCGCAAGCGGGAGGTACCACCAGTACGCGACAACGCCGTGGATTCCGGGCATTATGCGGTCGCTCGCGGGCCACGAGCGGCCCTTGAGGGCGTAAGTTGCGATCATGGCGCAGCCGACCGTCGCACTGTTTCCCGAACCCGGCGCGTGGGGGCCGACCAACAACCTGGTCGCCCTCGGAAATCATCTGCGGGAGCGGGGTATCCGTACCGTCTTCGTCGTCGAGGAGTCGTTCGAGGGCGAGCTCGCCAAGCGCGGGTTCGAAGAGCGGTTGATGCGGATGGCGCCGCCACCGGGGCCTGATGTCGCCGGCCAAGCGGGTCCGCTGGGCGAAGAGGCCGTCGGCGGCGGGTGGGCCGAGTTCGTCCGGGAGACGTCGCCGCAGTTCCGCAGGCCGACCATCGAGCAGCTGGAGACGGTGACGGCGCCGATCTGGGCCGAATTCGTCGACGGTGCCGAGTATTCGCATGACCGGCTCACCGAGATCTGGTCCGAACTCCGGCCGGATGCGATCGTCCACGACTGCGTGGCCAGCTTCCCGTCCGTGTCGCTGGCCGGCTGTCCGTGGATTCGCGTGGTGTCCGCCAATCCCCTGGAGATCACCGACCCAGACATCCCGCCGGTGTTTTCCGGCTACCCGTCACGCGACCGCAGCGGCTGGGACGACTTCTCGGTGGAGTATCGCCGGCTGACAGATCCCCTCGTCGAGCGGTCGTCGGCTTTCCATCAGCAATGCGGCGCACCGCCGCTGCCTGACGGCGAATTTCAATACGAGTCGCCGTATCTGAACCTGTACATGTATCCGGCTGAGCTCGACTACCAGCGGTCGCGGCCGCTCGGTTCGACGTGGCACCGCATCGACACCGCTACCCGCAATTCCGACGGCCGCTTCGACGTCGCCGAGAAGGTCGGCAGCGACGGCAAGCTGGTTTACCTGTCGCTGGGCAGCCTCGGCTGCATGGATGTGCCCTTGATGCAGCGGGTGATCGACTCGCTGAACCGGACACCGCACCGGGTGATCGTCTCGATGGGTCCGCTTCATGACCAGCTCACGCTCGGCGAGCGGATGTGGGGTGAGCAGTTCGTGCCACAGACCGCGATCGTGCCCCAGTGCGACGCGATGATCACGCACGGCGGCAACAACACCGTCGGCGAGGCATTCACGTTCGGGGTGCCGACGATCGTGTTGCCGCTGTTCTGGGATCAGTACGACAACGCGCAGCGAATCGACGAATGTGGCTACGGTGTACGGCTTTCCACCTACGAGTTCACCGATGATGAGTTGCATGGCACGATCGAGCGGCTCAGCGGTGATGGGCAACTGGCGGCGCGGCTCGACGCGGCGTCGAAGCGGTTGCAGACCTCACCAGGACGCGTGCTCGCGGCGGACCTGATCGAAAAAGTCGTCCGCGGCTGAATCGTCAAACATGCTGACGGTCAACCCAATCTGCCAGTCGGGCAGCGGTGGTGACATGATCCAGTGCCAGCGCGACCGCACCGTACAGCGGCCCGTCTTCGCCATGCACGCCATCGCGCACCGGCGGCGGCGAAGTCTTGCGAAAGGCCATCAGCCCGTCGCGGTACGCAACCTCGAATACCTCTGGCGCGGCGGCCCTTAGGAGCGTGGCGGCCCCACCCAGCGTGACAACGTCAGGGTCGTGCAGGTTCACCAGGCCACCGATACCCCGTCCGAGCGAGGCCGCCACTGCTTCAAATGCCCGACGAGTTGCCGCGTTTCGCTTGGGGCGACCGACTATGTCATGGACGTAGCCAACCGGGTCGTCCGGTGGCGCATCGCCTAGGTGCCGGGCCAGCGCCCGCCCGTCGACGCTGAGGTCCCAGCAGCCGCGTGCACCGCACGGGCACAGCAGCGTCTTATCGCCGAATGGGACATGGCCGTATTCGCCCGCCGCGCCGTGTGCACCGGTGACCGGCTCGCCGTCGACCACTAACGTGCCGCCGATGCCCTGCGCGACGATCAAGTGAAGAGCGGTCGCGGCGGCGCGGGCCGCACCTGTCCGGGCTTCGGCGAGTCCGGCCAGCGTGGCGTCGTTACCGAGTAGCAGGCGGACGCCGGCGCGGTCCGGGATCTTCGCGGTCAGCATCGAAAGGTCGACGTCATTCCAACCGCGGGACGTGAACTGGACCAGCTTGTCGCCGCTGATGGTGCCCGCCGCCGAAACCGCTATTGCCCTGAGCCGCTTGGCTTTTTGCCGATAGATCGCGCCGATCGCGTTTGCCAGCTGGGCAAGGACCGGATCCAACTCGTCGCCCGCATATCCTGCCTGGGCCACCACCTGGGGCACCCCGTCGATTCCCGCCAGGGCCAGGCGCCAATCAGCCGCGCGCAAGTCAGCCGCAAGCACCAATGGGCCGTCCGCGTGGGGGCCCAGCACCGTCGTCGGCCTGCCGCGTCCCTGCGCTGGCGCCGGTGTCTCGTCGAGCAGTCGTGCTTGCCGCGTCCGCGCAACGAGCTCGGCGGCACCACCGCTGCCGATCCCGAGGCGTTGCGCCGCCGCCGCCCGAGTGATGCCCGGCTCGGATCGCACCACCCCGATGAGTTGAGCGGCGCTCAACCAGCGCACCTGTGCGGTTTGCCGCGGATCCTGTGCCATCGCCGGTAGTATCTCACTTGAATATACTCGCCTGCCGAGTATATTCACATTACATGACCTTAGCTGCCGATCGCGTTAGCGGAGAAGGACTTCGCGAAAGCTTGCCGGGACTGCTGTCGCTCGGTTTGGCCGCGTTCCTCGCGGTGACGACCGAGGTGTTACCCGTCGGGCTGCTACCGGATATCGGCGCAACGTTCGCCGTCTCCGATTCGGTCACCGGCCTCTTGGTCAGCTTGTATGCCGTGATGGTTGCAACGCTTGCAGTTCCACTGACCGTCGCGACCTCCCGGTTCGCCCGCAAGCCACTGCTGCTGACGACGCTGCTGGGGTATGCGCTGAGCAACGCGCTGGTGGCCGCCGCGCCGGCATTCGCCCTCGTCGCAATCGGCCGGACGGTTGGCGGGATCACGCACGCCTTGTTCTTCTCGTTGATGATCGGATACGCCCCTCGACTGGTGTCGCGGGCGGATGTCGGCCGCGCGCTCGCACTCGCCGCCGGAGGCGCCTCAGCCGGCATGGTCCTCGGTGTGCCGCTGTCCACTTCGTTGGGCACCGCGGCCGGATGGCGAGCGTCGTTCGCAGTACTGGCTGTGCTGTCGATTCTCACGTTCGCCCTCGTGAACAGGTTGCTGCCAAGCGTGGATCACGAACCGATGTCAGGTGGTTCCGTCTGGGCCGGCGGCGGCGCACTCGCGGCGGTATCGGTGTCGAATTTGTTCTCGTTTCTCGGGCAGTTCACGGTTTACACCTTCGTCAGCGTGATGTTGCTGTCCAGTGGGGTCAGCCCGGCGTTCGTTGGCCCGATTCTGCTCGCATGCGGTGCCTGTGGGCTACTCACCCTCTGGTGGGTCGGCCGGAATCTCGACCGAAGCCCGAGACGAACGGCCGTGGTCGTACTGGCAGTGGTCATCGGCGCTGTCGTTGTGCTCGGCAGCACGTGGCCGAGTCTCGTGGCAGTGATTGTAGCGACGGCCGTCTGGAATGGGGCATTCGGCGGTTTGCCGTCGATCTACCAAGCATGTGCGGTGCGCTCGCATGCGTTGTCGCCCGAACTGGCCGGTGCGTGGGTGAACGCCACGGCCAACGCCGGCATCGCAGGCGGAGCCGCCATCGGCGCCGGTCTGCTTCAAGCGGCGGGCCTGTCATCGTTGCCGTGGGTGGCCGCATCGCTGATCGGTCTCGGCCTGGCCGTAATCCTACTGTCTCGCAAAGCTTTTCCAGCACACGCGTAGATTCGCTCAGCCAGCCGCGTTGGGCCTCAGCGGCGGGCAGTTGCCCTGCTGGTCGACCGCCAGCTCGAAATGCCAAAGCTCGTTCGCGTAGATCTGGCACAAACCGAACTGGGCGCCGTTGCGGATCAGCCATTTGTCGGCATCGACGGGAACGACGTCCACCGCCTGGCCGACAACGTGTTTCGACACGTCTGGCGACGCCACGTACTGCCTTGCGATGTCCGCACTGCCGTACGTACGGACGGCGTCGTCAAACAGCCGCTGCTGGAAGCCCTTTGATCGCCAGCCGGAGTTGATCCGCAGGTCGATGCCCTGTACCGCCGCCACGCGCGCCGCGTCCTGAATGGCATTGAGCAGGGCTGGATCGAGTTGAGACAGAGCGGGATTCGACACGTCGAAGGGGCTGAGCGTCTGGCCGTCGGGAATCCACCCGCCGTAGCTATCGGTGGCCGCCGGTCCTATCGTGAGCGGCTCGGGAGGAGGTGCCGGCTCGGTGGTCGATACGGGCTCTATCTGTACCGCCGTCGCGCAGCCGCCGACCAGCAGTGCCGTCGCCCACAAGATGCCAAGGGGGCGACGAGCGTGCGCAAAATGCACGCGAAATCCGGCGTGTCTAGGTGCAAACAGGCTTCCTCTTGCGCGCGGGGTGGGCCCCCAGCTTCCGACGGCAGTGCCCCCAATTCGCGGTAACTGACGCATCAGTCGCCGGGGGCCAGAATGCAGAATTCGTTGCCCTCCGGGTCGGCCAGCACCACCCAGGTTTGCTCGCCCTGGCCGATGTCGACGTGCCGGGCGCCCAAACCGATCACGCGATCGACCTCCGCCTGCTGATCGTCGGGCCGGAAGTCGAGATGGATGCGGTTCTTGACCACCTTGTCGTCGGGCACGTCGATGAACAGCCAGTTGGGTCCGGCCCCGGAGGGAGCCTCGAGCACCACATCGCCGTCCTCGTCGAGAGAGTGCCGCCAGCCCAGCACCTTCGACCACCAGGCACCCAGCGCGGCGGCGTCGTGAGCGTCGATGCATATCTCGTCGAACGTCAGAGCCATCCGGTCAACTCCTTCTTCAGCACCTTACCCATAGCGTTTCGCGGCAGGCTCTCCACCAGTCGCACCTCCCGCGGTCGCTTATGCACCGAAAGCTCTTGCGCGACAAAATCGATCAAAGCCTGCGGTTCGACATCACCGACGACGAAGGCGACGATGCGCTGGCCGAGGTCGTCGTCTGGCGCGCCGATCACCGCGGCCTCGGCCACACCGGGGTGGCTGAGCAGCACGGTCTCGATCTCGCCTGCGCCGACCCGGAAGCCGCCTGTCTTGATCAGGTCGACCGACTCGCGGCCGACGATGCGGTGCATCCCGGCGTCATCGATGACAGCGACGTCGCCAGTGCGATACCAGTCGCCATCGAAAACCTCGGCGGTTGCGTCCGGCCTGTTGAGGTAGCCGTCGAATATCGTCGGGCTCTGAAGCTGTAGGCGCCCAATGGATTCGCCGTCATGCGGCACAGCGGCGCCGTCCTCGTCGACCAGTCGCGTCTGCACGCCCGTCAGCGGCAGCCCCACCGAGCCGGGTCTGCGCTCACCATCGGCGCGGGTGGACAGCGTGATCAGCGACTCGGTGCTGCCGTAGCGTTCCACCGGCTGGTGTCCGGTCAGTCGGGCCAGCTTGTCGAAGACCGGCACTGGCAGCGGCGCGCTGCCCGACACCAGCAGCCGGGCCGACGCGAGTGCCCGCGCGGCGTCCCCGTCATCGGCGACTCGAGACCACACTGTCGGCACCCCGAAATACATCGAGCCACCCGCCGCCGCATACGCCGCAGGCGCCGGTTTTCCGGTGTGCACGAAGCGATTTCCGATCCGCAGCGACCCGAGCAACCCGAGTACCAGGCCGTGCACGTGGTACAGCGGAAGCCCGTGCACCAAGGTGTCGTCAGGTGTCCACTGCCACGCCTCGGCGAGCATGTCGATGTCGGCGGCGATGGCACGCCTGCTCACCACCACGCCTTTGGGCGGACCGGTGGTGCCCGAGGTGTAGATGATCAACGCGGCGGCGTCCGGGTGCGGCTCGGGGTAACGATGCCATGACCGGGCATGCAGGCGCACCGGGATGTGCGGCAGGTCGGCGGTCTCCTGGGGCTTCTCCCCCAGCCACGCCTGTGCGCCGGAGTCGGTGAGGATATGACGGCGCTCGGCGGCGCCGACGTCGGCGGGGACAGGGACAACGGGCACGCCTGCCATCAGACATCCGGCGATCGCCAGCACGGTCGTCGCAGTTGGAGCGGCCAGCACGGCCACCTTGTCAGCGTCGGCGACCCGCTCGGCCACCGACGTTGCCGCGCCGACGAGATCACTGCGGCTCAGCACGGCGCCGTCGACGCGTACCGCGTCGCCAATGTCGGCGCCGCCTGCGACGGCGGCGGGGTTGAGCGAGTCGAGCAGCACAATCGTGAGGTTACCCATATCGCGCTCGGCAATACTGGGCGCGTGAACCAGATCCGTCGGGTGGCGTCGCGTGAGGTGTACCGGAACGACTGGCTGTCCCTGCGTGAGGACGACATCCGGCGTCCGGACGGCAGCCCCGGCATTTACTCGGTGATCGACAAGCCCACGTATGCGCTGGTGATCCCGCGTGACGACGACCGCTTCCACCTGGTCGAGCAGTTTCGCTATCCGCTGGGCCTGCGGCGCTGGGAGTTTCCGCAGGGCACTGCGCCGGGCCAGGAGGAATCCGATCCGATCGAGCTGGCCAACCGCGAGTTGCGGGAGGAGACCGGGTTGCGGGCCGCCTCGATGGAGTTGCTGGGCACGCTCGATGTCGCGCCGGGGATGAGCAGCCAACGCGGCAGGGTGTTCCTGGCGACGGGCATTACCGAGGGTGAGCACGAACGCGAGCACGAGGAGCAGGACATGCACAGCGACTGGTTCTCGCGCGCACAGCTGGAACGCATGATCCGCGACGGCGACATCTGCGATGCCCAGACCGTCGCGGCGTGGGCGCTGTTCATGCTTGCCGGGCACTAGTCGAAAACCGCGGACCGGCCAACCCTCTCCCACGCGGCCAGTTCGGCCTTCGCACTGTCGAGCGACTCCGCGATCGCGTCGACGGCGTCGTTGCCCAGCGCCAGCCGCAGCGGCGGGTCCGCGGATTCCAGCGCCGACAGGATCGCTGCGGCGGCCTTGGCCGGATCGCCGGGCTGCTTACCGTCGTCATCGGGCATCCCGGCGCGCAGCGGTTCGATCTGCTCGTCGTACGCGGGGATGGCCCCGGAGATCAGCAGCGCGCCGGGCCCGTTGAACGACGTGCGGAACGCGCCGGGCTCGACGATCAGCACCCGGATGCCGAACCGCTCGACCTCCTTGGCGAGTGCCTCGGACCATCCCTCGAGCGCGAACTTCGTCGCGGAATACGCGCCGACGCCCGGAAACGTGAACCGCCCACCCATGCTGCTCATTTGGACGATCGCGCCGGTGCCGCGCTCGCGCATGCCGGGCAGGACGGCGCGGGTCAGCGCGGCGGGGCCGAAGAAGTGCAGGTCCATCAGGTCGCGCAGATCAGCGTCGCTGGTCTCCTCGGCGGCGCCGATCGCGCCGCGGCCTGCGTTGTTCACCAGGACATCGACGCGCCCGTGCCGGTCAAGCACCTCCGTGACCGCCGTGCGGATGCGATCGGTGTCGGTGACGTCGAGTGCCAGCGCGGTGACGCGCTCGGGTGCCGACGCGATCAGGTCGGCGAGCGCGTCCGTGCGTCGCGCCGCGGCCACGACGATGTCGCCTGCGGCCAGCGCGGCCTCGGCGATTGCACGTCCGAAGCCCGAACTCGCGCCTGTGATCAGCCATACCCGGGGTTGGTTGGTTGCCATGGTTCATCTATGCCGCACGGCGGCCGGGTTGTCCAGCGGCCGCGAAGAGTACGGCAGGTTAGCCCGTCAATCTGTGGATTGTGCAAGGAAGAACCGTCATGAGGACGTTTCGGCTTCCCTGCCTGTGACTGCCCTCACATGATGAGGCCGCACATACAGACGAGAAGGGGGTTCAGGAACATGCAACTAGAACGACAAATCGGCGACGTACCTCGAGCAAGATCCGTGGCCGGCAACGTGATTCGCGGATCGCTGGGCAACTTGATCGAGTGGTACGACTGGTACGCCTACGCGGCGTTCAGCATCTACTTCGCGGGTGTGTTCTTCCCATCGGGGAATTCGACGGCGCAGCTGTTGAACACGGCGGGGATCTTCGCGATCGGGTTCCTGATCCGGCCGCTCGGCGGCTGGCTGTTGGGTTGGTACGCCGACCGGTCCGGGCGCCGCGCGGCGCTGACGCTCTCAGTGACCATGATGGGCGTCGGATCGCTCGGCATTGCCGTCCTGCCGGGCTACGCCCAGATCGGCGCGCTCGCACCCATCTTGCTGGTCGTCGCCCGACTGCTCCAGGGGTTGTCGCTAGGCGGCGAGTATGGAACCTCCGCGACGTATCTCAGCGAAGTGGCCACCCCACACCGGCGCGGCTTCTACTCCTCATTCCAGTACGTGACGTTGACTAGCGGCCAACTTCTGGCGCTGGGAGTTCAGATCATCCTGCAGCAGGTGCTCACCCCGGAGCAGCTGCATGCCTGGGGCTGGCGGATCGCGTTCGTCATCGGAGCGGCGGCCGCCGTGACCGTGATGTGGTTGCGGCGCACGATGGACGAGTCGGAGAGCTTCAAACTCGCTGTCAAGGAGAGCACCGAGAACGCCGAACGCGGCAGCTTGCGGGTCCTGCTCTCGTATCCGCGCGAGTGCTTGACCGTCGTGGGGCTGACTCTCGGCGGCACCATCGCGTTCTACACGTTCACCACGTACATGCAGAAGTTCATGATCAACACGGCCGGTCTGCCCAAGGAGCAGGTGACGTGGATCAACTTCGTCGCGCTGATCATCTTCGTCGCCCTTCAGCCGGTCGTCGGCGCCCTGTCGGACCGGATCGGCCGCCGACCGATTCTCATCGCGTTCGGGATCGGTGCGACGCTGTGCACCGTGCCGCTGCTCACCGCGGTGTCCCACGCCGGCTCCGCGCTATCGGCGTTCGGCCTGATGCTGATCGGTCTGGTCATCGTGTCGGGTTACACGTCGATCAACGCCGTGGTGAAGGCGGAACTCTTTCCCGCCCGCATCCGGGCCCTCGGCGTCGGGCTGCCGTATGCACTCACCGTCGCTATCTTCGGCGGCACCACCGAGTACGTGGCGCTCGGGCTGAAAAACCTCGGCCATGAGAGTTGGTTCTTCTTCTACGTGGCCGGGTGCGGATTGATCTCGCTGCTGGTTTACGCCTTCATGGGCGAGTCCTCACGACGCTCGTACTTGGAGCGGGAGGCATACGAAGTCCAGGGCGTCAACCCCGAACTCGCCAACAGCCTGCAGGTTTCGGGGAAGGCTTCGTAACATCAGCACGATGCAAGTGCTGCTCGTCGAAGACGACGAGGGTGTGGCGTCCGCGCTGGCCGAGCTTCTCGGCCAGACGGGCGCGACCGTCGTCCGAGCCAGCCGTGGCACCGACGCCCTCCATCGTGTCAAGGGCTGCGATCTCGTGCTGTTGGATTTGGGGTTGCCCGACATGGACGGACTGGACGTCCTTCGCACGCTTCGGCGTGCGTCGGGGGTTCCGGTCATCATCATGACCGCCCGAGACAGCGACGGCGCGGTTGTGCTCGGGCTCCGCGCAGGAGCCGACGACTACTTGGTCAAACCGGTACGGAAAGCAGTACTGCTGGCTCGGATTCAGGCCGTCATGCGACGCGTCCGCCGTGTGGGGGGCGACGCGGCAGGCCCGTCCCGCCCGGTGGTTGCGGGACCCGTAACCATCGACCGCGATCGGCGGGAAGTCACTCTGGAGGGAAACCCGCAGGCGCTCACCAAGACTGAGTTCCAGATCGTCTCCACGCTGGCTGCCCGGCAGGGTGAGGCGGTCAGCCGCGAGGACCTGATGCTCGAGGTGTGGGGAACCGCGGTGGTCGGCAGGTCCAGGTCCTTGGACTTCTTCATCGGACAGCTGAGGGCCAAGCTCGTCGGGCTGCCGCTTAAGACGGTGCGCGGCTTCGGTTTTCGGCTGGACACCTGAAATGGGGCTGCGGGTTCGCCTTGTACTCGTCCTCCTCTCGCTGCTGGCGATCGCGGCACTCGCGGTGCCCTTGGGGCTGAGCCTCGCGGACCGGCGAACCGCCACTCTCGCCGCGGAACGGGGTCGCCAGCTTGCTGCGCTGGCGGATTCGGCGGCCATGCCCGGCGTCCCGCTGCAGCGTCAGGTCGACCGGTACTACGAGGTGTACGGGGAAGGCGTCCTCATCGTCGACGGCGACGGCCAACCACGGTCCGCACGCGGACTCAGCAACTCCGAACCCGCCGTGGCCGCGGCGATAAGCGGTGCCCTCGTCGACGCACCGGCGTCGCGGTGGGCCCGCATCCTGCCGTGGAGCCGCGATCACGTCCTGGCCACGGAGGGTGTCCGCAGCGACGGAGAGTTGGTCGGCGCCGTCGTGGTGGCGGTCGACACCTCGGTCGCGGCGCGCGGCGTCGCCAGCGGTTGGCTGTGGGTGGCGGTCGGCTGCGTGAGTCTGCTCATGCTGGCGCTGCTGGTCGCCCGAGCCCTCACGCGATGGGTGCTGCGCCCGGTCGACGGGCTCGAGCGCGCCGTCGCCGAGATGACCGAAGGCGTCGCCGGGTTGCCAGCGCACGTAGCCGGGCCGCCGGAACTGCGCCACTTCACGTCGGCGTTCAACACGATGTCTCAGGCGGTGCGGGCCTCACTCGAGCGGCAACGGCGCCTCGTCGCCGACGCATCGCACCAACTGCGCAATCCGCTGGCCGCAGTCCGTCTGCGTGCGGACACCCTCGAGGACCACGTGGCCGAGGAGGGCAGGGCGACGTACGGCTCGATGACCGCCGAGCTGGACCGGCTGGAGAATCTGCTGCAGCAACTGCTGCGCCTGGCCCGCGCGGAGGAGGTGAGCGGCAGCCGCAGAGTCGGACTGTCTGCCGCTGTCGCCGATTCGACGGATCTGGACGACGTGGTCGAGCAGCGCATCGCATTCTGGCAGCCCGTCGCCGATGACCAACACCAGCAACTGCGTTACCGCTGTGACCATCCCGGGCTTGCGGTGCCGCTCGCGCGCCATGACGTAGAGCAGCTGCTCGACGTCGCGCTGGACAACGCGCTGCGGTACGGCGGGGAAGACGCGACGGTCACCGTCTCGACCGCTGCCGCGGACGCCACGGTGGAGTTGGCCGTCAGCGACGACGGTCCCGGGCTGCCGGACGAGGACCTCGCCAGGGCGGTGGCCCGCTTCTGGCGGGGCCGGGGCGACAAGGACGGCACGGGCCTCGGATTGGCCATCGCCAGCGAGATCGCTGCGGGCCATGGCGGCACCATCGCGGTGCAACGGGCACCCGAAGGCGGTCTGCTGGTGCGGTATTCGCTGCCGTCGGCAGGTGCGGCGTCATGCTGAGTCGTCGCGCTTTACTGTTCGCGACGGCAGTGTTGGCCGCCGGTTGCGTGGGCAGCGCACCAGGAGGGCGGGTACGCGTGGCCGCAGGCGAGCGGGGCGGGTTGTATCTGGCGTTCGCGGAGCTCGTGGCCAAACAGCTCAAGGCCCGCTACCCCGACATGGCTGTCGAGGCGGTGCCGACTGAGGGCAGCATCGACAATCTTGCCCGCATGCGGTCGGGGGAAGCCGATTTGGGACTCGCACTGGCCGATGTCGCCGAACGCGACCTCGCGACCGGCCCAGCCGGCACCGCACCCCTGGCGGTGGCCCGCGTGTACGAGAATTATCTGCAGGTGGTCGTTCGTGATTCGGCGCCCGCGCACCGGCTGACAGACCTTGAGGGACAGCGGGTCTCGATCGGTCCGGGCGGTTCGGGCGCCGCGGCCACCAGCGAGGTGCTGTTCGAGGCGGCTGGCCTTGTTGGTCGAGTCGACATGCTGCGATACCGCCTGCACGAGGGACTCGCCACACTCTCCGACGGTGGAGTGGACGCACTGGTGTGGTCGGGCGGCGTGCCGACACCGGCCATCTCCGAGCTCGACGCCAAGGTTCCACTCCGGATGCTCGACATCGGTAGTCTGGCGGCTCCGATGGCGCAAATATCCGGCTACCCGTTCCTCGTCCGCCAAGTGCCGACCGGCGACTACGTGCCACCGGGCCTGCACTCCATCGGCGTGCCGAATCTGCTGCTGTGCCGCCACGACCTCGGCGCAGACGTGGTCGCCGCCGTCGTAGACGTACTCGCCACCGACGCACCGCAATTGGTGCCCCCGTACGTCCGCGGGCTGCAGTACCTCGACCCACCATCGATGGTCCAGACCGGCCTGGTACCCCTGCATCCTGGCGCCGTGAGTGCCTACCAGAGGCTCCACGGCTGAAAGCCGCGCGCGAATCTGTGAATCGTGCGAGGAATCCCTGCGCGAAGGGCTTTCGCCATTCCATATGGGCGGTGGCTGCGGTGACCATGGACACATCACGGGAAAAGGGGGCCAGCCATGTTCTTCCACCTCATACCACTCGATGACCTGAAGAAGTACAGCGTCACGTACTGGCGGCCGGGCCGCGACCATGACTCGTCGGCGGACACCTGGGTGGTACTTGCTGAAGTCGAATCAGGTTACTTTGCAACGGTTCTTGACCTGCCCGCCGAGGACGACACCTGCGGCCGCAACGCCGTCACCCGCGGTCAAGCGGAGACGACGCGGTCTCGGCGAGCAGAGGACGCGTTGGCGCTCTTCCTCCGCGGCAGGCGAGAACGGTTGTGAACAAGGGCGGTTTGACTGCCGCCCTCGCGGGATTTGCAGCGGTCGTCATGGGTGTGCTCCCGCCTCTTGTCCTCGAAGACACCTATGGCGACGTC
>Ga0207693_10001101_pt1 | contig 24280 bp, 24 predicted proteins | sample LARL81metaG_FD_184347 | JGI IMG/M metagenome (GOLD analysis project Ga0207693, IMG submission 184347) | Corn, switchgrass and miscanthus rhizosphere microbial communities from Kellogg Biological Station, Michigan, USA - LAR L8-1 metaG... | ecosystem: Host-associated > Plants > Roots >... | reverse complement strand
GTTGGTGCGGACGTGGTGCTCGCCAACCCGGTCAGGTCCGGAAGGAAGCAGCCGTAACGAATCCGCCGCGGGTCGTGCCAGCCTCTCACTTACCCCCAATTCGTGCATTTAAAGCCCGCGCGGCTGTGCTTTCGCCTTGCTATAGTCGTGCGGCATCCCACTTCTGGTCCGATGAGCGACGAACCTTCCCTGGGCCTTGAACCCGTGTCCGCAAAGCGCGAGGAAGCCTATCGCGTGCTGGCGCGCAAATACCGACCGTCGGACTTCACCGGTCTGATCGGGCAGGAAGCGCTCGTCAAGACGCTCTCCAACGCATTCGCGACGGGGCGCATCGCGCACGCCTTCATGCTCACCGGCGTACGCGGCGTCGGCAAGACGACGACGGCGCGCATCATCGCGCGTGCACTCAACTGCATCGGTCCTGACGGCAAGCGCAAGGAGCCGACGGTACAGCCCTGCGGGGTTTGCGAGCCTTGCGTGGCGATCGCCGAGTCCCGCCATGTCGACGTGCAGGAGATGGATGCCGCCTCGAACAACGGCGTGGAGGAAGTGCGTCAGATCATCGATGCGGTGCGCTATGCCCCGGCGAGCGCGCGCTACAAGGTCTACATCCTCGACGAAGTGCACATGCTTTCCAAGCCTGCTTTCAACGCGATCCTCAAGACGCTGGAGGAACCGCCACCCCATGTGAAATTCATCTTCGCCACCACCGAAATCCGCAAAGTGCCGGTGACGATCCTCTCGCGCTGCCAGCGCTTCGACCTGCGCCGCATCGAATCGCCCGAGTTGATCGCACTACTGGAATCGATCGCGCAAAAGGAGAGCGTCGCGATTTCGCATGATGCGCTTGCCCTCATCGCGCGCGCCGCCGAAGGCTCGGCGCGCGACGGTCTCTCGCTGCTCGATCAGGCGATCGCCCATAGCGAAGAGGGTGAAATCGGCGCGGACATGGTGCGCGACATGCTGGGCCTTGCCGATCGCGGCCGCGTGCTCGACCTGTTCGAGAAAGTCATGGGCGGCAAGATCTCCGAGGCGCTCGCAGAACTGGGCGCACTCTATGATCACGGCGCCGACCCGTTGGCTGTGATGCAGGACTTGCTGGAGATCGTGCATTTCCTTACGCGCGTGAAGGTGGCGCCGGGCGCCGAGGGTTTCTTCGACGGCAGCTCGGGCGAGGCCAAACGCGCCGCGGCGATGGCAGCCAAACTCTCGGTGCCGTCTCTTACACGCGCCTGGCAGATGCTGCTCAAGGGCCTGATCGAAGTGCGCGACGCGACGCGCCCGGTAGCGGCTTGCGAAATGGCGTTGATCCGTCTCGCCTACGCCGCAGACTTGCCGCCGACAGAAAGGCTGGTGCGTGATCTTCTCGACGCGCCCCTTGATACGGGATCGAAGCCGGCAAGTGCCGCGCCGCAAAGTTCCGGGAGGTCGGCGTCGACACCTTCAACTGTGGCTGAAACGGGCGCGCGCGCATCGCGCGCCGCGCTTCCGAGCGCCCAGCCGAGTGACGGCCGCTTGGCGCCGGCGCAATCCGAACCGACCGCGTCGGCCGTGCCGCAGACCATGATCCGCTCGCTCGAGGAGATCGCGGCGCTGGCGCAGAAGCACGGCGCGCCGGTGTTGAAGGTTCATATCGAGAATGATGTCCATCTCGTCCATCTCGAGCCCGGCCGAATTGAATTTCGCCCCAGCGCGCGGGCGCCGCGCACGCTTGCCGGCGATCTGTCGCAGAAGCTCAAGGAATGGACCGGCATCCGCTGGTCGGTTGCCATCGCGCGCGAAGGTGGTGCGGCGACGCTTTCCGATCAAAGAAAGTCGGCGCGCGCGGCGAAATTCGAGAGCGCCACGCAGCAGCCGATGGTCCGCGAAATTCTCGACCGCTTTCCCGGCGCGGAGATTATTGCGGTGCGCACGATTGCCGACGATGACGACATCGTGCCGTCCGCGCCGGAAAATGACCTCGAATGACAAAGCGGTTGCGCATCACTTTCCTCCCCCGTCGAAGCGGGGGAGGTCCGGCGAAGCCGGGGAGGGGGTAACGATGAGCTTCCCCCTTCGTCTCGCTCCGCTCGACACCTCCCCCGTGAACGGGGCAGGAAAATAATGGCCCAGCTTTCCGCCGGACCGGAGATCGAGAGGTTGATCCAGCTCCTTGCCAAGCTGCCGGGTTTGGGCCCGCGCTCGGCCCGGCGCGCCGCGCTGGCGCTGCTCAAGAAGCGCGACCTGCTGCTTGAGCCACTGTCGGCCGCGATGCGCGATGCGGCGGCTGCGATCAAGTCCTGCGAAACATGCGGCAACCTCGACACGGTTTCACCCTGTTCGATCTGTCGCGACCAGCGGCGCGACACACGTGCCCTTTGTGTGGTGGAGGATGTCGCCGATCTATGGGCTCTGGAGCGCGCCGGCGTTTTCCGCGGCAAATATCATGTGCTGGGTGGCGCTCTATCGGCGCTCGACGGCATAACGCCGGAGCGTCTCAATGTCTCCTCGCTGCTCGAGCGCGTGAAGACGGGTGTCGACGAAGTCATTCTCGCCATGAACGCCACCGTCGAAGGCCAGACGACGGCGCACTACCTGATAGACACATTGTCGGCGTCAGGCGTGAAGGTCACGCGGCTGGCGCATGGCGTGCCCGTCGGCGGCGAACTCGATTATCTCGACGAAGGCACGCTCTCCGCCGCGTTCAAGGCTCGACGGAGCTCCTGAACTTATCCAACGATTTTGAGGTCGGTTTCCGCTCTTCGCGCGGACTTTCCGGGGTAAAACATTGGATAACTTTGCGTGTCGCGAATTTTTTCAAAATTTCTTTTGTAAAAATCGAAGCGCCTCTTGAACCGACTCGGTCAAATCACCAAATCGGCTATATCCCGACAAATGCGTGCAGTCTTCAGCCGTCCAGCGGCAGTTGCGGCGCGGCCGCGAGCTCGACGTTCTCGATCTTCTCGGCGCGCGTGACGATGCGGCCTGAGCGCGTGGCAATGTCCTTCATGTCGGCCTCGGCCTGATTGAAGTGGCGTTGCAATTTGTCGGTCGCGTCGGCGAGCAGCTTGACGTCCTTTAAGAGGGCTCCAACCTCGTTTTGGATGCGGTCGGCCTGTTCGCGCATGCGCGCGTCTTTCATGACGGTCTGCACCGTGTTGATCGCGAGCATGAGGATATTGGGAGAGACGACAATCACATGAGAACGATGGGCCTTCTGAATGAGATCGGAGAAAACGTCGTGCAGGTCGGCGTAAATCGACTCCGACGGCACAAACATGATCGCCGGCGTCTGGACTTCGCCGGGTATGAGGTACTTTTCGGCGATGTCGCTGACATGCTTGGAAACGTCGGTGCGCACGCGCGCGAGTGCAAATTTCTTGTCTTCGTCCGTGGCGGCATTCCTCAGCAGCGTGAAGCCCTCCAGCGGAAACTTCGAGTCGATCACGATGCACGCCTTTGCTCCGGGAAGGACGATCTTGCAATCGGGACGATTGTTGTTGGAAAGCTTGCCTTGAAACTCGTAGAGATTGGCTGGCAGACCGTCGCGCACGATCTCTTCCATCTGTGCCTGGCCATAGGCGCCGCGCGCCTGTTTGTTCGACAGAATCTGTTGCAGGTTGACGACGTGGCCCGACAGTTGGGAGATATTCTTTTGCGCTTCGTCGATAGCGCTCAGCCGCTCGCCAATACCCGAGATCGTCGCCGCAGTCTTGGTGGCGCCGTCGCTCAGCGATTGGCTCAGACGGTTGTTCAAAGCATCCATGCGTTCGGAAAGCGCCGTTTGAGCGGCGACGGCCTGCTTGAACTGGCCAGCGATATCGCCTTGCCCCTGCAGCACGCTGTCGAGTCGGGGATCGGAGCGTTCGGCGGTCGCGGGGCGGCGCAACGCAATGGCGATGATGAGGGCCGCCACAACTATGCCAACCGCCAGTATTATCAGGGCAATTTCCATGACGAGAGTCGCGTTCCCTTGACCGTGAAGCGTACGGCTACTATTTCCGGCGCATGACCATTCGCCCCATCCTTACCGCGCCGGACCCGCGCCTCAAAGCGGTCTCGAAAACGGTGGAAAACGTCGATGCGGCGACGCGCAAGCTGATCGACGACATGATCGAGAGCATGTACGAGGCCGACGGCATCGGCCTTGCCGCAGTGCAGATCGGCGTGCCGCTGCGCGTCATCGTGATGGATCTCGACCAGAAGGACGGAAAGAAAAATCCGCGCGCCTTCGTCAACCCCGTGATCACCTGGCGGTCTGAGGAACTGGCGACGTTCGAGGAGGGCTGCCTGTCGGTGCCGGAGATCTATGAGGAGGTCGAGCGTGCCGCCAGGATCAAGGCGGAGTTTGTCGATCGCGACGGCACGAAGCAGCTGCTCGAGGCGGACGGTTTACTCGCCACCTGCCTGCAGCATGAGATGGATCATCTTGAAGGCGTGCTCTTCATCGATCATCTCTCCAAGCTCAAGCGTTCGATTGCGTTGCGCAAACTGCAGAAAGCCAAGCGCCTGAAAGAGACCGGGTGAGTCTTTTCACGCCGCAAGACCCGACTTTTCACCTCCCCCTCGTGGGGAGGTCGAAATGTTCGAGCGGAGCGAGAAGATTTCGGGTGGGGGCTTATGGATTTATCTATTGCCGCCCCCCACCCGGCTCACTCTGTTCGCCGACCTCCCCACAAGGGGGAGGTGAGTCACAATGACCCTTCGGCTCGCATTCATGGGTACGCCTGCGTTCGCTCTGCCCACGCTGGTCGAACTGATCGGACAAGGTCATGAGATCGCCTGCGTCTACGCGCAGCCGCCGCGTCCCAAGGGGCGCGGGCTCGAAAGCGAACCGTCACCGGTGCATGCGCTGGCGCTGACACAGAAATTGGCCGTGCGCACGCCGGTGACGCTCAAGGATGCAGCACAGCAGGAGTTGTTCGCCGCTCTCGACCTCGATGCCGCCATCGTCGTCGCCTACGGCTTGTTGTTGCCGAAGCCGATACTCGCCGCGCCACGGCTTGGTTGTTTCAATCTGCACGGTTCGCTGTTGCCGCGCTGGCGCGGTGCAGCGCCGATCCAGCGGGCGATCATGGCGGGCGATGCGGAAACCGGCGTAATGAGCATGCGCATGGAAGAGGGATTGGATACCGGTCCCGTTCTGCTCGCCGAACGCACCAAAATCGGGCGCAAGACCTACGGCGAACTGCATGACGAGCTCGCGCGCCTCGGCGCTGACTTGATGGCGCGCACCTTGGCGGCGTTGGAGCGGGGCTCGCTCAGCGAGCAGCCGCAGGCGTCAGAAGGCGTGACCTATGCGAAGAAGATTTCGAAGGAGGAAACACGAATCGATTGGCAGAAGTCGGCACGCGAGATCGATTGCCTCATTCGCGGATTGTCGCCGCAGCCCGGCGCCTGGAGCGAGGTGAAGGGCGAACGCGCCAAGATATTGAACTGCGAACCGGCAAGCGGAAGCGGCCCTCCGGGCATCGTGCTCGATGACGCGCTGACGATCGCCTGCGGCTCCGGCGCACTTAGGCTCACTCGCCTGCAACGCCCGGGCAAATCGGCGATGGACGCGGATGAACTGCTTCGCGGTTTTGCATTGCCGCGCGGCACGACGTTTGTATGACATGCCACGCTATCGCCTGACGCTCGAATATGATGGCGGTGCGTTCGTCGGTTGGCAGCACCAGGACAATGGCCCGTCGGTGCAAGGCGCGCTGGAAGATGCCATCGAGAAACTTTCGTCCGAGCGTGTCACCGTGCACGGCGCCGGCCGCACCGATGCCGGAGTGCATGCGTTGGGACAGGTCGCGCATTTCGATCTCGAAAAGGCGTTCGCGCCCGATCGTGTGCGCGACGCGCTCAACCATTTCTTGCGACCGGCCGCGATCGTGGTGCTGGAAGCGGCAATAGCCGCACCGGACTTTCACGCGCGGTTCTCGGCTACGAAGCGCCACTATCTGTACCGGATCCTGGTGCGTCGTCCACCGCCGGCGCTCGAGCGCGGCCGGGTGTGGCACGTGGTGCATGAACTTGACGTGGACGCGATGGCTGAGGCGGCGAAGGCGTTGGTCGGCCAGCATGACTTCACGACCTTTCGCTCGTCCGAATGCCAAGCGAAGTCGCCGGTGAAGACGTTGGACAGGCTCGAGGTTCGCCGCGCCGCCGACGAAATTCATATCGAGGCGTCGGCGCGATCATTCCTGCACAACCAGGTGCGTTCCATGGTCGGCTCATTGAAGTTGGTCGGTGAGGGAAAGTGGCGGCCGCGTGATCTCGCCGCTGCGTTGGCGGCAAGGGATCGCGCCCGCTGCGGCCCTGTTGCTCCGCCCGAGGGGCTCTACCTGGTGAGAGTGGATTACTGAAGGTCGACCAGTTCGACGAGGCCAGGATCGATCGCTCGGCCGAGGAAGATCTCGCCGACATGGGCGAAGCGATCCGGTGCATCGGTGGCGAGAAATTTCAACGACTGTTCGCCGCGGCCGTTCGCAAGATCGCGCTCGGCAAGCAATGTGGCGACCGCGTCCGCAGTCGTACTCGCGCTGTCGACGAGCGCGACGCCGTTGCCGGCGATGCGCGCGATGACGGGTCTCAAGACCGGATAGTGCGTGCAGCCGAGAAGCAGGCAACCCGGTTTCGGCACACTGGAGAGAATTGGATCGAGATAGCGATGCACCACCGCTTCGACGATGGGCCCGTCGATGAGTCCTTCCTCAGTGAGCGGAACGAAGAGCGGGCAGGCCTGCTGCGCGATGGGAGCGTTCGAGCCTGCGCTACGGATGGCGCTGCGATAGGCGCCGCCTTTGACGGTGCCTTCCGTTGCGAGAACCGCGATGGGACCGTCGGGCGCGGCGGCAAGTGCCGCTTTCGCGCCCGGCACGATCACGCCGATCACGGGTAACGGCGCGAGCGCTTCGGCGAGTGCAGGCAGCGAAACCGAAGCGGTATTGCACGCGACAACGAGAAGTTTGACGCCGCGCGCGACCAGTGCGGCCGATGCCTGGATGGCGTAACGGCGCACTGTGTCGGCGCTCTTGGTGCCGTAGGGCAATCGCGCCGTGTCGCCGAGATAGATGAAGCTTTCGCGCGGCAGCTTCTCCATAAGCGCGCGCATGACGGTGAGGCCGCCCATGCCGGAATCGAAAACGCCGATCGGCGCGTTCATCGCGGCGGCTTGGCGAAGTAGGAGTCGATGATTGCGAAATAGATGTCCGTCAACAAACCAATGTCCTCAAGCGTCGCGCACTCATTAGCCTTATGCATTGTGGCGTTTGAAAGACCGAGTTCCGCAACCGGACAATGATCCTTGATGAAACGCGCGTCGGAGGTTCCGCCGGTGGTGGAATAGTCCGGCCGCTTGCCAGTCACCTTTTGCGTTGCGCTCGCCAGAAGTTCCGTGAACGCGTCTGGCTTGGTCAGAAACGAAACACCGCTGACCTGATGGACAGTTTCGATCTCGCAGCCGAATTCTTTTTGCACCGCATCGACGGCGCGCGCGATGCGCGCTTGCAGCGAGGCGGGCGTGTGCTGGTCGGTGAAGCGGATGTTGAATCCGGCTTTCGCTTCCGCAGGGATCACGTTGGTGACGGAATTACCGGTGTCGATGGTGGTGAATGAAAGCGTGGAGGGATCGAAATGTTCGTTGCCCTCATCCAGAGCGTCTCCGGAGAGCCGCGTGACGAGTGCCGCCAAAGCCGGCAGTGGATTGGCGGCGCGCCGCGGATAGGCGACATGACCTTGCGTGCCGCGCACCGTGATCCGGGTGTTCATCGAACCGCGACGACCGATCTTGATCGTGTCGCCGGCACGCGCGCTCGAGGTGGGCTCGCCGACCAGACAATGATCGAGGCGTTCGCCTTTTTGAGCGAGCCAGTCGAGCATCTTCGCCGTGCCGTTGATCGCGATGCCTTCCTCGTCGCCGGTGATGAGGAGGCTAAGCGAGCCATAGGGTTTGCCAGTCGCGAGATAGCGCGCCGCAGCGGCCACGAAGCTTGCGATGGCGGATTTCATATCGGCGGCGCCGCGGCCGAACAGCGTGCCGTTTTCGATCGCGGCGCCAAACGGATCGGACCGCCACAGTTTGCCGTCGCCCGGCGGCACCACGTCGGTATGTCCGGCGAAGCAGAAATTGGGGCCCTGCGTGCCGATGCGCGCATAGAGATTTTCGATGGGCGCGCTGCCGTCGGCTTCGAAGCGCAGACGTTGGCAGGCAAAACCCAGCGGCTTGAGCGCGGTTTCGAGCACGCCGATCGCGCCAGCATCGTCCGGCGTGACGGAGCGGCAGCGGATCAGGGCTTGGGATAGCGCGATCGGATCGGGAACGGTCATCGGTTGCGATGTACGCGTACGCCTCGCTATGGTCAATCAAAGTTGGGGACAGGTGGAGGACAATATGACGGGCCGGCTTGAAGGAAAGGTTGCCGTTATCACCGGCGCAGCGAGCGGCATCGGCCGCGCGAGTGTCGAGCTCTTCGCCGCCGAAGGCGCGCAGGTCATCGCCGCGGACATCCAGGACGACAAAGGCGCGCGGATGGAAGAAGAGCACAAGGGTCGCGTGCGCTATGTGCGCTGCGACGTGCTCAAGGAAAAGGACGTCGAGGCGGCGATCACTGCAGCCAAGCGCCACTTCGGCCGGCTCGACGCGCTCTTTAACAATGCAGGCACAGGCGGCGCCAACGACCCGGCGGACGGCGTGACGGCGGAAGGTTTCGATTCCGTCATGCACCTGCATGTCCGCGCGGCGCTTTTCGGAATGAAATATGCCGTACCCATGATGCGCGCAGGAGGTGGCGGCTCGATCATTTCAACCGCATCCGTCGCCGGCATCCGGACCGGTTATGGCCCGCTGCTCTACTCGATCGCCAAGGCGGCCATCGTGCACATGACGCATGCAGCTGCCGCTCAGCTCGGTCCGGAGAACATCCGCGTAAACTGCATCTGCCCGGGCCTGATTGCGACGAACATCTTCGCCCAAGCTCTCGGCGTGCCCAGCCAATTGGCCGAAACGCGCATCGAGGCGATCGCCGAATCGACGAAGCAGAGCCAGCCCATTCCGCGCGGCGGTCGGGCGCGCGACATCGCCGAAGCCGCGCTCTATCTGGCAAGCGATGGCTCCGGCTTCGTCAACGGCCACGCGCTCGTCGTCGACGGAGGATTGACGCTCGGTGCGACGGGTTTGGCGCAAATGGCGGTATTTGCGCCGATTGTCGAAGCGCTGGGCGTCGATCCGGCGGCGCTTGCCGAAGTGATCTCCGGAAAGCCGCAGACAAGCTAGACGCGTCGACGTTATGCGATTGCGCCAGCCACGGGCGCCTTACATAGTGGCGTTATCAATCTGGAGGTGACGATGAGTGCTGCTCTGAAACCGGTTCCTGCTGCCTTGCATCGCGGCGAAAAGGAGTTGCCGTTCGTTCCCTATCAGGACGGCGTTTTGTTCCAGTTGCTCCAGGCAGATGTGGAAGCTGGGCTCTGGGTCGTGCGCGTCAAGGCGCAACCTGGCGTGACTATCCAAAAGCACAAGCACACGGGCGAGGTATTCGCCTTCACGTTAGGCGGCTCCTGGAAGTATCTCGAATATCCGGAAATCAACACCGCCGGTTCCTATCTCTACGAGCCCGCAGGCTCGGTTCACACATTGCACATGCCGAAAACCAATACCGGCATCACCGACATCTGGTTCGCCATCCGCGGCGCCAATCTGAACCTCGATGACAAGGGCAATGTCGAAGCCGTCATCGACGCGGCGATGGTGCTGGAGATCTATCTCGCCGGCTGCCGCGCCGCAGGCGTCGCCAACCCGCCGGTGATCGGCGCTTAAGATTGAAACGATTTGAATCGGACCGTGGGGCCCTCGTCCTTCGACAAGCTCAGGATGAGGGCCCAAGCACAAACCTTCATCCTGAGCATGTCGAAGGATGGATATCGGTCTTAGTCGCGCAGTAGTTCGTTGATCGACGTCTTGGCGCGCGTGCGCTCGTCGACGCGCTTGATGATGACTGCGCAATAGAGCGCCGGCTTTCCCGGTCCGCCGCCAAGCGAACCCGGGACGACTACGGAATAGGGCGGCACTCGGCCTTGGAAAATTTCGCCGGTGTGACGGTCGACGATCTTGGTGGACTGGCCGATGAAGACGCCCATCGAGATGACAGAGCCTTCGCCGACGATGACGCCTTCGGCCACTTCGGAGCGAACGCCGATGAAGCAATTGTCCTCGACGATGGTAGGAGAGGCCTGCAGCGGTTCGAGCACGCCGCCGATGCCTGTGCCGCCGGAGATGTGGCAATGCTTGCCGACCTGGGCGCAAGAACCAACCGTCGCCCAACCGTCGATCATGGTGCCTTCGTCGACATAGGCGCCGACATTCACGAAGCTCGGCATGAGCACGACGCTCTTGGCGATGAAGGCTGACCTGCGCACGATCGCGCCAGGGACGGCGCGAAAGCCGGCCGCCTGGAATTCCTTTGCGCTCCACCCGGCGAATTTGGAATCCACCTTGTCCCACCACGACGCGTCTCCCGGCGCGCCGTCGATGAGTTTCATGGCACTCAGCCGGAAGGAGAGCAGAACCGCCTTCTTCAGCCACTGGTGGACGTGCCACTCGCCGCCGATTTTCTCGGCGACGCGCAGTCGTCCGCCGTCGAGATCGGAGAGCGCGGAATTGACCGCTTCGCGCACCGCGCCCTTCGTGTGCGGCCCGAGCGCTTCGCGTTCCTCCCAGGCCTGATCGATGGTGTTCGCAAGGGTCATGGACTCAAACTCGGATTGATTGAAGGAAGGCTACAAGGTCCGCCGTCTGATGGTCGATATGCAACTCGGCATCCTCGATCGTCCAGTGCGACTGACCCCTGCCATTGTTGAACCAGATCGTCGTTATGCCAAGCGCGCGCGCGGGGATGAGGTTTCGTGCGCTATCATCGAACAACGCGGCTCGACTCGCTGTCACCCCGCAGCGTTCGAGCAACGTACGGTATGCGCCGGGCCGTGGCTTGGGAACGAAGTTCATGGCGCGCGCATCGACGATGTCGCTGAAGAGATCAGCGATACCGATGCGTTCCAGCACGGTCTGTGCGAAGCGGCCGCAATTGTTGGTGAACACGAAACGGCGTCCCGGCAAGCGGATAAGAGCGCCGCGCAAAGCGCGATCGGATTTGAGCGCCAGCGCGTCGATATCGTTGACGAAGTCATGATAGGCATCAGCATCGACGTCATGATGGGCGACGAGACCACCCAGCGTGCTACCATACTCGCGCAGATAGCGTTTCTGGATTTCCCAGGCGGGTTCGCGCCCAATCGCGAAATGGTTCTGCACGAAAAGGCAGATGCGCTCCTCTACATAGGCATGATTGGCGGCGTCCATCACATAGAGCGTGTGATCGAGATCGAAGATCCATGAATCCACATGTCGGAGATCGGGACCTGTGGGATTAGGGAGCGTGCGCATGAGCGCGAAGATGGTCGATCACCGCCCAGCAGGCAAGCCTAGTTGGTGTCGGCCTTATTTTGTCAGCGAGTGGTGCGGGGCTTGGGTCAATTGGGCGCGACGCTGCCATGTGATGTGACAAGTCCGCTCTCGCCGACATGGGCGGCAAAGCCGGAAAAGCCCCGGACCCGTGTCGGCGCAAATCCGGCTTCGCCAAGTCCGCGGTCTTTGCAGCGTGTACGGCCCTGGATGTCGAACTCGATATCGGCGACGCAGAATTTCTCGCTGCCCGAGACGAGCGTCGGCCCCGAGACTTTTTGCACGAACAGAAAGACGCTGTCGGTTGCAAGGGGCGCGGTGATCGCCTTGGCGCAGCTACCGGCGGCGATTTTCCACCAGCCGTGCGACGTCCAGGCGCCCGCCTGCTTCTCACCGATCGCGGCGGCAAGCGGCTTGGCCGTATCATTGCAGATCGAATAGCCGGCCGGAGCGGCGACCTTGAGTGCATTGGTCTCAAGCGCATCGAACAGCTCGGATGCACCGGCCGTCGCCCTCAGGTGCTGGCGTTTGCGAAAATCATAGAGCGCGGACTCGGCCTCTTTGTCGGGATGGCCGTCGATGGTGGCGATTCTGTAACCCAGATCGCGCAGCAGGCGTTTTAGCCCCGCGGTTCTCGCGTCCATCAATGCCGCGATGGCCGGCGTCTCGCTCAATGTCGTCGTCCATGACTTCAGGCGGTGTGTATCGATCTCGGCGAAAGGCAAGGAAAAGTAGTTGTCGGACTCGCAGTCGCGCGCGGAAGCGGACTGGTGCGTGGCGAAGGTGACGTCGTTGGCGCAAACCGGCTGCACACCGCCCCAGGCGCGCGCGGGGCCGCCGTGCGCCTGCGACGAACGGGCGTAGAGAAAATAGGTACGGGCCACCAGATCGCCGTGCAGTGCGGCCTGGCAATCACCCGGCACGATGCGCGTCCAGCCCTGGCTTGCGATTTCGCCGGCCGCGGCCGTCGCGGTGGCGGCATAGAGGACATATGACGTGCGATTGCAGACATTGAGCTCTGCAGCGGCGGGAGTGCCTGCGATGAACAGCAATGCGCAGAGCGGCGCGCCCAGGCGCAACACAGATTTCATGCCGCGGTAATCAGGGTTCCCGCGCCGTGCTCCGTGAAAAGCTCAAGCAACAGCACGTGAGGGATGCGCCCGTCGAGGATCACCGCGGCGTTCACGCCGCCTTCGACGGCATCGATCGCAGTCTGGATCTTGGGAATCATGCCGCCGCCGATCGTCCCGTCGGCTATCAAGGCGCGCGCCTCTGCGACAGTCAGGCGCGGAATCAGCTTTTTGTCGCGATCGAGCACGCCCTCGACGTCGGTGAGAAGGATCAGACGCTCCGCCTTCATGGCGCAGGCGATGGAACCGGCGACCGTGTCGGCGTTGATGTTGAAGGTCTCGCCATGGGCGCCGACGCCGATCGGCGCAATCACGGGGATGATCTCCGAGCGCATGACCGTGTGCAATACGGCGGGATTGACCTTCTCCGGTTCGCCAACGAAGCCAAGATCGATGCCGTTCTTCATCAGTTTTTTGGCGAGGATCAAGGTGCTGTCCTTGCCGGAGAGACCGACCGCCCGCCCGCCGGCGGCGTTGATCCCGCTCACGATTTGCTTGTTGATCGAGCCGGTCAGAACCATCTCGACCACATCGATGGCGGCTTGATCGGTGACGCGTAGACCGTCGACAAAAGTGGAGGGAATTTCGAGCTTGGTCAGCATCGCGCCGATCTGCGGTCCGCCGCCATGCACGACGACGGGATCGATGCCGGTCTGCTTCATCAGAACGATGTCTTGCGCGAAGTCCGCCGCCGTGCCTCCGCCGGCCATGGCGTTGCCGCCGAACTTCACGACGATCGTCTTCTGGTCGTATTTGAGAATGTAGGGAAGCGCTTCGACCAGCACACGCGCGGTCGAACGCCAGCGTGCCATCACGCGCAGATTGCGTTCGTGTCCGAACTCGTCCTGGAGCGCCATGCGCGTGCCCTTGCGAAATCGCGGCCTTATAGCCCAATCGTCAATGGTCAGCCAGCGCCGCGAGCTGCACTTTCAGGGGATCGAGTCCCACGCCGCGGAAGGCGGATGTCGCGCAGATCTCGGGATAGGCGGCGGTGTGTTTGCGCGATTCGGTGTCGGCGGCCACGACGGCAGCCGCGATGTCTTGCGGCGTCAGTTTATCGATTTTGGTGAGTACGAGGCCGAACGACACTGCGGCCTCATCGAGCAGGCCCATGACTTCGCGATCCACGTCGAGCACGCCGCGCCGCGCGTCGATCAGTAGCGAGACGCGGCGCAGACTGGCACGGCCCCGGAGATAGGAGAAAATCAGCTTTTGCCACTCGGCGGCCATGGCCTTCGAGGCTTTGGCGTAGCCATAGCCCGGCAGGTCGGCGAGCATGAGTCGTTCGCCGAGCTTGAAGAAGTTGATCTCGCGCGTGCGTCCGGGCGTGTGCGATACGCGCGCCAGCGCTTTTCGGTTCGTCAGCGCGTTGATCAAACTCGACTTGCCGGCGTTGGAACGGCCCACGAAGGCGATTTCGGAAAGACTTTGCGGTGGCAGGCTGTTGATGTCGCCGGTGCCCCAGACGAAATCGCAGGGACCTGCGAAAAGCTTTCTCGCCCGCGCGAGTTCTTCAGACTTGTCGTCGCCGGTTGTCACTCGCCCGCGGCCGGTTTCGCGCCGCCTTTCAGGCGCTGCATGAAACGGTCGAGCCTGAGGTTCTTGAACAAGTGTACCTCAACGCCCTGCCGGCTCATGATGTACCACTGTTGTGCGATGCCGAGCAGGTTGTTCCAAGTGTAGTAGATGACGAGTCCTGCCGGGAACGTCGCAAACATAAAAGTGAACATGATCGGCATGAGGCCGAACATACGCGCCTGGATCGGATCGGCAGGAGCCGGGTTCAGCTTGGTCTGAACCCATTGGGTCATGCCCATTAGGATCGGCCAGATACCGATCGACAGAAATGCCGGAATGAATGTCGGCACGCTGAATGGCAAGAGGCCAAACAGATTGATGATCGAGGTCGGATCCGGCGCGGCAAGGTCGTGAATCCAGCCGTAGAATGGCGCCTGACGCATCTCGATGGTGACGAAGAAGACTTTGTAGAGCGAGAAGAAGACCGGGATGACGAGAAGCTGCGGCACGCAACCGGTCACCGGGTTCACCTTCTCGCGCTTGTAGAGCTCCATGATCGCCTGTTGCTGTTTGGCGGGATCATCGGCGAAGCGTTCCTTGATCTTCTCCTGTTCTGGCTGGACCTTTTTCATCTTCGCCATGGTCTTTGCCGAGGCATTGGCGATGGGGAACGTGACGAGTTTCACAGCGACGGTGAGGAGAAGAATTGCCAGACCGAAATTGCCGAGCAACTTGTAGAACTGATCAAGCACCCAGAAGAGCGGCTGGGTGATAATCAAAAACCAGCCCCAATCGATGGCGAGGTCGAAACGCGCAATGCCGAGCGTGTGTTCATAGTGGCGCAGCGTGTCGACGACCTTGGCACCGGCGAAAAGATGATGAACGACATGCACGCTCCCGCCGTTGGCTGCGGCCGTGCGCGCGCTAAGGCGGTAGTTGGCTTCGTAGGCCTTGGTGCTGCCGAAAGGTGTGGCGAGATAGGAACCATCGAACTGTTCGGATTGCGGCGGCACGACCGCCGCCATCCAGTACTTGTCCGTGATGCCGACCCAACCGCCCGTCGAAGAAAACGTCTTGGGCGGCGTTCCTTCGTCCTTGAAGTCGTCGTAGTTCGCATCCTTCAAAGTGCCGTCCGCGACGCCGACAAAGCCTTCGTGCAGCACCCAGTAGTGCTGGCTGGCCGGTACGCCGTCGCGTACCACCAGTGCATAAGGATAGAGCGTGGCCGTGGCCGCGGCCTCGTTCTCAACGCTGTCCGTGATCGTGAACATGAACTGATCATCGACCGAGATCTGACGCGTGAAGACGAGCCCTCTGCCATTGTCCCACTGCAGCGTCACCGGCTTTCCGACCGAGAGAGTGTCGCCTTTCACGAGTGACCACACCGTGCTGTCGTTCGGCACCGGCATGTTGACGCCTTCTGCATTCGTCCAACCGAAGTCGACAAAATAGGGATAGGCGGTGCCTTTGGGCGCGAGGAGAACGATTTCCGGGCTCTTCTTGTCGGCGGTCTCGTGATAATTTTTGAGACGCAGATCATCGAACCGCGCGCCCCGCAGCATCAGCGTGCCGTCGACTGAAGGTGTGTCGATCTTGATGCGCGCGCCGCCGAGCGCCAGAGCCTTTGCGCGCGGCAGTTGCGTCGGCAGCGCACCGGGAAGCGGTGCCGCGGCGGGCGCGGCCTGTTTGTGCTCCTTGGCGATGAGCGCCTGCTTCGCCTGATCGGCCTTCATCGCGGGCATCGCGACGAAATACTGCCAGCCGAACAACACCGCCGCCGAGAGCGCGATGGCAAGCATCAGATTGCGATTGTTGTCGTTCATCAAAGGGCCTATCGGGGCGGAACAGGATCAAAGCCCGACGAGCCGCCGAGCCACGCAATGGGATGACAACGCGCCAGCCTTCGTGCCGCGAGCGCGAGCCCCTTCAGCGGTCCATGCACCTCGATCGCTTCGATCGCATAGTGTGAACAGCTAGGCTGAAAGCGGCAGGCAGGCGGAAACAATGGCGAAATGAAATGGCGATAAAAGCGAATCGGTGCAATCAATGCCGCCGCCGCGAACCCGCGCAGTCTGGTCGTGGCTAAGGTCAACGGGTTTCTCCTGCCCGGCCAAGCTTCACATGGGCCGCGCGCAGCGCTTCGACAAGGTCAGCGACCAAACGGTCGAACGGCCGGTCGACCGTGTCGCGGCGCGCAACCAATACATAGTCGGTGCCTAGGCGGCCCGAAAGAGGAAGCACTGCCGCGGCTGCGGCTCTGAGGCGGCGTTTCGCTCGGTTGCGCACCACTGCGCCGCCGATTTTCTTGCTAGCGGTGAATCCGACCCGCAGCGCGCTCGGAATTACGCATGCCGGGGGGGTTGGACAAGCTTCCAGTGTGATGCCTAGCGTCGTGCGGCGAACGCCTTTTTGTGCACGCAAGAAGTCGGCCCGCACCCGCAGGCGCTGCATGCCAAGCCCTTTTTCAGGGCGAAAACCGCCGCCCGTCAGGCGGACAGCTTGGCGCGGCCATGGGCGCGCCGGCGAGCCAGAACCTTGCGGCCACCCTTGGTCGCCATGCGCGAGCGAAATCCATGACGCCGCTTGCGGACGATCTTGCTTGGCTGAAACGGGCGCTTCATGACGGCTCTCGCGGGCGTTGAAAAGAGCGCGGTTTCTAGGGTTTGGGTAGTTGACTGTCAACCATCGGACGCAGGTCGGGAGCCGCGCACGGCGCACTGTTTTTTGCCGCTCAATTGGGGCCTTATGCGGCCATGCTTGGCCGTGCGCGCGCCCAACTTGCCGAGGCCTATAGGCTTGCCGCCCATAGTCTTTCCGGCCGCCTGCTACTTCTGACCATACTTTATGTGATGGTCGGCGAAGTGCTGATCTTTTTTCCCTCGATTGGGGCCTACTACCGCGAATTGCTGAATAACCACATCGAGTCCGCAGAGCTTGCCATCCTGCCGTTCACCGAGCCCGGCGGCGACCAACTTTCGCCAGCCATGCGCGAGCAACTGCTGAAGCGGGCAGGAGCGGCGGCCGTCCTGCTCAAGCGGCCGGAACAGCGAGAATTGTTCCTGGTCGAGGGCGAGCCGCGCAGCGTCGACAAGACTATCGATCTGACGAGCGCGATGATGTCGGATCGGATGGCGAATGGAATCGATTCGCTTCTCAACGGCAGCAACCGCACACTTCATGTCGTTGCACCGACGCGGATCAAGGGTGCCCAGACGATCGGCATCGTGCTGGGCGAAGGGCCCATTCGCGCGCAGCTTGTCGAGTATGCCTATCGCGTGCTTGCCGCCGGTCTCGTCCTCTCGCTCATCACCGGCGCGCTGGTTTTCGTCAGCCTCTATTTCGTCATGGTGCGGCCGATGCGCAAGATCACGCGCTCCATGGTGTCGTTCCACGACAATCCCGAGGATCCGGCAAGAATTATCAGCGCGAGTGCGCGCAAGGATGAAATCGGCATCGCCGAACGCGAACTCGCAGCAATGCAGCGCGATCTCTACGGCTTCCTGCAGCAGAAGACGCGCTTGGCTGCCTTGGGCGCCGCGATGGCGCGCATCCAGCACGATCTGCGCAACATTTTATCGACCGCACAGCTGGCTTCGGATCATCTGGCTTCAGTCGAGGACCCTGTCGTCAAACGCCTGACACCGCGCCTTGTCGCCTCGATCGATCGTGCCGTATCGCTGGCGACGAGTACCTTGCGTTATGGCCGCGCGCAGGAACGTCCGCCCAAACGCAGACAGCTGCTGCTTGCGCCGCTCGTGGGCGAAGCGGGCGATGCCGCCATCGATTCGCGTATCGCGCCAGTCGCCATCCAATTCGACAATCAGGTCGGCGTCGATCTCGAGATCGATGCCGACCCTGAGCAGATTTACCGTATGATCCTCAACTTGGTACGCAACTCCGTCGAGGCGTTGGTTGAACGCGGCACCGAAGGCTGGATCCGCGTAACCGCGTCGCGTCACGGACAGCGCGTCTGCATTGAAGTCATCGACAACGGGCCGGGCATTCCGCAAAGCGTGCATGCAAAGCTCTTTCAACCCTTTGCGACAGCGGCGCGAAGCGGCGGCTCCGGCCTTGGCCTCGCCATCGCGCGCGATCTGGCACGCGCGCATGGCGGCGACATCATCCTGGTGTCGACAGGCGACGACGGCACCGTATTGCGCATCGAGATTCCCGACAGCGAGATGACGTGATGGTGTGGAACCCTTCCGTTTACATGGCCTATGGCGATGAACGTACGCGGCCTGCAATCGAATTGCTGGCGCGGGTGCGTTGCGATGACCCGAAACGCGTGATCGATTTGGGTTGCGGGACGGGCAATTCGACGGCCGTGCTTGCCCAGCGCTGGCCACGGGCGGCGCTCCATGGCCTGGATTCATCGGGCGAAATGCTGGAACAGGCCAGACGATCGGGTGTGCATGCCGAATGGATCGAAGCCGACATCGCCAGCTGGTCGACGGATCAGAAGTTCGACGTGATTTTTTCCAACGCGACGCTGCAGTGGCTGGGTGAGCATCCGACGCTGATCCAGAGATTGATGTCGTTCCTCGGTGCAGGTGGCACCTTTGCTTTCCAGGTGCCGCACAATATGGATGCACCGTCGCATGCCTTGATGCGCGAGTCGGCTCGGTCCGGACCTTGGGCTCGCAAGTTACAAAATGTGCGCGAAGTCGCTGTACTCGAGCCGGGCAAATATTTTGCCGTTCTGCAGGCGTGCGGTGCGACGTGCGACATCTGGGAGACCGAATATCTGCACGTTCTTCAGGGCGAAGACGCGGTCTATAAATGGGTGAGTGGCACCGGCTTGCGTCCATTCGTTCAGGCGCTTGCGGGCGAGGAGCGCGAGGCGTTTATTCAGGATTATAAGAAGCGATTGTCGCTCGCCTATCCCAGGGCGTCAGATGGGACGACCCTATTTCCGTTCAAGCGCCTCTTCGCCGTAGCGCAGCTCTAGTCGCCCAATACTTCGCCGTCGCGCCTGGGATCGGCACCGCCGGCATAACCACCGGGAACGTGCTGGATGATGTGCAGTCCGCTTTCGAGATCGCTGGAGACGACTGCGTGTCCCATGGCCGTGAGCGGCACGGCGAGCGCCTCGAGCGGCGTGCCCTTCTCGAGGATTGTGCGGCCGTTGAGATTGAGCGGGTGCGGCAACGCCGTCGCCGGCTGAGGTGCCAATCCGGCATCAATCATCGCGATCAGTGATTGTGCGACAAAATCGATGATCGCCGGTCCTCCCGGCGAACCCGTTGCAATCGCGAATTTGCCATCTGGTCCGAACGCGATGGTCGGCGACATGGCGCTCATCGGCCGCTTTCCGGGAGCCGGAGAATTTGCGACCGGCTTGCCATCACGCAACGGCTCGAATGAGAAATCAGTCAACTCGTTGTTGAGGAAGAATCCATTGGCCATGATTTCCGAGCCGAAGACGAATTCGACCGTCATGGTCATCGAAACGACCTCGCCGCGGTCGTCGACGATGGACAGGTGGCTGGTGCCGGGTAGTTGGGGCGTGCGTTGCGGTGCGAAGCGCGCGTGCTTCTGCGGCGGCGATCCGGCTTGCGCGGTCCCCATGTCCTTCGCCGGATCGATCAGCGCCGAACGTTGGGCAAGATAGGTCGGGTCGATCAAGCCCGCGACCGGTACATTGATGACGTCGGGGTCGGCTAGGTACATCGCGCGATCGGCAAAGGCGAGGCGGCTTGCTTGCGTAAAGAGATGCACGCCGCTCAGGCTCTCGGGCTGCAGTTGCGATTTTGGAAAACGTTCGAGCATGCCCAAGATCTGCAACACGGCGACGCCGCCCGAACTTGGCGGACCCATCGAACAAAGACGGTATTGGCGGTATGTGCCGCAAACCGCGGGCCGCTCTACTGCGTGGTACGACGCAAGATCGGCGAGCGTCATGCCGCCGGGATTGACCGGCGCATGCTGAACGGCATCGACGATGTGTTGCGCGATTTGACCGGTGTAGAACGCCTTGGGTCCGCCCTTGGCGATCAGTCGCAATGTTTTCGCGAACTCGGGGTTCTTCAGGACTTCGCCTTGCGCCAGCGGAGTACCGTCCGCTTTGTAGAAGTAACGCTTGATGTCCGGCATGCCGGCGAGTTGCGGGAAAGCGCGTAGTGTTGCGGCCAGCTTTCGGCCGACCGGGAAGCCGTTTTGCGCCAGCTTGATCGCTGGCGCGAACAGTTTGGCCCAGGGCAAGCGGCCATATTTCTTGTGCGCCATGTCGAACATGGCGATGACGCCGGGCACACCCGTCGAAAGTCCTCCGGGAATCGCGTCGAAATGTGCGCGTGGTTTGCCGGTCGCATCGAGAAACATGCCCGGTGTTGCTGAGGCGGGCGCTGTCTCGCGGCCATCGAAGCTTGATACTTTCCCGCTCTTGGGATCGTAGACCATCATGAAGTCGCCGCCGCCAATGCCCGACGATTCCGGCTCGACCAGGGTGAGCACGAGTTGCGCCGCGATCGCCGCGTCGACCGCCGAACCGCCTTCGCGCATCATCTGGCGACCGGCTTCGGCGGCATAAGGATTGGCTGCCGCGATCACATGATGCTTGGCGATGATGTCCGCCGCCCGCGCGACGGAGGCTGACGCCAGTGCCAACGTGACAACATAAAGCACACGGCCCACGATGTTCATCTGAGCATCTCTTTTCCACAAACGAAGCAGACGCTAGCGTGACACACATGGTTCGGACAGGCGCGCGAAATCTCATCACGGACGTAGCAGGGTTGCGTGTCGGTCATGCCGAAGACCATGCGGTGCGCACTGGCACAACGGTGCTCTACGGCGACGACGCGCTCATTGCAGTTGCAGATGTTCGCGGTGGCGCGCCGGGCTCTCGCGAGACCGAGATGCTCAATCCCGTGAACCTCGTGGGCAGAGCGGACGCGATCGTCTTGTCCGGCGGCTCGACTCACGGCCTCGATGCGGCATCCGGCGTCATGGCTGCACTTCGCGCCAGCGGGCGCGGATATCGCATGACGCCCAATGCGCCGCCGGCGCCTTGTGTACCGGCGGCGATCATTTTTGATCTGACCAATGGAGGAGACAAGGATTGGGGCGAGGATTCGCCGTATCGCGCGCTCGGCCGTGCTGCTTTCGCCAACGCAGGCGATACGTTCGCACTCGGCAACGTCGGCGCGGGCATGGGCGCACGTGCCGGCCTGTACAAAGGAGGACTCGGCAGTGCATCGGCTGTTACGGATGAGGGTGCCGTCGTCGGAGCCCTTGTCGCCGTCAATTCGTTGGGCTCGCCGCTGCTCCCCGGCACGGACGTATTCTGGGCGTTCCCGTTCGAACAGAATGGTGAGTTCGGCGGCCGCCGACTCGAGCGTGAGGCGTCGAACGATCTTGATTTGCCGCCGGACCTGAAGGCGCCGCTCGCCGGCGCCAATACGACGATCGCCATCGTCGCCATCGATGCAGATGTCTCCGCAATCGAGTTGAAGCGCATCGCCATCATGGCGAGTGATGGCTTTGCGCGCGCCTTGCGTCCCGTGCACACGCCATTTGACGGGGATATCGTATTTGCAGTCACAACAAGCCGGTTGGCGCTCGGAGAGTTGCGCCAACACGAACTCATGCGTCTCGGCAGCATCGCTGCGGACTGTCTGTCTCGCGCCATCGCACGCGGCGTCTATGAAGCGAAGTCGCTAGGAGAGATGCGGGCCTATCGCGACGTGTTTCCGCGCAGCGCAGCCAGTTCATAGAGAGTCTCATACGAGTTTGATCGGGAGGAATGTCATGGACAAAATCGAAGAGAGTGGTCTGCCCATTGCGCGGCGCACATTCGTAACCACGCTCGTCGCCGGCTTCACGCTGGCCGCAGGCCCGGTGCGCGCCGACGCCATCGTCACCGATACCAACGGGCTGGATTCCGGGTCGGTCGATATTCCGGTTTCTGACGGCAAGATTCCGGCCTATCGCGCAAAGCCTGTGGGCAAGACCGGCGCGCCGGTCGTGCTGGTGGTGCAGGAAATCTTCGGCGTGCACGAACACATCAAGGATCTCTGCCGCCGCCTCGCGCACAGCGGCTATTACGCCATCGCGCCGTCGCTCTACGCGCGTTATGGCGATCCTGGAAAATACGACATGGCCCACATCCAAGATTTGCTGAAGGATGTGATCTCGAAGGTCCCCGATTCCGAGGTGATGAGCGATCTCGACTCCGCTGTCGAATTCGCGAAGGACGAAGGCGCGCGCACATCAAGCCTGGGCATAACTGGATTTTGCTGGGGCGGCCGCATCGTGTGGCTCTACGCGGCGCACAATCCTGCTTTGAAGGCCGGCGTCGCTTGGTACGGCCCGCTCGCCGGAACCGACAACGAAGTGCGACCACACACTGCAATCGAGTTGGCAGCGCAGATCAAGGCGCCAGTTCTCGGCCTCTATGCCGGACTCGACCAGAACATCACCGCCGCGGACATCGCAGCAATGCAGAAGGCGCTGAAAGATTCGGGTAACGAGAAATCGCGCATCGATGTTTTTGCCGACGCGCAACATGGTTTCAATGCCGACTATCGCCCGTCGTACAACGCCAAGGACGCACAGGAAGGTTGGTCGCGCATGCTCTCGTGGTTCAAGGCGAACGGCGTTGCGTAAACTGTTCGGATGATTGCCGGCTCAGCGCACGAAGACGCGTACTTCGCTCGACGTGGCGCTCGGATCGGTTGCCGACGCGACGGCCAGCCGCGTCGCCGGCACGCCCATATCGGTCATCGAGCGCAGCACTTCCTGCGCGTGATTTTTGGCCGAGGTTTGGGCGAGTTGCACGGCGGCCGCACTACCGCGCGTCGGTGAGACGGCAACGACCGAAAAGCCGGCATTGGGCCTTGCCTGGAGCGCCTGACTGAGCGCGGCGTAGAGAATTTGCTGATAGTCGACGCCTGGGTGATCGAATCGGATCACGACCAACGGCGTTCCGGCGTATGCAAGGGTCGAAGCCGACATCGCTCCGCCCGCCGACGCGACCGCTGGAGAGCCCAGGTCGGAACCGTAGAGCTCGCCGTTCTTGATTGCGGCGGCAAGCGTTGTCAGGTTCGCGCGTTCGTTTGCGGCATAAGCCGTCTGCCGCTGCGTGTCTTCCGAAGCGGAACTCAGCAAGCGATCGATCAGGACGATGGTCTGATTGGTTTCGTCTTCGAGAACGCGCAACTGGCGATGATCCTCGTCGACTGCGCCCGAGACGCTGTAGGTTGACTGGATCTGGTTGAGAGCGAAATGCGCCGAAGACGAGTCCGTAGCGATCGTTGCGCCCAGCGCGTTCATGTTGTTGATGTTCGTCGCGATCGCGTCGAGCGCGCTTTGCGCGATATTCCATTGCGCGACAAGTTCCGGATTTCCACGCGTTGTTCCCACTTGCAGGCGCGTCGTTATGTTAGCTTTTGCTTCTTGGTAACTGCGCGCGGCATCCGCACCCTGATTTCGCAACTCGGTGAGGCGCGCGGCATTGGATGCGACATGTTCTTCAAGCGTGGAGAGCTGGCTGCGCATGGTCGCGATGGTTGCACTGACCGCAGTTCCGGTATTGGCGCCTGGCTCGATGGTGACGGGCGTGATGGCTATCACCGGCGCCGATCCCGTCGCTGCCGTCGCCGGAGCAGCCGGCAAGGTTCCTGCCGCGCCGGGCGCGGTGGCGGGCGGAAACTGGTCCGATGAAGCTGCCGACGCGCCGCCGTTGTCGGTTTCATCGCCGAACAGGGCGTTGTCGAGGTCCGAGCAGCCGGCAAGACCAAGACCGGCAGTCAGGGCGAAAGCACCAAACAGGCGAGACTTAATTCTAGGGTCGGTCGCCAGGATTCCCCACATGTGCCGCTCTCCACGCAACCGGTACGCTCTCCCCAAAGAAGGCGCCCCGTCTTGTCCAGCCCACCCGCGTCGCATCGTGCTCGCGCGATTCTGGCCTGCAGTCTTAACTACCGCGCGCCACGGGGACAAGGGTGCGCGAAGACGCTTTTTGGGGAGATTTTCGTGGGCGGTGGAAGGACTTGGATGGTTTCGCCCTGCGCCAGCCGGTGCCGAACGTGGCTTGCCTTTGGCTGCGCTGCTGCATAGGTTCTGCGCCCTCAATCGCACCCGTAGCTCAGCTGGATAGAGCATCAGACTACGAATCTGAGGGTCGGGCGTTCGAATCGCTCCGGGTGCGCCATTCATTCGCGCCTTACGCTCAGTGCCGGGCGTATCCGAAATTGTCCCGGTG
>Ga0207693_10001099_pt1 | contig 24306 bp, 20 predicted proteins | sample LARL81metaG_FD_184347 | JGI IMG/M metagenome (GOLD analysis project Ga0207693, IMG submission 184347) | Corn, switchgrass and miscanthus rhizosphere microbial communities from Kellogg Biological Station, Michigan, USA - LAR L8-1 metaG... | ecosystem: Host-associated > Plants > Roots >... | reverse complement strand
TACACGAGCTGCGCGCAGCTGCCGCTCATCCCGTTGCTGCGCGCGCGCGCGATCGATCCCGGCGAGATCGTCATCGATGCCAAGTCCGGCATGACCGGGGCGGGGAGGGCAGCCAAGGAGGAGATGCTGTTCTCAGAAGTATCCGAAGGCATTCACGCCTACGGCGTCGGCCGCCACCGGCACATGGCCGAGCTCGATCAGGAGTTCTCCAGGGCGGCGGGGCGCGAGGTGATCGCGACGTTCACACCCCACCTCATGCCCATGAACCGCGGAATTCTGTCCACGATCTATGTGCGCGCATCCGGCGCATCGGCGCAACGCTTGCACGCGATTCTGATCGAAGCCTATGCACAGGAGCCGTTCGTGCATGTGCTCCCCTTCGGCGAGATGCCCCAAACCCGGCACGTGCGCGGCTCGAATTTTACTTTCATCGGGGTGGCGAACGACCGCCTGGCCGGCCGCGCGATCATCGGCGCGGCGCTCGACAATCTCACCAAAGGCGCTTCCGGGCAGGCGGTTCAGAACATGAACCTGATGCTGGGCTTCCCGGAGACGCTGGGATTGGAGCAGGTCGCGCTGTTTCCGTGATATGCGGGGGCGGGTTGGAAACCCGCCCCTACGCAACGGCCCAGCTCGCGTATGCCTCAGTGCTGGAGGATCTTCGAGAGGAAGGTCTGGGCGCGCTCGCTGCGCGGCTTGCCGAAGAATTCCGCCGTGGGTGCGTCCTCGACGATCTCGCCCCGGTCCATGAACACCACGCGATGGGCGACCTTGTGGGCAAATCCCATCTCGTGCGTGACCACCATCATGGTCATGCCGTCCTTGGCGAGCGCGACCATCACGTCGAGCACCTCATTGATCATCTCCGGATCGAGCGCCGAGGTCGGCTCGTCGAACAGCATGGCGATCGGATCCATGGCGAGCGCGCGGGCGATGGCGACGCGCTGCTGCTGGCCGCCCGAGAGCTGTCCGGGAAACTTGTGGGCGTGCTCGGTGAGCCCCACCCGCTCGAGCAGCTTCATGCCGCGCGCCTCGCTCTCCTCCTTGCCGCGGCCGAGCACCTTGATCTGCGCCAGCACGAGATTGCGCATGACGGTCAGATGCGGAAACAGCTCGAAATGCTGGAACACCATCCCGATGCGGGCGCGCAGTTTGGGGAGGTCCGTCTTGCGGTCGCCGACGGAGATCCCGGCGACAGTGATGATGCCCTCCTGGAACGGCTCGAGCCCATTGACGCACTTGATCAAGGTGGATTTGCCCGAGCCGGAGGGGCCGCACACGACAACCACCTCGCCCTTGGCCACTTCCGTCGAGCAGTCCTTGAGCACCTGGAAGGTCTGGTACCACTTGCTGACGCGGCTGAGGGTGATCATTGCAGGGGTAAACCTCACCGGATGATGGCGATGCGGCTCTGCAGCCGCCGCACCAGCAGCGAGGCCACAAAGGAGATCACGAAATAAACCAGCGCCGCGAACAGGTACATCTCGACGAGCCGGCCGTCGCGCTGCGCGATCTTCGAGGCGGCGCCGAGAAAATCGGTGATCGAGAGCACGTAGACGAGCGAGGTGTCCTGAAACAGGATGATGGTCTGGGTGAGCAGGACGGGCGTCATGTTGCGGAAGGCCTGCGGCAGGACGATGTAGCCCATGGTCTGCGCATAGGTCATGCCCAGCGCCTGGGCTGCCGCGACCTGTCCGCGCGAGATCGATTGAATCCCCGCCCGCATGATCTCGCAGAAATACGCGGCCTCGAACAATGTGAAGGTCACGAGCGAGGAGGTGAAGGCGCCTACCTGAATTGGACGTGACGCGCCGGTGACCCACTGGCCGATATAGGGGACCAGGAAATAGAACCAGAAGATCATCAGCACCAGCGGCACCGAGCGCATCAGGTTGACGTAACCGGCCGCGGGCACCGAGAGCGGGCCGAAGCTCGACAGGCGCATCAACGCAAGCGCGGTGCCGAATATGATGCCGCCAGTCGTTGCCAGTGCGGTCAGCATGATCGTGAACGTCATGCCGTCATAGAACAGGTAAGGCAGCGAGCGAATGATGACGTCGAAGTCGAAATCCGCGAACATCGAGCGGCTCAGTGGGTGGCGAGCGCCGGCGCGGCGCCGATGAGACCGGGCACGGCGGATCGCCGCTCGACCCAGCGCATGCCGAACGTCACCGCGATGTTGATGATGATGTAGATGACGGTCGCGGCGGTGAAGGCCTCGAACACCTGGAACGACATCTCCTGCATGGCGCGGGCGCGCGCAGTCAGTTCCAGCAAGCCGATGGTCAGCGCTACGGCGCTGTTTTTGATCACATTGAGAAACTCGGAAGTGAGCGGCGGCAGAATGATGCGGTAGGCCATCGGGAGGAGCACGTAGAGATAGGTCTGCGGCAGCGTGAGGCCGAGCGCGAGCCCGGCGAAACGCTGGCCGCGCGCGAGGCTCAAGATCCCGGCGCGCACCTGCTCGGACACCCGCGCCGAAGTGTAGAAGCCGAGCGAGACCACGGCGGTGTAGAACGACGCGTCGGGGAGCTGCTTGAGCCAGTCGCCGATGTCGGTGGGCAAGACCTCCGGCAGGACGAAGTACCAGAGGAACATCTGCACGAGGAGCGGGATGTTGCGGAAGAGCTCGACATAGGCCTCGCCGAGCCGCGCCAGCCAGAAAAACGGGGTAGTGCGGGCGACGCCGACGAGCGAGCCGAGCACGAGCGCGATCGCCCACGCGGCGAGCGCGGTGAGGAGCGTCCAGCCGGTGCCCATCAGGAGCGTCTCGAGATAGGTGTGCACCCCGTCCGGCGAAATCTCGAAGAATATGCCCCAGTTCCAGTGATAGTTCACGTATGTCGGCCCTCAGGCTCCGAACTGCCGGCGATGCGACATTACAACGACAACACGACGAAAAGTCCATGTAGGGGCGGGGTTAAAACCTCTTTTCGCTTTCCCTGCTGCGCCCGATTAGGGCGACGCGTGCGTCGCCCCTACGGAGGTTCTGGTTCGCATCGGGCATGTAGGGGCGGGTTTAAAACCCGCCCCTACAACTGTCCCCGAATTCGCAGGGACACGCGATTTTACCGGCACGCACCCGGCGGCGCGCAACCGCTGCGCGTGCGGCGGGAGCCTCAGAGCAAAATGCAATGCGGGTCTCTACGCGCCGGGAATGGTAGACATGGACCATTCCGTTCCATGGCGCCAGCCAGTGCACACGAGTTCTATTGGACCCCAGACATGCTTATCATTTCGATTATACTGGAGGCTGCAATCGCGATCATAGCCATTTTGGCTGCTCGCAAAGGTAAGCCGCACATCTATGGCCTTGCATTCACGTTCGCTATCTACGTGGTTTATGACCTTGGCCGCCTATTGGGATGGGATGTACAGGGGGGCATTCTTTCATGGCTATTCTTGCTCGGGACTATCACCGCTCTCATTGCGGTATGGGGCTTATACAAAAAATAAGAAAAAGCCGCCGCAGTTGCTGACTGGAGATCGGTGAAAACGTTGCGAGCTTACGCGCTGGGTGATTCCAATTAGCCTACGAGGGCACGGACTTGCCGCATTACGCTACGCGGATTACGATTTTGCCGAAGTGCGCGCCCGAAGCCATGTGCTTGTAAGCCGCCTGAATCTCGTCGAAGCCGAACACCTTATCGATCACCGGCTTGATCCCGTTCGCTGCAATAGCGCGATTCATCGCCTGGAACATCTGCGTTGAGCCGACGGAAATGCCTTGCACGTTGGCGCGGCGGGCCAGGATCACCCCCGGATTAAGCTCGGTCGCAGGCCCGCTCAAGCCACCGATCAAGCTAATCTTGCCACCAACCCGGATAGCGCCGAACGAGCGCGCCAGCGTGCCGGCCCCGCCGACCTCGACCACCTGATCGACTCCACGGCCCCCGGTGAATTCCGTCGCGGCCTTCTCCCAATCGGGCGTGCTCTTGTAATTGATTCCCTTGTTGGCGCCGAGATTCTTTGCGCGTGCGAGCTTCTCATCGCTGGATGACGTGATGACGGCCTGCAAGCCCATTGCATGGGCCAGTTGCAGCCCGAAGATCGAGACCCCACCCGTGCCTTGGAGGAGGACAGTCTGGCCGGCAATGACCTTCCCGTGTTCGACCAGGGCGTGCCAGGCCGTCAACGCGGCGCAAGGCAACGTCGCACCTTCTTCGACGGACAGGGGCGCCGGAATCTTTACGACGCCCTCCTCCTCCAGGACCACATATTCGGCCAGCATGCCATCGACGCTGCCGCCAAGGGCGCTTGCCTGGACATCCGGGGGCGCCTCTCCTCCAGACCAGCGCTGGAAGAAGCAGCCGGCGACCTTGTCACCAACCTTCACGCGCGTGACGCCGGCACCCACCTCGACCACCTCGCCGGCGCCATCGGAAAGCGGGACGATATTATCGCGAACCGGCATCCGGTACGTTCCGCGCACGATGCCGAGATCGCGGAAGTTGAGCGAACACGCAATGACCTTCACCAGCACCTGGCGATAAGCCGGCTTGGGATTGGGGCGCTCGATTTGAACAAGGGCTTCGATGCCGGCACCGCCTTTTGGCAATTGATAGGCACGCATATTTTTGTCCTTCCCTGAAGCGTATGATTTACGTGGACACTCCCCAATGAACTCGAGTGTGGCGTGGTCTGATTAGCATCCAGCGGCGTTATTGCTGAAGCCCTGCGCGCGACCATAGAGCCGAGCAAGCCGTTCGACCTGCCGGTCCTGGCACTCCAGTAAAATCGAACCAGGGCTCACCGTTAGAACTACGCCACTTTCAGATGCAAGCCAGACCGTCCGGGGCCGCGCTCACCCGACCTATCGGCTTCACTCCTGCTTGGCGCCCGAGAACTTCACCACTTGGCCCCACTTCTCCGTCCCTTCGGCGATGAGGCGGCCGAAATCGGCGGGCGAGCCCGCAAGCACCATGCCGCCCATCTCGGCAAGCCGCGTCGTCATTGCCGGCTCGGCGAGAGCCGCATTCACCGCTGCGTTGAGGCTTTGCACCACGTCGGCGGGAGTGTTTCTGGGCACGCCGAGCCCGTACCACGTGCTTGCCTCATAACCCGGCACGACCTCGGCCACGGTCGGGAGCTCCGGCAGCACGTCCGAATGCGTTGCGGTGGTTACCGCGAGCGGGCGGAGCTCGCCGGCCCGGATGTGTCCGATCGATGAGGGGATGGAGTCGAACATCACCTGCACCTGACCGCCGAGGAGGGCGGTCAAGGCCTGCGCACCGCCGCGAAAAGGCACGTGCACAAGGCTGCTGCCGGTCATCATCTTGAACATCTCGCCGGACACGTGGCTGGTGGTGCCGTTCCCCGACGACGCCATGTTGACCTTGCCAGGGTGGGCCTTGGCATAGGCGATGAGCTCCGCCACCGTGGTGGCCGGAACCGTGGGGTGCACCACCACGACATTGGGCACGCGAACGATGGCGGCGGCGGGCGCGATATCGCGCATGAAGTTGAAGGCGAGATTGTCATAGAACGTCGTGCTGATCGTGTTTGCCGTCGTCACCAGGAGAAGCGTGTGGCCGTCCGCCGGCGCACGCACGACGGCTTCAGTGCCGATATTGCCCCCGGCGCCCGGTCGGTTTTCAATGATGAATTGCTGGCCAAGGCGCGCCGAGAGCCGTTGCCCCAGGAGCCTTGCGATGATGTCCGGCGAGCTGCCGGGCACAGTGCCGACGATGACGTGCACCGGCCGCGAGGGGTAGGCTTGCGCGCGCGCAATGCCTGAAGCTCCAGCTAGAACCACGCTCAGTGCCGGCAGAGCCAGAAATCGCCGGCGCGAAAATTTGTTCACCAGGCCCACTGGTCTAGACCGGCGTGCTCGCGATTGCTTCGATCTCCATGGCGGATCCCATGCTCTCGGTCGTCATCGTCCGCGCATGCAGACGATCCAGTAAGCACCGAAGGTCAGATTTGGCGCAGCTTTGCCTCAACCTACCGCGCCGGGATTACTGGATGCCCCGCCTGAAGCGGGGCATGACAAACCGAGAGGGGCCGCGAGCCCTCCCGAAATCAATACACCGCCGGGTCGCCGCTGTCGGTGGGGCTGGCGACCACCTTCTTGAAGGACTCGCTCATGGGCACGTTGAGATTGATGCCTTTGGGCGGAATCGGCTTGAGGAACCAGTTCTCGTAGATCCCATTGACGGCGCCGCTGCGGTAGGTCGCAATCATCGCTTCATCCACGACCTTCTTGAAAGCAGGGTCCTCGCGCCGGAGCATGATTCCATAGGGCTCGACCGAGAGCGCATCGGCGGAGATCACGTAGGTGGCCGGCGATTTCGAGCCGGCGACCAGGCTATAGAGCAGGATATCGTCCATGACGAACGCGGCGGCGCGACCGGTCTCCACCATGAGGAACGCCTCCGCATGATCCTTGGCCGGGATGATATTGAGATTGAGCCCCTTCTGTGCGCCTATCTCGGTGATCTGCTTGATGTTGGTCGTACCGGAAGTGGAGGTTATGGTCTTGCCTCGCAGATCCTCGACCGTCTTGAGATTGGCTGACTTCTTGGAGACGAAGCGATTGGCGGTCACGAAATGGGTGATCGTGAAGGCCACCTGCTTCTGCCGCTCCAAATTGTTGGTCGTGGAGCCGCATTCAAGATCAACAGTGCCGTTGGCGATGAGTGGAATGCGCGTGGCCGAAGTTACCGGATTGAGCTTCACTTCCAGATTGGGGAAGTTGAGCTCCTTCTTCACCCCGTCCACGATCCGGTGACAGAGGTCCATGGCATAGCCGACGACCTCCTGCTTGTCGTCGTAATAGGAAAATGGCACCGAGGATTCGCGGTGACCAAGGGTGATGGCGCCAATCTCCTTGATCTTCTTGAGCGTGCCGGTGAGGTCCTCGGCGAAACCCGGTCCCATGCAGAGAGCCGAGAGAGCCAGCGCCGGCAGCAACCTGGTCAAATGCATTGCAGTTCTCCGCTGTGATGATTGCTGATTTTCGTCATGGCCGGGACGGGAACCCGGCTGCGCTTGCGCAGCGGGGACCCCGTTGTCCCAATGTGCGCTAACTTGAGCATCAATGCTCAACCGCATGCCCCGCTTCATGCGGGGCATCCAGGCAGTTGGGCGAAGGCGACCCAAACCGGACGTTCGGTGGTTACGGGATCGTCCGCATACGCGGACGATGACGACCGAGAGTATCGTCAATCCCGCATCCTCACATAGCTTCCAGGCGCATCCTCGATCGGGGTGAGAACGCCGCCGCCCGGCTCTCGGGCCGGGACCTCGGTCGGATCCTGCGCCTTGAGCCATTTGAACCAGTCCGGCCACCACGACCCCGCATGCTCCTTGGCCTTGCCCAACCATCGCTCGAGATTGGCGCTGGTCGGCTTGGGGCCAGTCCAGTATTGATATTTCATCTTGCCGGGAGGATTGACCACGCCGGCAATATGCCCGGAGCCCGCCAGGACGAAGCGGACACGGCCGCCGAAGAATTTCGAGCCGAGCAGCACCGATTTCGCAGGCGCAATGTGATCCTCGCGCGTGCCGAGATTGTAAATCGGGACGTTGACACTCTTCAAGTCCAGCTTCTTGCCCCCAATCACCATCTCGTTCTTGCTCAATCGGTTTTCCAGATAGCAGTTGCGCAAATAGAAGGAGTGATTGGCGGCCGGCATCCGGGTCGCATCCGAATTCCAGTAGAGCAGGTCGAAGGGGGCCGGCTCCTTCCCCCGCAGATAATTGCTGATGACATAGGGCCAGATCAGATCGTTGGAGCGCAGCAGGTTGAACGCCTTGGCCATCTTCTTGCCTTCGAGATAGCCGCGCTCCCCCATTTCCCGCTCACGCGCCGTGATCTGCTCCTCGTCGACGAATACCTTGAGATCGCCGGCATGGGCGAAATCCACCTGCGCGGTCAGCAGGGTTGCCGACTTGATGCGGTCATCGCCGGCGCTTGCCATATAGGCCAGCGCCGTCGCCAGAAGCGTTCCGCCGACGCAATAGCCCATGCTGTGGACGTCGGGCTCCCCGGTCACCTTCTCGATCACATCGAGTGCGGCAAGCGGACCCTCGCGCATGTAGTCTTCGAAGCTTTTGCGGGCGAGCCTCGCGTCCGGATTCACCCAGGAGATGACAAACACAGTAATGCCCTGGGCGATGCACCATCGGATGAAGGATTTTTCCGGAGTGAGATCGAGAATGTAGAACTTGTTGATCCACGGCGGCACGATCAGCAGCGGCCGCTTGAGCACCGTCGCGGTGGACGGCGCGTACTGGATGAGCTGCATCAGCTCGTTCTCGAAAATCACCTTGCCCGGGGTGAGCGCCAGATTGCGGCCGACCTCGAACATCTTGTAATCGGACTGGCGGATGCGCAGCTCTCCATGGCCGGCCTGGATGTCCTCGGCGAGCATATGCATGCCGCGCACCAGGTTCTCGGCTCTCGAGGCGACCGTCTCGCGCAGCAGCTCCGGATTGGTCAGAACAAAATTCGAAGGCGCGACCGCATTGGCAATCTGCCGGACGTAGAAATCGGCTTTGTGCATGGTGTGGGGATCAAGCCCCTTGGCATCATGGACCAGCCGCTCCGCCCAGTGGACGGTGAGCAGGTAGGCCTGCTTGAGGAAATCGAAGAACTGATTGCTCGACCATTCCGGATCCGCGAAGCGCTTGTCGCGCGGATCGGGCGCCGCAACCGGCGTGACCTGTTCTCCGGCCATGCGCTTGACCGCATTCCCCCAGAGGTCGAGATAAGACTTGCCCAGGCTCGACTGCAGTTCAAGGGCGCGCTGGGGATCGCGGACCCAATAATCCATGACTTGGCCCAGCGTTTTGACGACGTCGGTCACCTCCGAATACTGGTCTTCGACATTACCCTCCTCGCGAGGCCTCAGATAAGCGGCAAGTGCCCGGCCCCCTTCCTCCATGATGCGGGCGACGTTGTGGGCAAACTCCTCGACGTCGGTCGAGCCGCCTTGGATCGGTTCGGAGGGGGCTCTCACGGTCAGGCCTCTCTGCGGCGCGGCGCTGGTCCGGCAGTCAGCTTCAACTCAGATGGACTCTGGCCCGGAACGTCGCAAGCCGGGATAATGCGCTTGCTGCCTACGATTGCACCAGTCCCCACGCGCTGCAATCGCCGAAACGCAGCTGCAACCTTGGTTTTGTCATATTGGGTCACTACGCCCGCAGGCGGTAATCGGCCGGATTGGCGCCATTTTCAGCCTGCAGGTAGAGAGAGCGCGAACGCGCCAGGGGTGCGGCGAGAACCAGCACCTAGGCGAGAACCAGCATCTACGAGTAACGCCGATCGGCATTTTGGCGGACGAGTATCACGGCAGAGCCGGCATGGGCATAAACCGGCAGCGGGAGCACCGTTGCAGGGGCGGGTTTCAAACCCGCCCGTGCACATCGTGCATTCTCTCCGCACTGCTCATTGCCGGTGCGGTGATGATCACGGGCTGCGCCAGCACCGTTGCCGACCGCACGCCAACGGCCGTGGGTGGATTGCCGGAGGGTGCCCCGGCCCGCCCCAGCACGCCATCCGTTTACCCCGCCGTAAACGATTTGCCGCCGCCGCGCGGCAGCGCCGTGCTCAGCAGCGCGGAGCAGAAGAAACTGGAAGATGAGCTCGCCGAGGCTCGCAATCGCGCCACAGCGGCAACCGCCGGGACGGCGGCCACCGCGGGGACGGCGGCCACCGCCGGGACGGGAAAACCTGCTGGCAGCACCGCAGGCCAATGATAAAAGCTTTTCCTCAAGCTCTCGGTTGTCATGCCCCGCTTCATGCGGCATCCAGTAGTCACACTGCGGCAGGTTGAGGCGAAGGCGTCCCAACCGGATGTTCGGGGATTACTGGATCGTCCGCATACGCGGACGATAACGACCGAGAATATGGGAACCGCCTTGAGCTAGCCCCTATGGGGGACAAGCCCGCGCATGACGGTGGACTGCTCTGCTGATACTGAGGTGCGGGGAGTTGGGTCATGGAAGAATTTCACCGCATCAGGCGCCTGCCGCCCTATGTGTTCGAGCAGGTCAACCGTGCGAAGGCACTCGCGCGCAATGCGGGCGCGGACATCATCGATCTGGGCATGGGTAACCCCGATCTCCCGGCCCCGGCGCATGTGATCGAGAAGCTCAAGGAGACCGTCGGCAGGCCCCGCACCGACCGCTATTCCTCCTCCCGCGGCATCGCGGGACTGCGCCGCGCCCAGGCCGGGTATTACGGCCGGCGTTTTGGCGTAAAGCTCAATCCCGAGACGCAGATCGTCGCGACGCTCGGCTCCAAGGAGGGCTTTGCCAATGTCGCCCAGGCGATCACCGCGCCGGGTGACGTCATCCTGGTGCCCAATCCAAGCTACCCCATCCACGCGTTCGGATTTCTCATGGCCGGCGGGGTGATCCGCTCGGTGCCCTCAGAACCGACGCCGGCTTTCTTCGTGAGCCTGGAGCGCGCCATCATCCACTCGATCCCCAAGCCCATCGCGGTGATCGTGTGCTATCCCTCCAATCCCACCGCCTATGTGGCCGATCTCGACTTCTACAAGGACCTGATCCCGTTCGCGAAGAAGCACGGCGTGCTCGTGCTTTCAGATCTCGCCTATGCCGAGGTGTATTTCGACAACAATCCGCCGCCCTCGGTGCTGCAGGTTCCGGGGGCGATGGACGTGGCGGTCGAGTTCACATCACTGTCGAAAACCTATTCCATGCCCGGCTGGCGCATGGGTTTCGCCGTTGGCAACGAGCGCATCATCGCCGCGCTCGGTCGGGTGAAATCCTATCTCGACTATGGTGCCTTCACGCCTATCCAGGTGGCGGCCACCGCGGCTCTCAACGGGCCGGACGACTGCATCCGCGAGATGCGGGAGACCTACAAGCGGCGCCGCGACGTCCTGGTTGAATCCTTCGGCCGAGCCGGCTGGGAGATTCCGCCTCCGCGCGCCTCCATGTTCGCCTGGGCGCCGATCCCCGAAGCGTTCCAGAGCCTCGGTAGCGTGGAGTTCTCTACGCTCCTGGTCGAGAAGGCAGAGGTTGCGGTCTCCCCCGGGGTGGCGTTTGGAGAACATGGAGAAGGCTACCTGCGCATCGCGCTCGTCGAGAACGAGCAGCGCATTCGGCAAGCGGCCCGCAATATTCGCCGGTTTCTTGAAACCGGTCCGCAAAAGTTGCACAACGTTCTTCCCCTCGCTCAGCGCCGCTAGGCAGCGTTGGGCATGCTTAGAGTTCTACGATTTGAGCCTCCCTTGGTCGTCATGGCCGGGCTTGGCCCGGCCGTCCACGCCTTGGTTGTCCGCGCAAGACGTGGATGCCCGGCACAAGGCCGGGCATGACGGTGTAAAAAGCGACTCAATCAACAAGCCCAGGGATCGCGATGGCTACCCCGCTGAAGATCGGTATTGCCGGCTTGGGCACGGTGGGCGCGCAGGTCGTGCGGCTGCTCGAGCGCCAGCGCGAAGCGCTCGCCGCCCGGTGTGGGCGAGGAATCGAGGTGGTCGCGGTGTCCGCGCGTTCCCGCGGCAAGCGCAGAGATGCGGAGGTCAAGCGCTTGCGGTGGGTTGGCGATCCCATAGCGCTCGCCACCGACGGGGAAATAGACGTCTTCGTCGAGCTGATCGGCGGGGAAGGCGATCCGGCCAAAGCCGCGGTGACCTCGGCGCTGGCTGCCGGCAAGTCGGTCGTCACGGCCAACAAGGCGCTGCTTGCACGCCACGGCGTGCGGCTCGCCGGCGTGGCGGAAAAACAGCACGTCGCGCTCAATTTTGAAGCGGCAGTCGGTGGCGCAATTCCCATCGTGAAGACCATCCGCGAAGGGCTCGCCGGCAACTCGCTGGAGCGCATCTACGGCATCCTCAACGGTACCTGCAATTACATTCTCACCCGCATGGAGCAGGAGAAAATGGGTTTTGCCGAGTGTCTGCGCGAAGCGCAGCGGCTCGGTTATGCCGAAGCCGATCCGACCTTCGACGTGGAAGGGCATGACACCGCGCAAAAGCTCGCGATCCTTGCAAGCCTCGCGTTCGGCACCAAGGCCGACGAGGGCGCGGTGTATGTGGAAGGCATTTCCTCGATCGCGCCCGAGGACCTGGCCTGGGCCGACGAGCTCGGCTATCGCGTCAAGCTCCTAGGCGTCGCCGTCAAGACGGAGAACGGCATCGAGCAGCGCGTGCACCCGACCATGGTGCGCAAGGATACTGCGATCGCGCAGGTCATGGGTGTGACCAACGCGGTCAGCATAGACGCTGACGGCATCTCGCCCATTACGCTCGTCGGCCCCGGTGCGGGAGGAGCTGCGACCGCGTCCGCTGTGGTCGCCGACATCGGCGACATCGCGCGCGGGGTGCGCACGCCCCCGTTCGGCCGGCCTTCGGCACGGCTCTTTGCAAGCAAGAAGGCGCCGATGCAGCGGCACGAGGGCGGCTACTACATCCGGCTGCTTGCAGTCGACAAACCGGGCACCGCCGCCACCATCGCGCGGCGCCTGGCGCAGCAGAGCATCTCGCTGGAATCGATCGTGCAGCGCCATCCCGGGGCTTTGCCCCATGGCGGCGAAGCTCCGGGGCGCTCGGGAACGCCGGTCCCGGTCATTCTGATCACCTACGCGACGAGCGAGGACGCGGTACGCAGGGCGCTGGCGGCGGTCGGACGCGACCGCGTGATCTCGGGGAAGCCGCAAGTGATCCGGATCGAGAAAAACTGATACAGTTTTGTGCACGCAGATTCGGTCAGCGTCTCGGTCGTCATGCCCGCTTCAGGCGGGGCATCCAGTAATCCCGGCACGGCGGGTTGATGCACAACCGCGCCAAACCGGACGTTCGGTGGTTACTGGATCGTCCGCATACGCGGACGATGACGACCGAGAAGATCGTAGTGACGCGTCACCGGAACGCGCTTTGGATCGACAACAAAAGCGACGCGCAGGAGGGGACATGAGCACGCAGGGACGCGGGGCGGTCTCGTCAATTACGGTACAGCCGGAGCTCGCGCTCGAACGGGTTCTCTCGCTCGAGATCGTGCGCGTTACCGAGCGCGCGGCTGTTTCGGCGGCACGCTGGAGCGGCCGCGGCAACGAAAAGGCTGCCGATCAGGCGGCGGTCGACGCGATGCGCCGTGAGCTCAACAAGCTTCCCATCGACGGCACCGTCGTGATCGGGGAGGGCGAGCGCGATGAGGCGCCCATGCTGTTCATCGGCGAGACGGTGGGCAACAAGCACGGGCCCAAGGTCGATATCGCCGTTGATCCGCTCGAAGGTACCACGCTCTGCGCCAAGAGCATGCCGGGCGCGATTGCCACAATGGCCATGGCAGAGGGAGGCACGCTGCTCAATGCCCCGGACGTCTACATGGAAAAGATCGCCATCGGCCCCGGCTACCCTGCGGGCGTGGTCGATCTCGACGCGCCGGCCGATGAGAACATCCGCAAGCTTGCGTCGGCCAAAGGCGTGCAGCCGGAAGCCATCACCGCCCTCATTCTCGATCGCCCTCGCCATGCCGAGCTCATCGCCAGCGTGCGCAAAGCCCGCGCGGCGGTGCGACTGATCACCGACGGCGATGTGGCCGGGGTCATTCACACCGCCGATGCCGCCAACACCGGGATCGACATTTACATGGGGGTGGGGGGAGCACCCGAAGGTGTGCTCGCGGCAGCGGCACTGCGCTGCATCGGCGGTCAAATGCAGTGCCGGCTGGTGCTCGATACGCAAGAGAAGCGCGCGCGCGCTGCCAAAATGGGCATCGAGGATCCGCGCAAGAAGTACGAGATCAGGGACATGGTCAAAGGCGATTGCCTGTTTTCCGCAACCGGTGTGACCGATGGGGCGCTGCTCAAGGGCGTGCGGGTGGGCAGGGAGGTGATCACCACCGAGACGGTGGTTATGCGCTCGATTACCGGTACCGTGCGCTGGATTTCGGCCGACCACCGCCAGCTCGAAAAATTCTATCTGGATTAGGACCGCCATGACCATTGCCTTGACGCTTGCGCCGCGCGCGAGCGGGCGGCTGTTTCTGGGAGTTGAGCATTCCCTGTGCGGCCGCGCCTGGCGCGACCGGCTCAGCGAACGCGACGCCATGCGAGCGCTCGCTATGACGCAGCGCCAAGGCATGCCTGAGCTGCTGGCTCGAATCCTTGCCGGGCGGGGAGTGGAGGAGCACGAGGTCGCAAGTTTTCTAGATCCCACAGTGCGATCGCTGATGCCGGATCCGCATGTCCTGCGTGACATGCAGGTGGCCGCTACCCGACTTGCCGATGCGGTCATCCGCGGGGAAAGGATCGCAATCTTCGGGGATTACGACGTCGACGGCGCAACCTCGGCAGCGCTGCTCGGGCGTTTTCTCGTGCATTGCGGGATTTCCCCGCTCATCCACATTCCCGATCGGCTGTTCGAAGGCTATGGCCCGAATGCGGAAGCCATAGGCAAGCTCGCCGAGGAAGGCGCAACGCTGCTCGTCACGGTCGATTGCGGGACAAGCAGCCATGCGCCGATCGCGCAAGCGCGCGCGATGGGATTAGATGTGATCATCATAGATCATCATCAGGCCGACGAGGCGCTGCCCCCTGCGCTGGCCGTGATCAATCCCAACAGATTGGACGATCTCTCCGGCCTTGGTCACTTGGCCGCGGTCGGCCTCGTCTTCACGACGCTGGTAGCGCTCAACCGCGAGCTGCGCAGGCGCGGCTTCTGGTCTTTGCAGCGGAGCGAGCCTGACCTCCTGGGCTACCTCGACCTGGTTGCACTCGGCACTGTCGCCGACGTGGTGCCGCTCAAGGGGCTCAATCGTGCTTTCGTCACCAAAGGCCTCATTGCCCTCCGACGGCGCGAGCGCCCAGGCCTCACCGCCTTGATGGATGTCGCGCGCCTCGGTGCGCCTCCGCAGCCGTGGCATCTGGGATTCGTGCTGGGGCCACGCATCAATGCCGGCGGTCGGATCGGCCGCGCCACTCTGGGCGTCGATCTGCTCATGCATGATGATCCTGCGGAATGCCTGCGGCTCGCCGGCGAGCTCGACCGCCTCAACCGCGAGCGCCAAAGCATTGAAGCCGCTATGATGGCGCAAGCGGAAGCGGAGGCCATTGCCGCCCTGGGGGCGGAAGAGAAGGGCGCAGTCGTCGTTACGGCCTCCGCGGGCTGGCATCCCGGGGTCGTCGGGTTGGTTGCCGCGCGCCTCAAAGAACGGTTCGGGCGTCCCGCCTTTGCCATCGCGCTCGACCCGGCCGGCCTCGGCACCGGCTCAGGCCGCTCGATTGCAGGGGTCGATCTCGGGCAGGCGGTACGGCGCGCGTCGCGCGAGGGACTTCTTCTCAAGGGTGGAGGCCACGCGATGGCTGCGGGCGTGACCCTGCGCAAGGCCGACCTGAGCCGCTTTCGCGCGTATCTTGAAACAACGTTCGCGTCCGCGGTCGAGACGGCGCGCAGCGATGATGCGCTGCTGATCGATGGGGCGCTCACCGCCGCGGGCGCCAACAACGAGACAGTCGCCAGGATCGCGCGCGCGGGCCCTTTCGGTGCCGGCAACCCCGAGCCAATCATTGCGCTCCCCGCCCACACGATCGTCTACGTGCAAGATGTGGGGCAAGCCCATACGCGGGTTCGCCTGCGCGCCCCCGACGGCTCGGTGATGAATGCCATCGCGTTCCGAGCTGCCGGCCAGACGCTCGGGGCTGCTCTGCACAAGAATCGCGGGCAGAGCGTTCACGCGGCGGGCACGCTGAGTCTCGACCAGTGGAACGGAGCCGAGCGGGCGCAGATGCGCCTCATCGACATCGCGCCGGCGGCGTCGGGACTTACAGGGAGCTGATGAGAAACGGAGAGCATGAAGCCTCCGATTGAGGGGAAGGGAATGTCGAAGCTGCAGCTTTCCGTTGCCGTCGGCAATTACGATCGCGTCCGTCCGCTCATGGACGGAACAGTCCAGATCGACGGCGTCGATCCGATCTTCATGAACCTGCCGCCGGAGGAGATCTTCTTTCGCGCATTTCGCAGCATGGACTTCGATATCTGCGAATTGTCGATGTCGAGCTTCACGGTCAAGACAGCAGAAGGCAGCTGCCCATATGTCGGCGTACCGGCCTTCGTCTCGCGCGCCTTCCGCCATAACTCGATCTATGTGCGCAGGGACCGGATCAAGACGCCGGAAGATCTCAAAGGCAGACGCGTCGGCCTGCCCGAGTTTCAGCTCACCGCATGCGTGTGGGCGCGGATCATCTTGCAGGAAGAGCACGGGGTAAAGCCGTCGGACATCATCTGGGTAAGAGGAGGAATCGAAACTCCGGGGCGGCCGGAGAAGATCGGGATCAAGCTCGCGGCGGGCGTGCGGATGGAGGATGCGCCGGAGGGCACCACGATTTCCGCGCTGCTCGAGCAGGGCGCGATCGACGGCTTTATCGCGCCGCGTCCGCCAACCCTGGCGCGCAAGGACAATGCGCAGATCGGGTGGCTTTTCGCCGACCCCATCGCGGCTGGTCGGGATTATTTCAGGCGAACCGGGATCTTCCCGATAATGCATCTGACCGGCATCCGGCGCACACTCGTAGAGAAGCATCCGTGGCTGCCGGCCGCCGTGTTCAAGGCGTTGGAGCAGGCGAAAGCAAAGTGCCTGAACGCGCTGGAAGATACTTCCGCGACGAAAGTCACGCTGCCTTTCGTCGAGGAGCAGCTACGCGCGGCGCGCGAACTGATGGGCCATGATTTCTGGTCCTATGGCCTTGCTCCGAACCGCAAGGTGCTGGACACGTTCCTTCGCCACCACCATGCCGAGGGTCTGTCGTCGCGGCTCGTGTCGCCGCAGGAGCTGTTTCATCCCGCCACGCACGAGAGCTTCGCGATCTGACCTCTCTCCGCGGCGAAAGGGTCGCCTTGAGAAGTGGGATTCCCTGAGGTGCAGCATACTCGGTCTACTCCCTCTCCCCGTTCTTACGTCGTTCTTACGGGGAGAGGGTGGGGTGAGGGGCAGCACCATCGTGCCCAAGAGGGCGCTGGTTACTTCTCCGTGCCGCGCAACATCGCCGCGGTCGCCACTGCCGAGTAGCCCGGCTCGACGCGGACATCGACCACGGCGACCTGCCCTTGCTCGACTGCGGCTATGGCCTTTTCGAAGGTCGGGACGAGATCGCCGGGCTTGATCACCGGAGCAAAGCCGACGGCCCCCTGGGCGCGCCCGAGCGCCGCGCAATCGATGTCGGGATCGGAAATGCGCTGGCCTATCCAGCGGTTTTCCGGCGGACGCTTGCGGATGCGGGCCACCCGTTCCTGGTGGAGCTCATCATTGAAGAAGGAGCGGTTGTTGCAGACCACGAAGAGGAGCGGGATACGATAATGCACCGCCGTCCAGATCGCCGTCACCCCCATGCAAAAATCGCCGTCGCCGCAGATTGCAATTGGCAGGCGGCCGGAGCCCTTGAGCGCGAGCGCGACGCCGACGGAGATGCCGGGGCCACCGCCTACTCCCCCGCCGCCCTCCGACCCGATGTAGTCCAGCGGGTGGCGAAACGGCCATGTGGCGCCGTTCCATGAGAGCGGCAGGTGGGTGAGCGTCACCTCGCGGGTGCCGACGGCGGCCTTCAAAGACTTGGCGAGATCGTCGACCCGCAGGGGTCCGCTGGAGGGCTCATAGCGCTCGCCAACGGCTGCCGGTGCAGGTTTCTGTTTTGCTTTTGCGCCCCCGATGGCCGCGAGAAGCAGAGGCACCGCTTCGTCAGGGGTGGTCGGAAGAAGCAGGTCAACTGGCGGAAGCATCTCGTGATCCATGCTCCACCCGTTGTGCATCTGAAAATCTGCACTCACGTTGATGATCTTCGCCTTCGGCACATCGTGTCCGAACGCCGGTCTTAAGCCCCCGCCGAGATCCACCCAGTCGAGCGCGAGGATCACATCCGCGTTTTTCACCGCTTCGATCGCTTCCGCGACCATGGCGTTCGACGCCGGGGCTCCCGCATGCAGGGGATGATCGGTCGGGAATCCACAGCCGATCTTGAGGTCGCTGACGACTTTGGCGTTAAGCGCTTCCGCCAATGCCACGCGTGCATTCCAGCTCACGAGGCTGCGCGATACGCGGCCCATGAAGATGACCGGATGCTTCGCGGCCTTGAGGATCGCAGCCGCCTCACCGACCAGCTCGGCGGAAACGCCGGGAGCGGCGTGGGGCATAAACCGGCCGACATCGAGCGGGGCGAGCGGCTCGGCGAGCTTCGCCTCCTGCATCTCGGCATCCAGATTGATGTAGACAGGCCCCATCGGTGCCGTATTGGCCATCCAGGTCGCCCGGATCAGCGCTTCACGGGCCGCCGCTGGGGAAGCCGGCTGGTCGTCCCATTTGGTGTAGTTGCGCACGATCGCGCCCTGGTCGCGCGCAGTGTGGATCCAGTCGATCCATGGCCGGCGCTTGGCGGCATCGACGGGACCGGTTGCGCCGAGCACGATGACGGGCGTGCGGTCACACCAGGCGTTGAATATCGCCATGGTCGCGTGGAAGAGCCCGACGTTGGAATGCACCGCCGCGGCCATCGCCTTGCCCGTCACCTTGGCGTAGCCGTGGGCGATCGCAACCGCGCTCTCCTCATGCAGGCAAAGCAGCATTTGCGGCGTCTCATTGCCGAGAAAATTCACGATGGAATCATGCAGGCCGCGATAACTGGCTCCCGGATTGAGCGCGATGTATGGAATTTCAAGCGCGCGCAACGTGTCGGCGACGACGTCGCTGCCGAACCCGGGCGCATTGGTGCCGGTGAGATTGGCCGGCCGCTCGAGCACGCGCAGCGAAGGGTGCGCCAGGTTTGCAGGACGCTTCTCGGCGGCAGGCGCCGCTTTGGCTTTTACAGTCGTCACTGGATGATCCTTATGGTCCATGAAGCCGGGAAGGCTCTCCATAGAACCGGATCACAGGCCCTGACGCAACCGCGCCAAGAGCTTCAAGCCGGCATAGCCGTCGGCCGGCTGCATGCCGACCTTGCGTTGAAAGTTCCGAATGGCCGTCATGGTGTCATTGCCGACCCGGCCATCGGTACCGCCGGTGTCAAAACCGAGACCGGTCAGCCGTTTCTGGATCTCCTGCACTTCCGCCAGCGTCGGGGTGCGTTCGGAGCCGGGGAAAGGGTGCGCGAACGGTCCGCCGCCCGCGATCCTGTCTGCAAGATGCACGATCGCGAGCGTGTAATTGCTCGATGGATTGTACGAGCGCACCGCGTGGAAATTCGGCCCGAGAAGGAAGGCGGGCCCGCCCGAGACCGGAACCCACAGCCGCGCGGTTGACGCGGGGTGGGGGAAGGGCTGGCCGTCGGCACGGGTTAGCCCCGCCTTTTGCCAAGCCTCGTAAGTCCTTGACGCGCCTTCGCGCGTGCCTCCCGAAACCCCGCTAACCTCGTACCCCCAATGCTCGCCGCGGCGATATCCGCCGCGCTTGACGAGATACTGCGCCGTGCCGGCAATCGCGTCATCGGGCCTGCCGAAGGGCGAGACGCGTCCGTCCCCATCGTAATCGACGCCCATGTGGAGCCAAACCTCCGGCATCCACTGGGTGTGACCCATGGCGCCCGCCCAGGAGCCGCGCATCTCCTCGGGTGTGCTCCAGCCACGCTCGATGATCACCAGCGCGTTGAGCAGCTCCTGTTCCCAGTAGGATTTCCGCCGCGGCTCCCCCCATGCCAGAGCGGCGAGCGCCGGAATGACGGGGCGCATGTGATTTTTCTGGACATCGGGATCCCCGTAGGCCGATTCGATTCCCCAAATCCCGGCCATGATGGAGCGGTCGACGCCGTAATCCTTCTCGACGCGCGCGAGGAGGGCTGCGTACTCCTTCATCTTCTCCTTGCCGGTGGTGATGCGATAGTCGGAGACGCGGCGGCTGAGATACTGCCAGAGCTCCTCGTTGAACTCGGGCTGATCACGGACGAGCGCGAACACCGAGGTGTCCGGCTTGGTGCTGGTCATCACCCGCGTGTAGGTAGCGTCCGATATCCCGCGCGCCTGAGCGCGGGCGTGAAATGCCGCCACCCAATGGTCGAAAGATGCGCTCCCCTGTGCGGGTGCTCTCCTGCTCCACGCGAGGAGGCCGCCTGCAAACAGCGGCAGGCATGCTCGTCGTGAGAACAGAGTGTTCAGCCGTTCGCTCATCGCGTTCCACCCGCGCAATCCATTTGCCACATGATTTTTACGGCTATTTCTGTCGGCTTTGCGGCTAACCGCGGGGGCAATGCCTCCCCCTTCCAGGGGAAGGTATGGAGCGTCAGTCCTTGGCGCGTTCGACGTAGGAGCCGTCTGCCGTCATGACAACGATCTTGGTGCCGGTTCCAACGAATGGAGGAACCATTGTCTTCACTCCGTTGGAAAGAAGCGCCGGTTTGTAGGACGAGGCGGCGGTCTGTCCCTTCACGGTGGGCTCGGTTTCCACGACCTCGAGCACGGCCTTTTGTGGGAGTTGTATCGAGACCGCCACGCCTTCGTGAACGGAGAGGGTCACCTTCATCTCGGGCGCCAGATACGCCGCCTGATCGCCAATGATGTCGGCGGGCAAGGTGACCTGATCGTAGGTTTCCGTATTCATGAAATGGTAGCCGTCGCCATCCTGATAGAGGTACTGGTGCTCGCGGTCCTCGACATACGCGCGCTCGACCTGCTCGGTCGTCTTGAAGCGCTGCGCAATCTTTACCCCATCGCTGATTCGGCGCATGTCCACCTGGGTGGTCGGCGTGCCTTTGCCGGGGTGAAAGCTCTCGGCGTTGAGCACGACATAGAGTTTGCCGTCGTATTCAACGATATTGCCTTTACGCAGCGAGCTGGCGATGACTCTCACGGGATGTATTCCTCAATCCAACGGCAGCCGCCATTGCGGCGGCGGACGAAATGTGGGGCCGCACAATACCGATCCTGGCCTCGTTCGCCAGCGATTTCCACGCAGCCGTCGGGGCTAGCAGGTCCGCACGGAAGTACGCATGCCGGGAGTTTTGCGCAACCATGCCGACCGGCGGCCTTTGCTGCTCGCGCGCATGCGGATTGCGGCCGCCCTGAGGGAGCATTTCGCGGCGCATGGATTTACCGAAGTGGAGACGGCGGCGCTCACCATTTCCCCCGGGAACGAAACCCATTTGCATGCCTTCGAGACCGATGTGGTGGCTCCCGGCGGAGAGCGCGCGCGGCGCTATCTGCGCACTTCGCCGGAATTTGCCTGCAAGAAGCTCCTGGCAAGGGGCGAGCGCCGCATCTTCGAGTTCGCCCGCTCTTTCCGCAATCGGGAGCGCGGGCCGCTGCACCATCCGGAATTCACGCTCGTCGAGTGGTACCGGGTCGATGCGCCCTATGAGCTGCTGATGGAAGATTGCGCCGCGATCCTCGCGCTTGCGGCGACCATCGCCGGCAGCAGCCAGCTCTCGTGGCGCGGCCGGACCGTTGATCCGCTCGCCGCTCCCGATCGGCTCACCGTCGGCGAGGCGTTTAGCCGGCATGCCGGTATTGCTCTCGACGAAGTGCTGCCGCCGCGCCCAACCAGCGTCTTTGCCGCAGCGGCCCGCAAGGCGGGGGTGCGCCTTGCTGCCGATGACAGCTGGGGGGATATTTTCAGTCGCGTTCTCGTCGAATGTATCGAGCCGCTTCTGGGGAACGGACGAGCGACCATTCTCTATGAGTATCCCGCTATACAGTCGCCGTTGGCCCGGCCGCTGCAACGCGATCCCAGACTTGCCGAGCGCTTCGAGCTCTATGTCTGCGGAGTGGAGCTTGCCAACGGCTTCGGCGAGCTCACGGATCCGGCCGCGCAGCGCAGCCGGCTGGAGGAGCAGATGGCGGAGAAGGAGCGCGTCTACGGAGCGCGCTATCCGCTCGACGAAGAATTTCTGGCAGCGCTCGCGCTGATGCCTCAAGCCAGCGGGGTGGCGTTGGGATTTGATCGGCTGGTCATGCTGGCGACTGGAGCGCGCAGGATCGATGACGTTCTCTGGACGTCAGTCGCCGAGGTGGAGTGATGGTGCTTCGCTCTGACATCGCATTCAGTCAGCGTCACAGGGGAGGTTAGGCTTTCGACATAGCAGCGTTAGCGGGTGAGCACCACGTTGAGGAGCGATGTCTTGCCGTCCTTCGTGGCGGCAAGCGCGCTCTTGAGCGCGCCTTTGAGCGCTCCAAGCTTCTCCACGCGCGCGCCATGGAAGCCGAAATGACTGCCGAGCTCGGCGTAGTCCGGTCCCTCGATGGTCACGCCGTAGTGCAGTTTCTTGCCGGCCGAGACACCGTCGGGATAGTGGTGCACGTGGCCTTTTCGCATGGCTTCGTATTTCTTGTTGTTGAGCACCACAATGATGATGGGAAGCTCGTGGCGCTGTGAGGCGCCGAGCGCCTGGATGATGGGGTTGTAGAGGAATGAGCCGTCCCCGACGAGGAGCGCCACCGGGCGCTCCGGCGCGGCAAGCTTGATGCCGAGCGCGGTGCCGATGCCCTGCCCGAGCCCTCCGGAGCCGCGGAAAAAGCTCTGGGGCTGCGTCTGCGGCAGATGCTGGCGGAGCATTGGGGAATGGGTGATGGTCTCATCCACGTAGATCGTCTCCGCGGGCATGACCTCGTTGAGTGCCCCCACGAGCGAAAGCGGATCGATGCCGCTTCCGTTCTGCGCTTTCTCCCTTTCCGCGCGCAGAGCCGCGACATGGGCCTCATGCTCGCGTGTCCAGCGCTGGCGTCGCGCGCTTATCGCCGCGTCCTGCCCGGCTCCGTCCTGCTCAGCTCCTGCCTTCACAGCTCCCGTGAGCAGCGCAAGCGATGCCGCGATGTCACCTTCGAGATAAAAATCGATATGGAGGTTCTGGTACACCATGTGACCCTTGAGCGGGTTGTCATGAATGGCAATGATCCTTCCGCTGGTGGGACGCCGCTGCGCAGGGTACCAAGGCGCGCGACCACCGACGAGGAGAACAAGGTCGGCATTGTCCAGCGCCTTGTAGTTGCCCATCCCGAGATAGAGCGGATGGTCGGTGGGAAAATTGGCGTACGCATTGGCGCGCCCGTTGATCACCGGAATGGCGAGAAGGTCGGCGAGCTCGACCAGCCCGGAAAATGCCTTGGGGTCGCGTCCCGAGGTCTCGGTCACGATCACGGGATTCTTGGCCTTGCGCAGGAGGTCGGCGACGTATTCCACGTCGCGTGCAGTCGGCTGCAGGATTGGCGCCGGCGGCACGTCACGGGGAGCAGCCGGCGGCGTCCAGTCATGCAACATGTGCTCAAGTGCGACATTGAGATAGATGGGCCCTTGCGGCACGCGCTGTGCCATCTCGCCCGCGCGGATGACGCTTTCGTAGAGCGTGTAGGGACTGGTCACCGCGCGCGCCCATTTCGCGACCGGCTCGACGAAACGCTCGATACCGCCGACGGAGAGGCCCCCATACCACTGCTGCTCGATGTCGAGATCGGGATCTTCGCCCAAGGTCTGGGATTCGCCCGACATCACCACCATGGGGATCTCGTTCTGCAGCGCGCCGTGAACCCCCATGCTTCCCTGCAGCATGCCCACCCCCGCATGGAGCAGCACCGCCTGCGGCCGCCCCGTCATCAGCGTGTATCCGGCGGCCATATTGACCGCGAGCGTCTCATGCCACGATTCCACAAAGGTCGGTCCGGACTTGCGGTCGAGCTTCTGGCGCGCGAGGGCCTCCCACACAGGCGACCATTCCGAGCCCGGAGAGGACATGATGTAATCGACCTTGAGCCTGCGAAATGCCTCGAGAATGGCTTCGCCGCCATCCAGATAGTTCTTCATCGTGTCCTCGCTCCTGCCTGCCCCGGCGCATACCAACACCGATTTGCCTGCATTCGCAAGAATGGCAGGGCTGCGGGAGCTCTTGCCGCTGCATGGCACCGATGACCGCTGCGGAGAAGGGCGACCTTTGACGGCTGCCGGTTCATCGGCAAAATCTCACCACCGCTGGCGATGCGGGAACGGTACAGGGACAAGCCGTCATGAGCCACGAGCGCAGAACTTTGTCACGGCCCGAGGATCTGATCCCCGCGGGACTTATCCCGTCCACCCGCCTGGACGAGATCAGCAGGATTGCCGAGCGTTACGCGCTTGCGTTGACCCCGGATATGGCGGAGCTCATCGATGTGCGCGATCGCGGCGATCCGATTGCGCGTCAATTCCTCCCCGAGCTGGCTGAGCTTGATGTCCAGCCTGAGGAAAGCGTGGATCCTATTGGCGACCGCGCGCACTCCCCCGTGCCGGGCATGGTGCATCGCTATCCGGACCGGGTGCTGCTCAAGCCCATCCATGTCTGCGCCGTCTATTGCCGTTTTTGCTTCCGGCGCGAAGTGGTCGGGCGGGAGCGATCACTCTCGCCGACGGAGCTCGCGGCCGCGCTCGACTACATCCGCTGCCAGCGCG
>Ga0207693_10001098_pt1 | contig 24334 bp, 21 predicted proteins | sample LARL81metaG_FD_184347 | JGI IMG/M metagenome (GOLD analysis project Ga0207693, IMG submission 184347) | Corn, switchgrass and miscanthus rhizosphere microbial communities from Kellogg Biological Station, Michigan, USA - LAR L8-1 metaG... | ecosystem: Host-associated > Plants > Roots >... | reverse complement strand
TCCTATGGGCCTGCGGCCCACCCATAGGGATGAAAGTGCGCTTCTAACAGCCCGACTGATTCCAAACGGGTTATGCAATGACTTTCGACGGAGTGTAATTGCCTGATTGCGCCTCTTGAGACGCTACAATCACGGGCATGCGAAACGCCATGCGTTTTCTCGTGCTCGTATCTGCGTTAGCGTTGGCAGCAGACAGCGCCACACAGACACACAAGAGAGCAACGCCGCCTACCGTCGACGAGCTAGTTGGAGCGGGGATCGGCTTTGACGGTAGTGGCGGTGACTTCGTAAGGATCGAATTACGAGCAGACCAGTCGGGATATCTCGGGATGGTCGCAGCTCCCAACTTGATCACTCACGATTACGGTGTGCAAATTTACAAGGTGAATAAGTGGCGTTTGGACGGTTGGCGCATTGCGTGCGACCTATCACCGATTTCATCGAATGCCGAGTCGGCGCAAGCGACTGCTGAACTTTTCGTCCAAGCTCTTCGCCTAAACATTCACGGTGACAAGCGTCAATGGAAAATCGAATCAACACTGCACATGGAGTCGCGAGTCGAGCAGTCCAATGCGGAAACCAAAGACGCGATTGCCTCTGCGCAGCGCAAATGATCCGCTTCCAGAAGCCAGTTGGCGTAACATCGCCATAACACTCAGAATGGTTAAACATGAACTACTGCTGTAGCGAGTTGGAAAAGCTCCTCCACCCTCAAAGCGGCCTTGGGATTATGAGAGTACAAACAAAAGGGGAACCCGTTTCCTTTTCATGTACCAAAAAGATTGGCACGTACCAGTCGCTGAAGCTGGTGTTCAGATACACTTCTGTCCCTTCTGTCGGGTCAGACCGAAGCAGCAGCATGAGTCCTTATGGCAACTCCAGATCAAGCGCGTAGATCTCCTGGTTGCCTACATTCCGCACCACCAAAGGAGAATCGTCTGGCGCTAGACCGGTCAGATTACCGCCCGCCGTTGGCGCGAGGCGGATGCCCGCCAGGCTTGCTACCTTCTCTAGACTGTGATCGGCAATCCTAACCCGATACAAGTTCGGGATGCTTTCAAGAGAGTCAAAGTAAATGTACTTCGAATCCCAAGACCACATCGGGAAGCCAACGCCAATCTTAGCCAATTCTGTCCATCTGTTGCTGCGAACATCCAAGACTTGCAAAGTCTCCGAACCCACTCGGAGCGCAGCGATATAGCGTCCGTCTGGAGACCAGCGTGGCGAATACAATCCCTCCGAACCGGGGAACGTTGAAATCTGCCGAGTCTTCAAGTCCATTGTCTGGATAGCCCTCGGCGAAGTTGATAGAAAGTCTGCCATGCCAGAATGGAAGATCAACGAGTTTCCGTCCGGTGACCAGCCCAGATCCCCAATACCGGTCATGACTTCCTCCGCCTCCCCCCCGTCTGAGGAAATGAGATACATCTTCCACGGTTGTCCTGGCATGATCCCCTGGAGAGCGATCTTCTTGCCATCCGGAGACCAGCGTGGCTGGTACGCAGTAAAAGGAGGAAACGTAAGTTGCAGCCGTTCGCTTCCGTCTGCCTTGCTTTTCCAAAGGCTGCCTTCGGGGACAGTTGTGTAAGCTACCCACTTCCCGTCTTTTGAGAAGCTCGGACCGTCAGCCGATATTCCTGACATAAACGGCACAAACTGTTGGGATTTCAAGTCGTAGCGCGTGAGTTCGCTGCGTCCCTGCCAACCAATCACAAACAGCTTTTTGCCATCTTTGCTGGGAACTGGCCCCAGAAAGTCCATCGGACCAACCGTCAGGTGTACGGGTGCCTCTTTAGCTTTTCCTAAGAGCATTCCCTTTTCGCGTATCGCCCACACGTCTGACCTGCCGCGCTGCGTGGATTGAAAGACAAAGTATCTTGCGTCCGGGGTCCAACTGCCACAGCACTCAGAGGGAGGATTGTTCCAGCCGGGAAGCAACGGATGAGGGTCGGTCCCGTCTGCTCCAGCTTCCCAAAGGGACTGCGATCCGGTCTTTGGATCAGCCACTGTGAAACGTAGCTTCTTGGCGTCAGGCGACCATCGAATCCAAGAAGGTGTTCCGTTCACGGTCAAGATTGTATGTGCTGCGGAGCCATCGCTTCGCGCAAGACTTAAGTTGCTACCTTTGGCAAAAACAATTGTTTGTCCGTCCGGTGACCAACTCGCAGCCCTGCAAACGATGTTGCCCACTCGGTGTCTTGATCCCGTTAAACTTGGGACTACCCAGAGGGGGCCTTCGCCCGTTGATCCCCCTTCACTGCCGACTACTAAGAGCTCCGAGCCACTGAGGGAGATTCCTTCGAGTTCCGCATAAAGACCTGGGAATGGTTCTGAGATGGGCGCGGCTCCCCCGCCTGTCACAGAGACTTGGTAGAGAACGTTTCCTTGGACGACAGTCATGTAGTACAGGCGCGAGCCGTCTGTGAGAGCTGGCGGAACCTTCGTGTTCCCGTCATTTGTGACTTGCCTTAAACCCAAGACCCTGGCTGGTGACACGGGCCACCTCAGCCAGACCAAGAGCACTGCAGCTACAATCACGACAGCTGCAAAAAGCACTGCCCACCTGGACCAGAACCGCTGAGCGTGCGCTTCGCTCGTTGTCGCTGCTGCCACGAGACTGGATCCGGGCGCTTTTCCAGAGTCCGTGTCTCGCTTCAGCCGCTTGAGGTCAGCCCTCATTTCTGCCGCTGATTGACAGCGAACATCGCGATCTTTCTCCAAGGCCTTATCGATGATGCGTTCCAATTCCGCTGGCAGGTCAGGATTCAGCCGCACCGCGGCCGTCGGCGTTCCATCCAGAATGCCATTGAAGATCACCCCCGATGTATCGCCCCGGAATGGCAGCATTCCCGTACACATCTCGTACAGCACCGCGCCGAAAGAGAAAAGATCGGTGCGCGGGTCGAGTTCCTTCCCTCGGACTTGCTCCGGCGACATATAGGCGACAGTTCCCAAAGCACTACCGGGACTGGTCAGATGCTCCTCTGACTCGATGGTCGGGGCGCTCGGGGCACCGCTTTCCGGCTTCAGGGCGACTTTCGCGAGTCCAAAATCGAGAATCTTCGCCTGACCTCGATTCGTGACAAAGATGTTCGCGGGCTTGATGTCCCGATGGATGATGCCCTTCGAGTGTGCGGCATCAAGTGCATCGGCGATCTGGATGCCCAGATCGAGCACCGTTTCGATCTCCAGCGGCTTGCCACTGATCCGATGCCGGAGTGTCTGTCCCTCCAGCAGTTCCATGGCGATGAAGGTTCGCCCATCGGCGTCATCGATTTCGTGGATCGTGCAGATGTTCGGATGGTTCAAGGAAGACGCAGCCTTGGCCTCCCTCTGGAGTCGTCCGAGGGCTTGCGGATCGATGGCGAGTTCCTCGGGGAGGAACTTCAGGGCAACGTGGCGGCCAAGTTTGAGGTCTTCCGCTTCATATACCACGCCCATGCCCCCACCGCCGATCTTGCTGAGAATGCGGTAATGGGAAACGGCTTGACCCACAGGTTGGGAAGGCGATGACACTGGTTAGACATGTTAGGTGTGAGCGAGGGGAAGGTCAACGTGCAGGTCATCAACGCATTGGTGGCGTAATCGCGTCTACACTCAAACTTCCCCGACGACCGGGCAGCGGGTTTTTGGTGTAATCGCCTGGTTTCAAAAGCTACGGAGCTGCAGCGGGCTTTTGCGCCTGGGCGACCGGACCACTCGCCCTCGCGAATCCGCCGTGACGAATCGTTGTACGTTGTGTCGCGCAAGCGTATGCTGGCGCCCCGGGCTACAGGCCTGATAACTCAGGAGGACGAAATCGGTATGCGAGCGCCACGTTGCTGGATGCCACTGGCCCTGACATTGCTCCTTGCCGGTTCTGGCTTTGCCGGAAACCACAATCGACCGTTGAAAGTCGCGAGTCTCAACATCGAGCGCGCAGTGTTCGACACAGAGGAGGGCAAACGGGGAGTCGAGGAGTTGTCCAGAAAGCTTGAACCTCAGCAGATGGAATTGAAGGCATTGAGCGCCGAAATCGATAGCCTCAACCAGCGCCTCAAAGATCGTTCAGCGGCCATGAGCGATGCCGACCGGACCGGTCTGCAGGCAGAGATTGACACCAAGCAGAAGTCGCTCAACTCCTCAGTGCAAAAGTTGAAAGAACAATCTCAGGCCGGTCGCCGCCAGGTCCGGGATCGCATCGTCGAACAAATTGCTTCGATTGTGGTCAGTATTGCGAAGAAAAAGCGGCTGGATGCGATTCTAGATACAAGCCCGGGCGCCGCGCAGGATACCGGCAAGTTTTGGCCAGACGGCCTCGTGATCTGGTCTTCGGGTCCTGATGTAGCACTAAAAGAAGCAGCCTCCACAAAGCCAGAAGCCGATATCACAGATAGCATTGTTCAGAAATACAACTCCACGCACCCGTAGTTTGTGAAACATCTCCATTGCACTCAGAACCCCGCCTTGGTGTAGTGCAGGCCATAGTTGGTGTAAACGCCTTCCATGAGAAGGCCGGTGGCGACCGGACAGGGGGTTTTTGGTGTGATCGCCTGATAGCGTCACTTGAGGATTTCTGTTATTGCTCCGGCAGCAGATTGAGGCCGCATCGCAATGTCCAGTCGTCACCGAAAATTCCTGATCAAGACGACGTCGCTGCTTTCGCTGCCTCGTGTCATGGCCAGCTGCCTCCCGTCATGCGACCAGGCAAAGTCAGAAATCTGTCCGGACTCAAAATTGGTAATCTGCTTCGGTGCGCCGCCAGCCAGGCTCTGTCGCCAGACGTTGGAGACACCGTTCCGGTTCAATACATAATCAACTGCCTCACCCTCTGGCGCCCAGTGCGGCTCGCCGGCCAACGCTGGCCAGTCGAACTGGTAAAAGGCGACACCGCCATCGAAAGGGATTACCTTCAGTTGATTTGGTTTGGACGCAGACGGAGACGCGGGGGTCTCGACCGGAACGTTGGGCCCGACGAGATACACGATTCGCTTTCCGTCTGGGGAGATATAGAGAGAGGCGTCAGAGCCAAGCCCAGAGTCCTGTGACAGCGTCTCTGGAGGCTTCTCTCCGGTAATGTTCACGCGTACCGGGATAAAGGAAGGACCCTGCAAATAGACCACCCACTTGCCATCCGGGGAACATTGTGGGTGTAGGGCAAAGGTTTCGTCAGCGATGCGGATGGGGTTTGAGCCATCGGCATCCATACGCCATATGCCGCGCTTTTGTTCCTGGTAGGCGGAGTAGACAATATAGCGTCCATCGCCACAAACCGACGGGTCCCAGCTGGGACGATGATTGGGCGTCAGCAGCGTACGCCCGCTCCCATCCGGATTTATCACGAACAGATTGCCATCTTGGCTGGCAAAGATGATGCCGCCGTTGGGCATCCAGGAGAAACGTCTGACAGCCAACTCTTTCGCAGTGATCTGCTTGGCCTTTGCGGTGTTTCCGCCGGATGCGATCCACAGGTCGGAGACCGTTGTTAGCTCGGTGTCGACAAGAGCCTTGCCATCCGGCGTGAGGTCCAAGCAACAGAGCTGGTAATCCATCAGGTCATTGGTGAGGCGGCGTGCCTCTCCTTTTGGATATGAGATGAACCAAAGTTGCCCGCGAAACGCCTGATCAACGTTACTTATGGGCGCCAAGAGACCACTGCCGTCGGGCAGCCAGCGCGGGCGGCCGACAGCGTCCGGTGTTGAGTAGATTTCACGGATCGATCCATCCGCGACCGATATGGCCCAGAGCCCAGAACGAAGACTTTTCGTGGCCTCCAAGGTTGTGAACGCAACCGTCTTCCCATCGGGAGACCACGCGACTCCGGTAGAGCCCTCAATGTAGGCAGGTGAAGCTAGAACCCGTTGATCACTCCCGTCGGCCTTGGCAATCCAAACATCAATTTTTTCACTGGACGCGTACCGCAAAAAAGCGAACTCGGTGCCATCCGGAGAGTAACTGGATCCGGAATCGATACCCCCCTGCATCGCAAGGTGTGGTGTTCCGCCGAGCACGGGCATCCGATAGAGATAGGTGTCCGCGAAGTTGGGCTTCGCGGAGCGGATAAAATCAATGTAGTTGGCATCCGGTGAGAAGGTCAGACTCCATATCCAAACCTCATCAGGCGGTAGAATCTGCACGTCGCTGCCGGTAGCGACTTGACGAACGTTTAGGCTTTGTTTTTCCCCTTCTCTCAGGACGTAGACCACGTAGCGCCCGTCCGGAGAAACCGCGACATTCGCCGCATTCCCGCTCTGCGTAACTCGGGTGATCTTCATGCCCTGCAGGTTCCACTCGTTCCTGCGTTCGTTCAGCCCGGACAAGTAAATTCCTATTCCAGCAATCAGCGCCGCCAAAATAACCAGCATCAGTGCCAGAATTCCCTTGTGGCGTCTTGCTTCCGCGAGTAGGACTGCTCCGCTGGACGGTCGCACTTGCGTCGAAGAAACGGCTGCGGCGGAACTCGCGGAGGCGACCGTGCTCGCCGTGTGCGTGCTGCTGGAATCCGTACCCCGCTGCAGCCGCTTCAAGTCGGTGCGGATGTCGGCAGCGTTCTGATAACGCAGCTCCACCGCCTTGTCGGGCACAGTCAGGTCAGTCGTATTGGGCACTTGATCGACCCGAGCGATGAACCGGTATCCTCGGCGTGGAACCGTCTCGATGTAGGTCGGGTCTGTGGCTGAATCGCCGAGAGTCTCGCGCAGCCGGTTCACTGCAGCGTTGAGCCCATGCTCGAAGTCGCCGAAGCTGTCCCCCGGCCAAAGTTTTCTTTGGAGCTCTTCCCTCGTCACCAGCCTTCCGGCATTCGAGACGAGCATCAGCAATACGTCAATCGCCTGACCAGAGAGCTTCAGCCGCTGACCGTGCTTGCGCAGTTCGCTCGATTCGGTCGACAGCTCGAAAGGGCCGAAGTGCATTGAGCCGATCGTCTTGCGTGGCTCCGACATGGCCCCCCACTTGGGCCACGATTTTATCACCGTATCCACGCCCAGGATTCCCGGCCGTTTCTTCTTCTTCAACTGCTACCTCACCGATCTTTCAACAAGTTGCGCAATGATCCAGAACTATCTGATTTGGACTTTGCGAGCATTGCGATAGCACCAGGCACAGCCCAAGTTCGGTGGCACCGACGGGGTGACCACCATGAAACCGAGCTTTCTGATCGCAGTTCTCTTTGCTGCCTGCACGGCACAAACACAATCTCTTCGTGTCGTCCCAGTCCTTCTTGAAGGGACCGGCAAGACAACCACCGGTGTCGAGTTCTTCTGCACGCAGGACTACAACCGCGATGAGTGCCACCAGCATGCACTGGAGCTGCGACGGGCGCTCATGACGTATCCGCTAGAGCGGCTTGGAATGTGGTCTTTTGTTCTGGTGCCGTCCTACAAGTGGAAGGATCTCGTGCGCGCCGTCGGTGGATCTACCGACAGTCCGGCTTTCACCATCTTTGAGCAGCGTACAACGGTCATGGAGAGTAGCCTCTTTTCCGCAACGGCAACCCGTAGTGCCGAACTCATGCACGTCTTTGGCGTGACAGGAGAAGCTTTGCTTGAGTTGGCTGTCAACCATGAGTTGGGGCATTGCGTTTGCCCCGATCAAGACGAGCGGAAAGCAGACGATTATGGTCGCGAACTGCGCAAGGGCAAGATTCCGGATTGTGGCCGAAGCAAGGAAGAAAACTGACCATGGCACGGCGAAGAATACTCCGTAGATTCCGTCCGATGGCGGGTACTTACCGTTTTCGCGGCTGTTTTGCGCACAAATCTGACCTCTGGCTGGTCCAGGGAAAGGTTTATTTCTCTGTCCAATTTGCAGGTTAGAAGGGTTGCCGCCTCATAACTGGCGAAAAATCGCGATTTCACCAACGTAGCCGATAGTAGATCGCCCGATCATCGCTGGCACGGAGGAATGCCGGACTGCTGGCGTGTCAGCGGAAGTTCTTCACCACTACAATATTGGCCTGCTCGAATTCGACTTGTACGAATAGCAGGGATTGGTTGTCGGGTGCGATGGCGAGTCCCCAACCCCAGGGCTTTTCCAGGCTGTACACATGACAAGTTTTGCTGGTGGCGAAGTCGTAAAAATCGATGGTCGGTTTCGGTTCTGCATCATCGTTCAGGAAATAGATACCCTTTCGTGCCAGTGCCCAGTTGAACCAATCGGCTCCGTCGGGTTCGCGCAGGACTTGTTCTTCCGACCCTCCACTGAGTGGCACGCGCCAGATGCCCGGGACTTCGTACTTTGAGAAATAGAGATAGCGCCGGTCTTCGGATTCGACACCGGAGATGCCTCCATTTTTCGTGACCTGTATCGGTGTGCCGCCCAGCGCGGGAATCTTCCACAGCTGAAATGGTTCGCCGCCGCGCTTCGAGCTGAAGTACAGCCAGAGCCCATCGCGCGACCAGTTGGGGGCAAGATTGTCAGCGCCGGGTATCGTGGCGATCCGCCGCGGACTGCCTCCGGCAACGTCAACCGTGTAAATCTCTGCTCGCTCTCCTGGATGATATTCAAAGGCGAGCGTCTTACCATCGGGAGACCACCGAGCCGTGCCCGCTGTGCCACGAAGTGACGTGACTTGCATGCAGCTGATTCCGTTGCTCGAGCAAATCCAGATGTCCATGAAGCCCAGACGATCCGATTCAAAGGCGATGCGCTTGCCATCGGGCGAAAAGCTGGGGCGCATCTTGTGTCCCTTGGCTGCAATGGCGATGGTCGGGCGAACGGAGAGCGCCTGGGCTCCGCGCACGCCCAGATGCAGGATGTTGTCTTTTCCGATGGCCTGCTGGAACGCAAGCTGATTTCCCTTGCGCGGGATGGTGGGAGAAAGAGCAATCAATCCTGCCGAGGACACCGGCTGCGGTGTGCCCCCGGTGGCAGGAATTCGCCACAGTGCTTCAGACCCGCTGCGCGATGCGGAATAGATTATGTCCTTACCGGCAGCACTCCAGGCAAGCCCGGTCATAGGGCGGTTGTCGAAGGTCAGGCGGCGGGCCTGGCCGCCGGCAGTCGCGATCACGTAGACATCGTTAGCCACGCCTGCAACGGTCCCTCGGATGAAAGCGACCTGTTTGCCATCGGGAGAAAACTCCGGATTGCGGTCGAGATATTCGTCGGGAGGATGCGTCAGGATTGATGTGGCCGAGGTGGCCAATTCGAAAAGCGTGATACTCGAGCTTGAGCCGGCAGAGTAAATCTGCGGGAAGGCGAGATATTTTCCGTCCGGTGACCACGAGAGTCCGGGATACTGATCACCCTTCGTCGAAAACAGCCGACGTTCCGTGCCTCCGATGGCAGGGACGGTGAAGATCTCGGCCCCACCATTGTTTCTCCGCAGGAATGCGATCTGTCGGCCGTCGGGTGACCAGGCGACGCAACAGTCCGCACGATTTCGCGTGAGTCGAAGGGACTGTTCGCCGCCAACCAGGGAAGTGTAGATGCCGGAATTTTGACTCCCGTTAATTTCGCGGAAAGCAACTTGGTTGCCATCGGGAGAGAACGCCGGCCCAACCTCGTAGCCGGCAAGCCCGGCCAAAGGAACGATTTCGGGTGTAGGCAAAACAATCTCGCGGCTCGTGGTCGCGTGCCCGCGAGTTCTCACCAGAACGAGAGCCAGCAGGGCGACGATCCCGAACCCCGCCAGCCAGATTCCGTAGGAACGGATCCAACTTCGCTTCGGTGACTGCACCTCCTGTACAACTGGCTCTGAAGCGGCAGAGGGTCCCACTTCTTCGAGTTCTCCTACAAAACGGTAGCCCTTGCGGGGAACGGTCTCGACGAATCGCGGAGTGTCGGCTGAGTCGCACAGAGTTTCCCTCAGACGCGCCACTGCGGAGTTGAGGCCGTGGTCGAAGTCGACGAACGTGTCCGCCGGCCACAAGTTCAGGCGGAGTTCTTCCCGGGTGACCAACTCGCCGGGGCGTTCCAGCAGCATATTCAGAATTCGGAGTGGCTGTTCCTGCAGGCGCACACGCCGACCGTGCTTGCGCAGTTCGCCAGCGCGCACGTCGACCTCAAAGTTCGCAAAGCGGACAACGGAGGGCACCACTTCTGGCTGCGGCATTCAATCCCTTAGCACATTGGACGGAAATGCGTCGTTCGTAGTTAGCGAGTAGTCCCTTCTTGTTCTGACTGCTGTTTCAGAGAGATGGATAAGTTCATGCCAGTCATGAAGTTTGCTCGTGAGGTAAGCGTGTGAGACGCATGTGGCCGGTTGCATTGCTGGTGATCGCTGGAATATCGCAAAGTCCTGCCACGGATGCTGGGGGAGAGGAAATAAAGCGACTTTCCTGACAAGTTTCCGGATTCCATTGGGCGGAGGGACCTCACCTTGAGACTGTTCTTAGTGTGTACGTGGACGCTGATAAGTTCGTTCTCGCTTTTTGCTGGCGTTCAGCAGGCAAGGAACGGTGCGAGTGGCGATCAACAAAGACATCAACAATTAGTCAATGCGACGGCGACGTTCGAAGAGATGCTCGCGAAAGCAAAACAGGGAGAAGCGCAGGGTGAGCTTTGGGTGGGGAATGCGTATCGGGATGGGGTGGGCGTGAGCCGAGACTATCGCGAAGCAGCAAAATGGTATGAAGCCGCTGCGAACCACAAGGTAGCAGAGGCTGAGCTGGCGTTGGGATTTTTGTACGAACAAGGCTTAGGTGTGTCGAAAGATTACCGGCGAGCTTTCGAATATTTCAGGGCGGCGGCGTTGCAGGGCGAACCTACGGCCGAGAACAATCTGGCGTCGATGTATCAACGAGGAAAGGGCGTCAAGAGAGATTTGGATGAGGCGTCACGCTGGTATCGGGCGGCTGCAACAGCGGGACATGCGGTTGCCCAATGCAACCTGGGCTCGATGTATTACCGGGGTGAAGGAGTTGCGCCGGACCACAGCGAGGCAGCTCGCTGGTTCCGCGCTGCGGCCGACAAAGGAATTCCGGAAGCGCAGAATATTTTGGCGGTCCTCTATTACAAGGGGGACGGGCTGTCGGTCGACTATGGAGAAGCTGCCGAATGGGCGCAACGCGCTGCCGAGCAGGGGTATGCGGCGGCGCAGGCCGATCTTGCGTACATGTTTGAGCAGGGAAAGGGGGTGCCGCTCGATTACGTGGCTGCTTATTCGTGGTACAGCGTGGCGGCATCGGGGGGCGAACGGCATAGTCCGGGGCGCCTGAAAAGTCTTTCACGGGTGATGCTGGCCGAGCAGATGCGAGAAGGCAGGGCGCGAGCGATGGCTTGGCGGGCACAGCACGGAAATCCTGCCGAAGGGAAAGAGAATCCCGGCGCGATGTCGTTTCTACCCGAGAAGTAAACTTCGTCGCGGACTGATCAAAACCCCTGCTGAACGAGTTGCTCGAGGGTGAGCGGGGAATTTCCCGACTCACCTTTCATCATTTTCTCGACGTATTTCGCGATCATGTCGACTTCGAGATTGACCGGGTCGCCGCGTTTGAGAGAAAGAAGATTGGTCATTTCCGCGGTGTGAGGAATGATAGCCACGGTGACTGCGGTTCCTTCGATTGCAGCGACCGTGAGACTGATGCCCTCGATGCTCAAGGAGCCTTTGTGGATGACGTAGCGCGCGAGCTGCTGGGGGATCTGGATGCGTAGCCAGTAGTCGTCGGCGCCGTCGATGCGATCGAGTGCGAGGAATTCTCCCGTGCCATCCACATGGCCCTGAACGATGTGTCCTCCGAAACGGCCGTCGGCGCGCATCGGCAATTCCAGATTGACGAACGCCCCTTCGTGCATACGAGAAAATGAAGTGCGATGCCAGGTCTCGTCGGCCAGGTCGAACGAGACGGCGTTTGTTGTAATTGCAACTGCTGTCAGGCAGACTCCGCTGACCGCGATGGAGTCTCCCTTCTTCAGTTCGGCGATCAGTTTGGATGCTGCGACTGCGAGCCGGCGGGTGCCGCGTTCTTCCCTGATACTGGTGACCTTGCCAACTTCCTCAATAATGCCGGTAAACATAAGCGCCTCCAAAATCAATCACGATACGGATCGCGTAAATAGCCTTCGACGGCGAAGTCTTCTCCGAAGCGGTGGAATCGGAGATTTTTTACGCAGGCTGCGTCGCTGAGACTTCTGAACCCCGAAGTCGTGGCGAAAGGAATTGCTCCTGTACCCGCCAAGACTTTCGGAGCGTAGTAAAAGAAAATTTTGTCGACGACGCCGGAGTGCAGTGCCGCCCAGTTGATCATGGCGCCGCCTTCGATGAGCAGGCTGGTGATTTCAAGCTGCCCCAGCAATTGCATCAGGCTTGCAAGGTCGGGCCGTCCGTCGGCGGTGGCGGCGGGCAGTTGCTCGACCCTGATGCCGTGCTCGCGCAGAGTCTGCTTGCGCTTCTCTTCGGCGAATGAGCAAACGACCAGCACATCTTCGCTGCCGGTGTGGACGAGCCGCGACTCGAGCGGCAGGCGGAGGCGCGAATCGACAATCACGCGCAGCAAGGGACGCCGTCGGGAACGTCCGCTGCGGTCGGTGAGCAATGGATCGTCGGCAATGATGGTGCCCACGCCGACCATGATTGCGTCACTCTGGTGGCGGAGTTCCTGGACGTGGGCGCGTGCCACCTCGCTGGTGATCCAGCCGCCACCGGCGGAAGCGGATCCGAGCGCGGTTGGATTTTCGGACTCGCCGGGGGGAGGCGCGATTTTTCCATCCAGCGTCATCGCTGTTTTCAGCGTGACCAGAGGTGTTTTGCGGCGGATGTAGTTTGCAAAGGCCTCGTTCACACGCTGACACTCTTCGGCAAGCAATCCGGATGCGACCGAGATGCCGGCTTCCCGCAGCCGTGAAAAGCCCTGTCCACTCACCTGGGGATTCGGATCGCCGACTCCAGCGACTACGCGTCGCACTCCGGCCGCGATCAGAGCGTCGGCACACGGGCCAGTGCGTCCCTGGTGCGAGCAAGGTTCGAGATTGACGTAGACGGTCGCGCCGCGGGCGCGCTCGCCTGCCTGCTCGAGCGCCAGAATCTCGGCGTGCTTCAGGCCATCGTAGATGTGCGTGCCGGTGCCGACCACTTCGCCGCTTTCAGTTACGATCACGGCGCCCACGTTGGGGTTGGGAGAGGTCAGACCTATACCGCTACGGGCGAGGGCGAGTGCCTCGCGAAGAAAATCTTCGTCTGTACGTCGATCAGGCATGCGTTCGTGAACACGGCCGGAGGAGCGCCGGCCCGTCCTCGTGTAGGCTGCGAAGTGTAGAAATCTCCGCGTAGCGCTGGATCTATGCCTTTCGGCGCCGCCATTCCCGAGTGTCGGTAAAAGGCTCCTCGTCCGGCTTCGCTACCGCTGCCGCGCCGCTTCGACCTTTCGGCCCGCGACGGACTGGGGCCATCCGGTTGGAGAAGGGATCAGCGGGAAAGTCAGGCTCGTTTTTCCACCAGCGGCGCAACCGTTCAAGCGTCCTCTGTAAGCGAAATCGCAACGAACTCGTCATCTTCACCTCACGTGATGATTTCGAATCCCATCCGGTCAGGCGAAAAGTGAATCTACAAATTCCTTCGGATCGAACGGTAAGAGATCGCTGGCCTTCTCTCCCACACCCACATAGCGAACAGGAACCCCCATCTCCCGGGAAATCGCGACGACAACGCCGCCCTTTGCAGTGCCGTCGAGTTTTGTGAGCACGATACCTGTTACGCCAGCGGCCTCGGTAAACAACTTGGCCTGCTGTAGTCCGTTCTGCCCGGTTGTGGCGTCCATCACCAGGAGTGTTTCGTGAGGCGCACCGGGAATGATGCGCTGGGCGGTGCGCCGCATCTTTTCGAGTTCTAACATGAGGTTGCTCTTGGTGTGCAGGCGGCCTGCTGTGTCGACGACTACGTAGTCGGTTTTGCGTGCGCTGGCGGCTTGCAGGGCGTCGAATAGCACGGCGGCCGGATCACCCCCAGCTTTAGTCTTGATGACCTCGGTTCCAGTCCGTTGTCCCCAAACCTCCAATTGCTCGATCGCAGCAGCGCGGAAGGTGTCAGCCGCGCAGAGCAGAACATTCTTTCCCTGGGACCGGAACACTTGCGCGAGTTTGCCGATGGTGGTGGTCTTGCCCGTGCCGTTCACTCCCACCACGAGGATGACCTCGGGTGTGCCATCAACCTTCTGCACCGGGCGCGAATTCGTTGCGGTGAGGATGGCCAGAAGCTCTTCCTTCAAGAGACGCTTTAACTCGTCGACATCTTTAATTTGCTTGCGGTCGGCTTTCTCGCGCAACTTCTCAAGCACTTCATGAGTCGTGGTGGTGCCCAGGTCGGCGCCAATCAGGGTCGCCTCGAGGTCGTTTAGGGTATTGCGGTCGATCTCTTTGCTGAATGAAACCGCTTCTTCGATGCGCTCGGCGAGGTTCTCGCGGGTGCGCGTGACCGCTTCCTTCATGCGGTCGAGGAAACTAGGTTTTTGCTCTTCTTCGAGGCTACCGAAAAGGGTCTGAATCATAGGTACTTTCTGCGCCAAAGAAACAACCTTCCATTATAGAGGCGGGAGCGGTCCGGGCTGGAGGAAAGCAAACCTCAGTGGCTAAAGCCGCGTCGAGGGCAGGTCAGGCGGCCCGACTGAAGTCGGGCCCTTCCCATGCGGTTGCGGGGGGGAATGCGGTGGCGATCTTCAACTATCCGGTTGTGTCCGGGCTATGTTGTTCACCTGTTCAGATTTCGAAAATAAATGCGCGAGGATTAAAAGCGCGTGGTTCCGACGGGATCACTTGGCGAAGGAGTTGGTGATGTGGCGGCGGTTGCGGCCTTCGCAACTTCAGTAGACGACTCCGAAGAGGGAACCGGGGCGGGCGCTGCCATGTTTTCGTTCGCAGGCGCTGTGGTTGGAGCCGGCGCTTGGGTCGGGCCTGGCGGCGGAGGCACGGCCTGTGCGCGTACGAGTCTGCGAACCTTGATTTCGCCACGGGCATACACCACACCCAGCGCTGCTACCGCTTCAGGATCTAGCCGCTTGCCGACGAGATTGTTAATGATGCGCAGAGCCTCCGGTGGTTCGTACGCGCGCTGGTACGGACGGTTCGTGGTCAAGGCATCGAAGGTGTCGGCCACGGCGATGACGCGTGCCAGCAAGGGAATCTGGTCTCCCTTCAATCCGTAAGGATAGCCGCGGCCGTCGAGCGCTTCGTGGTGTAACTCGATGCCGGGCAACATCTCTTTGAGTTGGCTCACCGGGCGCAGAATGTTGGCGCCTTTTGTGGTGTGAGTCTTCATGATCTCGAACTCTTCCGGAGTCAGCGCGCCCGGTTTCTTCAGGATGTGATCCTCGATGCCGATCTTGCCCACGTCATGGAGCTGCGCCGAAATGCGAAGGGTCTCGAGAAAGTTGTCGTCCAGCTTCATCTCGCGAGCGATGAGAAGCGAATAGCGCGTGACTCGATCGGAGTGGCCGCGAGTGTACGGGTCCTTTTCGTCGACTGCGCCTGACAGCATCTGGATGGAGCCGAGGAACAAGGCGCGGTTTTCTTCGGCGGCGCGTTGCAGGTCCTGCACGAACTGCTGGAGTTCGTCGGACATCATGTTGAACGTAGAAGCGAGTTCACCGATTTCGGTCCGGCTACGCAGTTCAACGCGCTTGGAGAAATCGCCACGCGCAATGGCCCGGCTCGACTCTGTGAGGACTTTCAGAGGATTGGCAATGCGCCGGGCGGCGTAGAAGCTCACCATGATGCTGGCGAGCACGGCCGCCAGAGCGAGCAGGCGCGCTGTGTGCTGCATTTCGAAGACGCCCTGGTACGCCTCCAGGCGCGGCTTTTGCACGACTACGGCCCAGTCCAACTCTGTAACCGGGCTGTAGGTTCCCAACATCTCGGTGCTTTCTTTCCCGTCCTGGATGGTGAATTCCTTGGTAGCCGCCAGCTGTGCCTTGCTGCCTTCGTCGACGAAGTTTTTCACGATTTCGAGATTCTTCATGTCCTGGCCGGTGGCGTAGTCGGAATGACTGGCTGCGACCAGGCGTCCCTGCGCATCGACAACGTAGGGCGTGAGTCCGGAACGCCTGACTTCTTCCAGTCGGCGGATCAGGAAGTCGAGATCGACGACAGAGCCGATCATGCCCACGAACTGTCCCGAATACATGACCGGGCTGCTGACCAGGACTACCGTACGCGCTGACTTGCCGCTGCCCACGACCAACGCCTGACCGTTATAAATGCGGTTCTCGCGTGCGGCTGCGAAACCTCGTTCCAGTTCGCGCCGTAAGAAGGCGTCAGGAGCAATTCTGCCGGCAGAGATTCCCTTGGCATCGGCATTGAGCAAGGTGGCGTATGCGATGTCGGCCGAAGACGAAACAAAATTTTCTAAGAGAGCACGCAGTTCGGGACGCTCCACGTGCGCACCGCTGATATCGCCAGCGCTGGCAATCTGGATAGCGGAAGACTCATTGCCGAGCATGAGGCGCAACGAGGCCTCATGCTGAGAGATTTCGTCGGCCAGGGAACGCGTTACCGTGTTTTGCAGGAGCTTCTCGTTGGTCTTCAGGCGCTCTCGGTTATCCCTCTCAACCTGCGCCGAGTAGAAATACATGGGCACAACGCTGATAGCCACCAGTACGCCCAGGATCACGTATAGGATCGGGATGCGCGCCGGGATGGACACTTTTAGAGACACAATGGCACTGTGGTTACAGGCACGGCAAAGTCTGGGGGATTAAGTGAAATTTTACTTTGATTTCAACGGAGTTCGACCAATCTGGCGTGGGTTTGCCGTTACGAAAGTACGAAGCCGGGCAAGGCTTTCTCACTGGTTTGGCATGCGAAATGAGGCGGATTTAAATATCGAAGTTTCAGCTATATACGACCTATTGTTAATGTTTCTAGAGAGGCCGAAAGCCGATGGCTCCGGGGCGGTGTCATTGTGGGAGGCAAAGTGAACAGTAACGACTCGAGCTATCTCGTGCTCTGGCAGTTCCGCCCACGGCCGGGAGCCGAGCGGCAATTCGAAGAGACCTACGGGCCGCGCGGTGCCTGGGCGCGTTTGTTTCGGACTGCGGAGGGTTTCATTCGCACGGAGTTAAACCGTGACTTGAAGGATTTGGATCGGTACCTCACGCTCGATTTTTGGACTTCGAAGGAAGCGTACGAGGCCTTTCGAGCAAAGCATGTGACGGAGTATGCCGCCATCGATCGGGAATGCGAAGCGCTGACAATGGAGGAGAAGTTCCTGGGAGAATTTTCAAGAGTGGCGGGCTAGAATCCGGTTTCGCTCTTTGCGCTGCGCGTCATTAATTCGTGGATGGCTTCGCTGGGCGATTTTCCCTCGTGCAAGATCGCGTGCATCTTCTCGCTGATGGGCATCTCGATTCCGCGAGCCTTGGCCAGTCCTACTGCTGCATTGGTTGTGAGGACGCCCTCGGCGACCATGCCGTGCATTCCGGCGATGATGTCAGGCAGTTTCCTTTTGCGCCCCAACTCTACGCCGACGGTGCGGTTTCGTGAGAGACCTCCCGTACAGGTTAGAACCAGGTCCCCCAGGCCAGCGAGCCCGGCCATGGTCTCCCGCTGTCCTCCGCATGCGACACAAAGGCGCGTGATCTCGGCCAGGCCGCGCGTAATAAGGGCGGCCACGGAATTGTGGCCCAGCCCAAGGCCATCGCATACGCCTGCGGCGATCGCAACTACATTTTTCAGTGCGCCTCCGAGTTCGACGCCCACCACGTCGTCATTGGTGTAAAGGCGGAAGCGAGGATCGCTCAATACCTGCTGAACTGTATGAGCAAGGTCCAGGTCGGGGGACGCGATGGCGACCGCTGTGGGATCCCCGCGCGCGACCTCCTTTGCGAACGAGGGGCCGCTTAGGGCACCGAGCCTTGGACGAAATCCCGCGCCGCCGCTCAAGACCTGCGAGATTACTTCAGTCATGCGCAACAAAGAATCTTCCTCGAGTCCCTTGGTCGCGCTGACGAACAACATTTCTGGCCGCAGGTACGGGAGCATTCCCTCGAAAAGCCGACGGCAGTGATTGGACGGCATCACGCTGATGACGATGCTCGCGTTCGCGAGAGCTTCGGCGAAATCGCCCGTTACGGCGACCTTTTCAGGAATGGGCTGGCCGGGCAGAAAGAGTTCATTCTCCCGCCGCTTGGTGATGGATGCGCGAACTTCAGGTTCGTAGGCCCACAGACGCACACGATGGTTCCCGCTGCGTGCGGCCACGATCGATAAAGCCGTGCCCCATGCGCCTGCTCCGATGACGGCGATTTCGCTCATTTTCGTCCTGAACGAAATTTGCTTTCCGTGCCTGCCATCAATCGGCGGACATTGCGATGATGCTTAGCGATGATGAGCAGGGAAGAGGCGGCCATAAAGGCGAGCACCGCGGGCGTTTCGTGAAAGTCGTGAAGCAGGCGCGCTGCCAGCGGAAAAATTGCGGCCGCCGTGATCGAACCGAGAGAGATGTAGCGGAACAGCGCAACCATGATCACGAAAACGATGACCATGACGAGCACACCCTTGGGGGCGAGTCCGATCCAGCTGCCCAGGCCCGTGGCGACGCCTTTGCCGCCGCGAAAGCGCAGCCAGACGGGAAAAATGTGGCCAACGATGGCAGAGAAGGCCGCCAGCGAGGCGAGGATATATGGGTCTTCTCCGCAACGCCGCGCAAACGACAGAGCCAGCAGTACCGGTACGAGTCCTTTGAGGGCATCGAAAACCAGGGTGAGGAGGCCGAGCTTGGGCGACTTGCGCGAGACGTTAGTCGCGCCGATGTTTCCGCTGCCACTGGCCCGGATGTCTTCTCCGCGAAAAAGGCGCACCAGCAAATAGCCGAACGGGATCGATCCGGAAAGATAGCTAAGCAGCGCGGTGAAAAAGTATGGGCTCACGATTTTCAGCGGTGCGACGTTATGAGAGTTTGAAGCTGTGTAGCTTGGTGTAGCGCGAACCATTCCGCGAGAGTTGACTCTGATATAGAAAGTACTCGCGGGCGGTCATGGTACCAAACTCTGGCGCCGGCATTGTCGCTAATTTCTCCTGCAGGCGCCGGAAGACCCGGTTAGGTCGGTCATCTTTTTGCTTTCGGGGCGATCCGGAGCCTCCGCTTTTGCGAGCCAAGGTCAGGTGCGGGCTGAAGGCTCGATCTTCTTTCGGAATGTCAAATTGAGCGCTGGTGTTGTCGATGGCGGCGGCGAGTTTCTGGAGTTCCGGCGGCGCTTGAATTCCGATCCAGAAGACGCGTGGCGATTTAGGGGTTGGAAAGAAACCCGTGCCGGAGAAGGTCAGGTCGAAAGGCGGCACGCTCACGTTGTCGAGGGCCTTTTGCAGGGACGGGATGATTTCTGGCGGTTTCTCGCCGATGAATTTCAGAGTGATGTGTAATGACTCGAGAGGAACCCACCGGGCATCTGGGCTGAAGCCGCTGACGCCTTCGAGGAATCGTCCGATGCGCTGGCGGATCTGGTCGTCGATGTCGAGGGCGATGAAGAGTCGCATCGGATTTAACTGCCGAGGCCCGCGGGGGACAGTCGGTGGCTATCGCTTCCCATAAAACGCACCGCGACTTACATCAACTTTCGGCGGACCATGTCGAGTGCCATCTGTGAGGCAAACCATCGAACCCGTTTGCGGTCACCCGGAAAGTTGCGCTCTTCGACTTGGGTTTCCCTTTCGCTCGCTAACGCGTGATAGACCAATCCCACCGGCTTTTGTTCACTTCCCCCGCTGGGACCGGCCACTCCGGTGATCCCGATGCCGAATGTGGCTTTGCAGCGCTTGCGAATTCCCTCTGCCATGGCAACCGCCACCTCGCGGCTTACGGCGCCATGCTTAGCGAGCAGAGTCTTCGGGACATCAGCGAAAGCGGTTTTCAATTCGTTGGAGTAGACAATCGCTCCTCCTAAGAAGTATCGCGAGCTTCCGCTGGTGCTGGTGATGCGGTCTGCGAGCAGGCCGCCGGTGCAGGACTCGGCCACCGCCAGGGTTGAATTCCTCATTTGCAAGTAATAGCCGACTATCTGCTCGAGCGATTCGCCTTTGCTTGCATACAAGGCGTCGCCCAACTCGTCTTCGATCTCGCCGGCCAGGTCGTCGACGCGCTGCTGGGCAGCTTCCATGGAATCTGCGCGCGTGAACAAGTTGAACTGGATGTCGCCCGCGCCCGCCAAGATAGTCGTCTGCACATCGGTGTAGCGCTTGTAGATCGGGGCAACGCGGGAGTCGACCAGCGACTCGCCTAACATGGCGACTTTCAGGACGCGGGTCGCGATGTAGGCAGGCGGCAACTTGGCGCGCAGGCGTTCGAAGCATTGTTCGTCGAACATGGCGCGCAGTTCGAATGGCGGGCCGGGAAGCAGAATGATCAGGCGGTCGCGCCCCTCATATTTGCCTGTAATCCATTGTCCCGGAGCGGTGCCGTTGGGATTTGGCAGCACGACGGCGCCCGCGATTACGTCAGCTTGCTGGAAATTGTTGGGGGTCATCTTGTAACCGCGGGCGGCGAAGCGCTGCTTCAGTTTTTCAAGAATTTCTTCATCGCGATGGAGTTCAAGGCCGAGGGCTTCGGCGACAGCTTCGCGGGTTAGATCATCCTCCGTCGGACCTAAGCCTCCCATGAAAATGACGATGTCAGAGCGGAATAAGGCATGCTGCGCGACCGAAACCAGGCGAGGGCGGCTGTCGCCCACGATCGTCTTGATCACAATTTCCACGCCCAACTGGTTGAGTTTCTCGGTCAGGTAAAGCGAGTTGGTGTCCTGCCGAAACGGCGTCAGGAGTTCTGAGCCGATGGCAATGATCTCTGCATTCACGCTAGCAGTTTAAATGATGGGATATCTCCGATAGGTACGGTGTGGACGAGTTCGATCAGTTCGCTGGACCCACTCGCCAGCGGAGACTTTCGACGATCAGTCCAATCAAGGCATAGGTTGCGGTATTCGCAACAAGTACCCAAAACAGCGATATGCCAACATGAAGATATGTACCCAATATGATCACCGGGCAAGTGAATCGTAGAAGCGTCCAAACGATGGGCCCGGTCATGGTGATTGGCGTCGGAGCCCAGGCGAGGGCATAGATCCACCAGGCAACAGCTACGAGAAGTCCGACAGCCGCCCACACGGCGATACGACGTTTCAACGTTTCCCCTCGCGGATGAACTGGAGACGCTCAGCGCTGACTATCGGGATCTTGCTTCAGAAGGGCACCCCAGGCGCTGAAGCGCCGGTTAATTCGTGTGGAGTGTGGCACGACTGAAGTCGTGCCCTTGCCATTTTCGTCAGACTTCAGACCCGCAGCGGGTTCGGACTTCAGCCCGCGTAGACCTATTCCGGAAGGAGTGGCAAGCCTGCAATGTTCCAGGACAGATGATGCACGGCTCCCGTCGTGGCCAACACGGCTGAGCGCCCAGGGGCGAAGCACAGGCCGACGAGATTTTGTCCCGCGACTTCAATATTGGCTTTCCCGTCGGGCGTAATCTTCACGATGCCGCGTTTGCCTGCAAGCGAGGCGGCGACGTAGAGATTGCCGTCGACATCGAAGGCCAAGCCTTGCGGCCGCCCGAGACCTCGGAAGAAGCTCGAAACGGTGCCGTGAGTGTCGATGCGATAGACGGAGTCGAAGCTGGATGTCGTCGGGCCCGTGACGAACAAATCTCCCACCGGGTTAAAAGCCAGGTGATAAGCGGAGACGCTCGGTTCCAGCGTAGCGAAGACGAACGTCTGGCGATCGCGCCCAATCTTGAAGATGGTTCCGCTGCGGTCGCCCACATAGAGATTCTGATCACGGTCGAAGGCGATGCCAGTGGCGACGCCCATGCCCTCGGCATAGGAAGACATAGTGCCGTTCGGCGCGACGCGATAAACGGTGCCATCATGGCGCGAGGAAACATACATCTGCCCTTCGCGATCGAACGCGATCGAGGTGGCGTTCATCAAGTTCGAGAGGAACGGCTTGACGGCGTAGTTGGTATCGATCTTAAAGAGCGAGACCGGAACCTGTTGTCCGCGGCTCCCCGAAAACGTGACGAAGATATTGCCTTCCGCATCGATGGCGGGGTTGGTGACGGGGTGCAGATTGTCGGCGATAGGGACCGCGACGCGAACCACCTGCGAGTTGCTGATCGCACCATTGGCGGCGACCACAACAGGACCGGAAGTTGCTCCTTCAGGGACGCGAGCGACCACAAATGCGTCGGAGCTGATAACGACGGCGCCGTCGATCTCTCCAAATTGAACGCGTGGGCGCTTCAGTTCCGTCGGGCGCAGGCCGCTGCCGTTGATCCGAATTTCACCACCAGGCAAGGCCGCAGAGGGGGCCACGCTCTCGATGTGAGGCTTCCCGTTTACGTTTTTCTTCCCCAACAACGAAATCGCCATGAGACTCGGTTCACTCGATGTGTTAGATGCTTTGGGACTAGCGTCCGAACAGTCCGAAATGTAGAAGAATCTGCATCACGATCAGTCCGTACAGGCCGGCCGCTACGTCATCCACCACGATTCCGGTACCTTCCGGTAAGCGCTCTAACTGCCGAACGGGCGGTGGTTTCACGATATCGAATGCACGGAAAAGAATAAAGCCCGCCAAAAAAGATTTCCAAGTCAGAGGAGCGCCAATCAGCGTGATGAGTTGGCCGGCGGTCTCGTCGATGACGACGAATTGCGGGTCTTTCACTTGGGAAGCGCGAGCCACGCGGGTGGCAGCCGGGATACCAACCGCAACGGCAAGGCCGGCCAGTGCGATGTTTGTGGGTACGACTGAGGCCGCAGGCAAGAAGTGCGAGAGCACTGCCCATGTAAGGATCGTGGCAAGTGAACCCCATGTTCCGGGGCCGGGCTTCAGACGTCCCACTCCAAAGTAGGTCGTGACCAAGGTTGCCCAAAGAGGCGCCTTCCCTCCGTTTGCTTCGATTCGTGACGGAGGCGCTGCGGTGTTACTCATCGTCATCGGAGCGGCCCGCGTCCGATTCCACTTCGAATTCGTCAGCGGTATCTTTCAGCGGAGAAGAAATCACGTACTGGCCGCTGGCCCACTTGCCGAGATCGACAGTACGGCATCGTTCGCTACAGAAGGGATAGTCGGGATTGCTCGATTTGACCGCCTTCTTGCAAATCGGGCAGCGCAGGTTGGAGGACTTAGGCATCGGACTGATAGGGATGATCTCACAAAAAAGATTGGCAGATAAACGGGGACAGACGCCCATACTGCTCCCAACCCGAGAGCGCTAGCTGGAGCCCTCGTCGCAACGTAGCGCGAGGGCGAGGTTTTAGCGTACGAGAGTTACGCGGCCGTTCTGGCTTTGATGAGCCGATAGATCCAAAGGATGAGCACGGCGCCGAGGACCGACATGATGAACCCGGCGGACTGGCCCTGCCTGTACCAGCCGATCATCTGACCGAGAAATGTTGCGCCAATAGAACCGGCGATTCCGATCGCCATAGTGATGAAGATGCCGCCGGGATCTTTCCCGGGCATGACGAATTTTGCCAAAGCTCCGACAATGAGCCCGATCAGTAATTCCCACAGCAATGCGAGCATATAGTTCCTCCTGGGCCTGCCAATACAGGGCCCGATGCGACCTCGCCAACTTGCTTTCCGTCAGCTCAGGGCGTTCGAACCGCGAGAACGGCTAGGCGGCCTTCTGGCGTTCCGCCACTTTCGCCAGCGCAATTGATAGAGCGGCACCGCCTAAGGTTTTGATCAGCGTCGGGTGCTGCGCATAAAAAGAGCTCGCCTTGTCGATGATCGACGGATCATTTTTCTCGGCGTGATTAGCGATCTGCTGAACAACCTCCGGCGAGATCTGGTTGGCTTGCTCGGGCGTGACGCTTGTGGTTGCGCCACCGAGAAGGCTGGCCAGGGCTCCGCCTCCCGCCAACTGCGATAGGGCCGATGGGCCGACCGATGCTAAGAGTTGATTCAGCAGGCCAGCTTTTTGCTCGCCGTTCGATTGGTTGAAGAGACTGCCCACCAGGTTGCCAAATGCGGGTGTCTGATCGGAGTGGAAAACGGCCGCCAGTCCTTCGGCGATGACACTCGGAGGTGCGGCCTGCGAAACCTGGTCAAAATGCGCAGTGGCGTTGGCGGTGTTCTGCGTCGAAGAGTTGCCGTATTGATTCAGGACGTCCTTCAATGAATCGAGTAAGCTCATCGCGATCTCCTTGGAATAGTGGTCGGGCGGGGCCGGGATGCAGACGGTTTGTGAGAGTTCGCGGGTCGACGACGGATTAGAGGGGGACCATTATACTCAGGCCCGAACCCGGTGTCCTGTCGGACCTACGGCTGCAACGGCACGCGCGGCGCGGGCTTTGCACGAGTGTCCTTAGAGGATTTTCGCGACCAGGTCGTAGTCGTGGGCTTCTGTGATTTCGACGTGGTAGAACTGTCCCGGCTCCGGAGTAATCCCCTCCGGAAAGTCATTGACGAAGACCTTGCCATCAATTTCAGG
>Ga0207693_10001097_pt1 | contig 24341 bp, 24 predicted proteins | sample LARL81metaG_FD_184347 | JGI IMG/M metagenome (GOLD analysis project Ga0207693, IMG submission 184347) | Corn, switchgrass and miscanthus rhizosphere microbial communities from Kellogg Biological Station, Michigan, USA - LAR L8-1 metaG... | ecosystem: Host-associated > Plants > Roots >... | reverse complement strand
GGGGTCGGCAAGACCGTGATCATCATGGAGCTGATCAACAACATCGCCAAGGCGCATGGCGGCTATTCGGTGTTCGCCGGCGTCGGCGAGCGCACCCGCGAGGGCAACGACCTCTACCACGAGATGATGGAATCGGGGGTCATCAATATCGACGGACCAGGCTCAAAAGCAGCGCTCGTCTATGGCCAGATGAACGAGCCGCCAGGGGCGCGCGCCCGCGTCGGCCTGTCGGGCCTGACTGTGGCCGAGTACTTCCGCGACGAAGAAGGCCAGGACGTGCTGTTTTTCGTCGACAACATCTTCCGTTTTACGCAGGCGGGCTCTGAAGTGTCGGCGCTGCTCGGCCGGATTCCCTCGGCGGTCGGCTATCAGCCGACGCTGGCGACCGATCTGGGAACCTTGGAGGAGCGCATCACCAGTACAAAAAAGGGGTCTATCACTTCCGTGCAGGCGATCTACGTGCCGGCCGACGATCTGACCGACCCGGCGCCCGCGACGACCTTCTCTCACCTCGACGCAACCACCGTGCTGTCCCGGCAGATCGCCGAGCTTGGCATTTATCCCGCGGTCGATCCGCTCGATTCGACATCGCGCCTGCTCGACCCGCGGGTGATCGGCGAGGACCATTACCAGGTCGCGCGCGACGTCCAGCGCGTGCTGCAAACATACAAGTCGCTGCAGGATATCATCGCAATCCTTGGCATGGACGAGCTGTCGGAAGAGGACCGACTGACCGTCGCCCGGGCGCGCAAGATCCAGCGTTTCATGTCGCAGCCGTTCCATGTCGCCGAAGTGTTCACCGGCACGCCCGGGGTATTCGTCAACCTCGAAGACACGATCAAGGGGTTCCGCGGAATTGTCGCGGGCGACCACGACGACACGCCGGAGAGCGCCTTCTACATGGTCGGCACGATCGACGAGGCGGTCGCCAAGGCGCGCAAAATGGCGGCCGAGGCGGCCTGAGTTAGGGCTGTTCCATCGATGGCCGAGCGGGTGCAGTTCGAGCTGGTGACCCCCGAGCGCCTGCTGCTCTCCGAAATGGTCGAAATGGTGGTGGTCCCCGGCACGGAGGGCAATTTCGGCGTCCTACCGGGCCACGCTCCGCTGATTTCCTCGATACGCCCCGGGACGATCGACGTTTACGAGGGGCAGAGGGTCACCCGGCGCATCTTCGTCGTCAGCGGCATTGCCGAGGTGACGCCGGAGCGCTGCACCGTGCTCGCCGATGAGGCGCTGCCACCGGACGAGCTCGACCGCAGCGCGATCGAGGCGGAGCTGCAGACCGTCGAGGGCAATCTCCCGAGCTTGCGCGAGCAAGTAGCTCGCGCTACCGGCGCCGAACGCGACACCCTGCTCGTCGAACTCCGCCGCCTGGAACGGCAGCAAAATGTCCTCCAGGCGGAGTTGCAAGCGCTCGCTGAAATCGCGCGCTGATCCACCTTCCTTACCTGCTCCTCGGTCGGCGTTGACGCCAGCCGCCGACGCGCGCACCGTCCCGGCGTAAGCCCCACCGCTGGATGAGGGACGCGGAAAATGTTGTCGAGCGTTCGTACCCAACAGAGATTGGCGCAGCGGTCCATTGCTCTCGTGCTCGCCGGCGGTCGCGGTAGCAGGCTAAAGCAATTGACCGACCGACGAGCAAAGCCTGCGGTATTTTTCGGCGGCAAGTTCCGGATCATAGATTTTGCACTCTCGAATTGCATCAATTCGGGGGTCCGGCGGATCGGTATCCTGAGCCAATACAAGGCGCATAGCCTTTTGCGTCACCTGCAGATGGGCTGGTCTTTCTTGCGCCCGGAGATGAACGAGTTCCTCGACCTCTTGCCGGCGCAGCAGCGCTTGGACGAGGCGACATGGTACCGAGGGACGGCGGACGCCGTTTACCAGAACTTCGACATCTTCCGCGCTGCTGGTCCCGAATACTTCATCGTTTTGGCAGGAGACCATATTTATAAAATGGATTACTCGAATATGCTCGCCGATCACGTTGATAAAGGCGCCGATTGCACAGTTGCCTGCGTCGAGGTGCCGGTCGAGCAGGCTTCCGACTTCGGCATCATGGCGGTCGATAATTCGATGGCAATCACCGATTTTCTGGAAAAACCCAAAAATCCTCCGGCAATGGCGGGCAAACCCGACCGCGCACTCGCCAGTATGGGGGTCTACGTGTTTACCGCCGACTTTCTTTATGCCGAGCTCGAACGCGACCACCGGCACCCGGGATCGAGCCACGATTTCGGCAAAGACGTGGTTCCTCACGTGGTCAGCCGCGGCCTGGCGGTTGCCCATTCCTTCGAGGAGAGTTGCGTCAAGACGACACCCGAAGCCGAAGCCTATTGGCGCGACGTCGGCACCATCGATGCCTATTGGGCGGCCAATCTCGATCTCGTCAGGCCGACCCCTTCGCTCGACATCTACGACCCGAACTGGCCGATATGGACCTATCAGCAGCAGTTGCCGCCGGCAAAATTCGTTTTCGACGACGATGATCGTCGTGGCATGGCGGTCGACTCTATGGTCTCCGGCGGCTGCATCATTTCCGGCGCTACGGTCCGCCGCTCACTCTTGTTTTCGAATTGCCGCGTCAACTCCTATGTCCAAACCTGCGAGGCAGTGCTGCTCCCGGACGTGCTCGTGGGGCGCCACGCCCGGCTGAACAAGGTCGTCGTCGATCGCGGCTGCCGCATCAAGGAGGGGCTGGTGATCGGGGAAGATCCGGAGCTCGACGCGAAACGGTTCTATTGCAGCGATGGAGGCGTAACCCTGGTCAGCGCCGAAATGTTGGCAGCCCTCGACTGACGCGGTCAGGGATCGAGCCCGACCAGGCTCCGGGCGTAGGCCCGAGCCTCGAATGGACGCAAATCGTCGGCGGTTTCGCCCACCCCGATGGCGTGGATCGGAATCCCGTATTTTTCCGCCAAGGACACCAGAACACCGCCGCGCGCCGTGCCGTCGAGCTTGGTCATGACGATGCCGGTGACGCCCACCATCTCGCGAAAGATCTCCGCTTGCGCGTGCGCGTTCTGCCCGGTCGTGGCGTCGAGCACGAGCAGGACCGAATGCGGCGCTTGCGGATCCACCTTCTTCAGGACGCGGACGATCTTCTGCAGCTCCGACATGAGATTGGCCTTGTTGTGCAGCCTCCCGGCGGTATCGATCAGCAGGATGTCGCTGCCTTCCGCGCGGGCCTGTTCGAAGGCCTCGAAGGCGAGCCCTGCCGCGTCGGAGCCTGCCGGCTTGGCAACGACCCGGCAACCCGTCCGCTCGCCCCAGACCTGCAGCTGCTCGACTCCCGCGGCGCGGAACGTATCGCCGGCCGCGAGCACCACGTCGTGTCCCGCGTCTCGGTATTGCTTTGCGAGCTTGGCGATCGTCGTCGTCTTACCGCTGCCATTGACGCCGACGACGAGAATGACAAAGGGCTTACGGCCAAGGTCGAGGCGGAGCGGTTTGATGACCGGCTCGACGAGCCGGATCACCTCCTCGGCAAGCGCGCCGCGCACCTCCTCCGGCGAGACTTCCTGGTTGAAGCGGCTTCTGCGCAGCTCCTCGGTGACCTCGGCTGCAATCCCAACCCCCATGTCACTGGCAATCAACAGCTCTTCGAGCTCGAGGAGCGCCTCATCATCGAGCCGACGGCGGTTGAAGATGGTGTTGATGCCCTCCGTCAGCCGCTCCGAGCTGCGCGCCATCCCCGCCTTGAGCCGGTTGAGCCAGCCGCGGCGTTCCTGAGCTTCGGTGGTCCCGGAGGGAATGGCGGCCGGCGCGGTCTCTACCGCTCTGGAAGCCTCTGAGGGTTCGGCCTGTTCCGGGTGCGCCGCAGGCACGGCGCCCCGCCAAAAACCGCCGCCCCACAGCCCGCGCTCCGCGCGGTCCGCATCGACCGACAGGGCCTGGTCCGGAGAGTTCGTTTCGGCGGCGTTGGGCTCGGGTACTGGGGCCGGCGGCGACGGTTCCTCTTCCGGCTTAAGGTTCTCTGCATCTTCCGCGACCGCATCGGCCCCCGGATCAGGGTCGGGCACCGGTCCGGGGCTTTGGCGTCGCCAGAACCTCATTGAACGGGCACTCCAATAAGATTGCGTCCGCCAACTCCGATAAGGCGCATGCGCAAGACCGATCCTGGGACGCCGGGGCCCGAGAAGTTCACTGGCGCATAGAAGGGGGCGCGGCCCAGGCCGGGGCGCTCGATCAGAACATCGGTTTCACTGCCGATCCGAGTAGAAAGTTCTGTGGCCCGAGCGGCCTCCCCTGCTGCCCGCAGCCTCCCTGCGCGCTCCGTGATCACCGCACCTGGCAGCTGCGGCATCCGGGCGGCGGGCGTTCCCGGCCGCACGCTATAGGGGAACACGTGGACAAAGGCGAGACCGCATTCGCCGATCAGGTCGAGGGTATGGCGGAACATTTCCTCTGTCTCTGTCGGGAATCCGGCGATCAGGTCGGCACCGAGCGCCACCTCGGGACGCAATGCTCGGGCGCGCTGCGCGACGGCTATTGCCCCATCGCGGGAGTGGCGCCGTTTCATGCGCTTCAGGATCAGATCGTCACCGGCCTGCAACGACAAATGCAGATGCGGCATCAGCCGCTCTTCTTCGGCCAGCAACCGCCACAGTTCAGCGTCGATTTCCGCCGGGTCGAGGGAGGAAAGGCGTAGACGCCGGAGCCCGGGAACCGTCGCGAGAAGCCGCCGCACCATTTGCCCGAGGGTGGGTTTCCCGGGCAAGTCGGTCCCATAGGCGGTCAGATCGACACCGGTCAGTACGATCTCCCGATAGTCGGCCGCCACAATGTGGCGCGCCTGATCGGCGATAACGCCTATCGGGACCGATCGGCTGGCTCCCCGCGCAAAGGGGATGATGCAAAAGGTGCAGCGGTGATCGCAGCCCTGCTGAACCTCCAAAAAAGCGCGCCATTTGCCCTCGAAGCCATCGACGAACTGCGGTGCGGTCTCGACCGTATCGGGGCGCGCAGCTTCCGCTGGCAGATAGCTTTGAGGCCGCAGCTTGGCCTGATTGTCGAGTACGCGGTCGACTTCAGGCAACGCGGCATAACGTTCGGGAGACAGATGCGCGGCACAACCCGTTACGACAATCTTTGCCCCGGGGTGCCGCCGGCGCGCACGGCGGATCGCCTGGCGCGCTTGCCGCTCGGCCTCTGCAGTGACGGCGCAAGTATTGACGATGACCGCGCCGGATAGCCCTGCGGCGGCGGCGGCGCGACGAATGACTTCGGATTCGAAAGCGTTTAGCCGGCAGCCGAAAGTGATCACCTCGTTAGCATGCATGCTCTCAGCCCACCGTCAGCAGATCGGCGTCGAAGGCGCCCTCGAAGCTCAAACTCGCCGGGCCCGTCATAATGACGTGGCCGTCTTCGCGCCAAGCTATGTCGAGTGTGCCGCCGTCGAGCTCGACGGCGGCGCGGCGCTCGGCGAGCCCCCGCCGGTGGGCGGCAACTAGCGCGGCGCAAGCGCCGCTGCCGCAGGCCGGGGTGATTCCCGTGCCCCGCTCCCACACCCTCAGCCGGATTGTCCGTCCGCCGCGGATCTCGCCGATACCGATATTGGCGCGTTCCGGGAACAGCGGATGATGTTCGAGGGCCGGACCCAGTGCGGCGAGATCGACGGCTTCGAGATCAGCGACAAAAAAAGTCGCGTGCGGGTTGCCGATGTTGGTGCAGACGGCCTCCCCCAGCGGACCCGCGGACAAGTCGACCCGATCGGTGTCCCTGGCGTGTGCCAATGGGATCTCGTGCCAAACCATCCGCGCCGGTCCCATATCCACGGCAAAAGACCTGTCGGGCAGCGCTTCCGCCTCGAGAAGACCCGCCGCAGTCTCGATCCGCACCCGCGGGTCCCGGGTCTCGCGATAGAGGAGGTCGGCGACACAACGCGTGGCGTTGCCGCAGGCCTCGGCCTCGCTGCCGTCCGCATTGCGGATGCGCATCAGGACCTGCGCCGCGGGATGGCGCGGCGGCTCGAGCAGGATTACCTGGTCGCATCCGATGCCGATCCGCCGGTCTGCCAGCCTGCGCACGGCGGCGGCGCCGAGAGGAAGCGCGACGCGACGAAAATCGAGCACGACAAAATCGTTGCCGAGCCCGTGCATCTTGCAAAACGGGACTTTGCCCATGCGCCGCCTTATATGGCGGCAAGGACGGCTCTGTCCAACCAGGCAGAGCCTGAGGCTGGACAGACCCGGTGACGTGGATCAGTTCACCGTATAATGCACCCCAGCAGCATAATGCACCGCAGCAGCGTTCGCGTGTCTTGCGCCCGGCTTATTGTGCTTCGCGCTCGTCTTGGCCGAGCTCTTGGTGCCGGCAACCAGGACCGGCTGGCCGCTAACGACGCGCGCCGAATGCGCCGTTCCGCCGGATCTGCTCGCGCCGTGTCGGCCCGATCCTGGAGCAAAGGCGTATCTGCCGTGCCGTCCACTATGGGTGTGGGCCGAGCGAGCGCCATCGAAAGTCGGCCGCGCCGGGGCCATCTCGTCCACGGCAGACCAATCGCGCGGCGTGGTGTCCGCGGTCCTGGTGGATACCGGAGCGCTCTCGTTGGCGAAGTAACTCGGCGTGTCGCCCGACGGGTTGAAATTCTTCGAACCGTAGTCGGGCAGGTCGACGGCCCGTGCCGGAACGGCCGCAACAGCGAGCGCGCCGGCAAGCAAAACGATGGTCAGCTTCAACATGCAGTGTTCCCCCCACTGTCCGCTTTCCAATAGCCGGGATGACGAGGGAACGCTAATTGGCGTCGTTAAACCGAGGAATCGCTAGCCGGAATACATGCCGGACCCTGGCGGTTCGAGAGAATCGACCGCCCGAAACGCAGTGTTTCTCTACCGCTTGTTTGCCTCCCAGCTTTCGAGGTCGAGCCGATCCATCAGAAACAGTTCGCTGGTCCGGGCATTCCTGGCAGGGAAATCCACGGCACAGATGTTCATAGCTCTGCGAGCGCTTCGTCGACGAGATTGACGACGAACTCTCCGATGTCACAAATATTGCGTTCGGTGTCTTTGTAGCCGTCCTCGCTTGCCGCGCCGGGGCTGGTTCCGAGCACGACGACGGGCGGCACCGAACTGACCGCATTGAAAAAGCTGAACGGTGCGGCATTGACCCGCCCCGAACCATCGACTGTCGTCGCCAACGCGATCGGCCGAGGCACCACGCTGCTGACGAGGAGCTTGTAGGCGTCCGTCGCCGGGATCTTCGCCAGATCGAAACCCATCTTCGTCTCCGCTATCTTGGGCCGCGTCCGAAGCCGCGATAATGCGGAACCCGCGGCCCGGTATGCAATTGACAGAAAAGCAGGCCAGAACTACCTTTGGCTGCGCTTCCACGGGAAGTCAGCAAAAACCCCCGGACGAAACCCCGGGGCCGCCAGTCCGCGAGTTTCGCGCACTGGCATTTTTTGCTGCCGCGTTTGGGTGTTGAGGACGGAATGTTCGACAGCCTTAGTGATCGCCTCGGCGACGTGTTCGACCGGCTGCGCCGCCACGGTGCGCTGACCGAGGCCGATGTGGGGACAGCTCTGCGCGAGATCCGCATCGCGCTGCTTGAGGCCGATGTGGCGCTTCCGGTGGTTCGGGATTTTGTCGCCGCGGTCCGCGAGAAGGCGCTCGGGCAAGAGGTGCTGCGCTCGGTGACGCCGGCGCAGATGGTGGTCAAAATCGTGCACGATCATCTCGTCGAGGTGCTCGGTGGCGACGAAGCCGCTACTAGGGTCAACGGCATCGATTTGAACGCCCCTTCGCCGGTTGTTGTGATGCTGGTCGGGCTGCAGGGCTCGGGCAAGACGACGACCGCGGCAAAGATCGCAAACCGGCTGAAGGCGCAAAACCGCAAAAAGGTATTGCTCGCCTCGCTCGACGTGCAGCGGCCGGCGGCGCAGGAGCAACTCGCCATTCTCGGTAGCCAGATTGGCGTCACATCATTGCCGATCGTGGCGGGCGAAAGGCCGGTCGCGATCACCCGGCGTGCCCTGCAGATCGCGCGGAACGAGGGCTTCGACGTGGTGATCCTGGACACTGCCGGCCGGCTCCATGTGAACGAGGAGCTGATGCTCGAAGTCGCGGCGGTGCGAGAGGTCGCGAACCCGCATGAGACACTGCTCGTTGCCGATGCGATGACCGGTCAGGACGCGGTCAATGTCGCCAAGGCCTTTGGCGAGCGCACCGGCATCACCGGGATCGTGCTGACCCGCGTCGATGGCGACGCCCGCGGCGGCGCGGCATTATCGATGCGCGCAATCTCCGGCAAGCCGATCGTGCTGATGGGGGTCGGCGAGCGCATCGAGGCGATCGAGGCGTTCCATGCCGAACGCATCGCCGGCCGCATACTCGGGATGGGCGACGTCGTCAGCCTCGTCGAGAAGGCTGCCGAGACGGTCGACCAAGAGGAGGCAGAAAAACTCGCGGCCAAATTGGAAAAGGGCCGGTTCGACCTCGACGACCTCGCCGCGCAATTGCGGCAGATCCGACGGATGGGCGGCATGGGCGGGATGCTCAACCTGCTGCCCGGGATCGGCAAGATGAAGAAGCAGCTCGACGAGGCAAATATCGACGAGCGGATCATCAAGCGCCAGGAGGCGATCATCTCCTCGATGACCAAGGGCGAACGGCGCAATCCCAAGCTCCTGAACGGCTCGCGTCGGCGCCGCATTGCGTCGGGATCGGGCACCTCGGTGCAGGAGATCAATCGTCTCCTGAAGCAGTATCAGGACATGGCCGACATCACGAAAAAGATGAAGAAGCTGGGGCCCAAGGGCCTGGCGCGGCACGGGTTGGCGGGACTGCTGCCCGGCGGTTTACGGCACTAGAAACGAGGGCATCAGCATGTCGTTGAAAATTCGCCTTGCGCGCGGTGGCGCAAAGAAGCGTCCCTATTACAGCATCGTCGTCGCGGATTCGCGCAGTCCCCGCGACGGCCGCTTTATCGAAAAGCTCGGCACCTACAATCCGATGCTCGACCGCTCACACGCCGATCGGGTTACCCTCAGGGCCGAGCGGATCCAGCATTGGCTCGGGGTCGGTGCGTTGCCGACGGACCGAGTTGCACGGTTTCTCGGCGACGCCGGTATCCTAGAGAAGCCGGCGGTCCGCGAGACGCCGGTCAAGTCGCGGCCGAAGGCACGGGCTCAGGAAAGACTTAAGGCCGCTCAAGAGGCGGCCGGGGCAGCTGCCGGCCGCAGTTGAGTCGACCAGGATCGGATTTCTGTGCCGGGTCGCCGTGAGCTCCGAAATAGACGACGGCATGCCAGCAGTCCCTTCTCCTCCGTGGGAAAGGGAGGAGGGCCGAGATGAGGGAGATTCGCGTCGGGTCTGTGTCGGGATCGTCACCGGGCCTCAGGGCGTGCACGGCGCTGTGCGGATCAAGAGCTTTACTGGCGTCCCCGAGGACATCGCCTGTTATGGGCCACTGGAGGATGGAGCCGGCCGCCGGCAGTTCGAGTTGCGTGTTACCGGCAAGGCGAGGGGCGTCCTGATCGCGAATTTTCGGGGTGTCCGGGACCGCGATCAGGCGGAGGCTTTACGCGGACTTCGCCTCTATTTGCTGCGTTCAGCCCTGCCACAGACCGAGCCGGATGAATATTATCACGTCGATCTGATCGGCCTCGAGGCGGTGCTGGGGGACGGGACGCGGGTTGGGCGCGTGCGCGCGATCTACGACTTCGGAGCCGGAGACACCCTGGAAGTCGCGCGGGATCGCGCACCGCCCGTTCTGGTGCCCTTCACCCGCGCCGTCGTGCCGATCGTCGCGCCGACGGAGGGACGGGTCGTATTGGATCCGCCGCCCGGGCTGCTGGACGAGAGCGAATGATGAGTTGGCGCGCGACGGTGTTGACGATTTTTCCGGAAATGCTTCCGGGCCCTCTTGCCTATTCGCTGGCCGGCAAAGCGCTCCGGGCAGGGCTCTGGCAGCTTGAAACGGTGGACATTCGGGAGTTCGCGCGCGATAAGCACCGCTCTGTCGACGATGCGCCGTTTGGCGGCGGGCCAGGGATGGTGATGCGGCCGGACGTGCTCGACGCGGCAATCGCAGGCGCGGGCGGGGTAGGAGCCCTCGTTCTGTTGTCGCCACGGGGACGCCGGCTCGATCAGCAGCGCGTGCGCGACCTTGCCGCGCTGCCGGGTGTGAGGCTGGTCTGTGGTCGCTTCGAGGGCGTCGACGAGCGTGTGCTGGAGGCGCACGCCATCGAGGAGGTGAGCCTCGGCGATTTCGTTTTGTCGGGCGGCGAGCCCGCGGCGATCGCGCTGATCGACGCCTGCGTGCGGTTGGTGCCGGGCGTGGTCGGATGCGCCGAGACGCTGGCCGAGGAGAGTTTCGCAGGAGGTTTGCTCGAGTACCCGCAATACACCCGCCCGCAGATTTGGCAGGAGCGCGCGGTGCCTGAGGTGCTCGTATCGGGCGATCATGGACGCATCCGGGCTTGGCGCCGGGCCCAGGCAAAGCGCCTGACCCGCGAGCGTCGGCCCGATTTGTGGGCCCGCTATGCGGCGGCGCGAGGTGAAAATTGGAATGATGAGGTGGACACGTGAACCTTCTGCAGCAGCTCGAACAGGAGCAGGTCGAAAAGCTCGCCGCCAACCGGCCCGTCCCGGAATTCCAGCCCGGCGATACATTGCGCGTCGGAGTCAAAGTCGTCGAAGGCGAGCGTGAGCGCATCCAGGTCTTCGAAGGCGTTTGCATCGGCCGCAAGAATGCCGGGGTGAACTCGAATTTCACGTTGCGGAAGATCTCCTATGGCGAGGGAGTGGAGCGCGTCTTCCCGCTCTACTCGCCCCGCATCACTTCGATCGTGGTGGTGCGGCGCGGGGTGGTCCGGCGCGCAAAGCTCTATTATCTGCGCGGGCGCACCGGCAAGAGGGCGCGCATCACCGAACGCGCCCGCGAGCGGCCGGAGACCCAACGCGCTCGCGCCGTCGCACAGCCTGAAACCCAACCGACCCCAGAGATGGCCGAGGTTGAAAGCAGCCAATCGGAGTGACAGCCATGGCCTCGCCCCGCACCCTGTTCGACAAGATCTGGGAGAACCACGTCATCGCCCCGCAGGGCGAAGGCACCTACCTGATCTACATTGATCTTCACCTGATCCACGAGGTCACGACGCCGCAAGCCTTCGAAGGGCTGAAGCTCGCCGGCCGCAGGGTTCGCCGGCCCGACGCGACGATGGCGGTAGCCGACCACAACGTGCCGACGAGCGATCGCAGCCGCGGCATCGACGACCCCGAATCGAAGCTGCAGGTCGACACTCTGGAGCGCTATGTGAAGGAGTTCGGCGTCCCTTATTTCCCGGTCGACAGCATCAACCAGGGCATCGTCCACATCATCGGGCCCGAGCAGGGGCTGAGCCAGCCCGGCATGACGATCGTGTGCGGCGACAGCCACACCGCGACGCATGGCGCGATGGGCGCGCTCGCATTTGGCATCGGCACCTCCGAGGTCGAGCACGTCCTAGCCACCCAGACCTTGATCCAGGTCCCGGCCAAGAACATGCTGATCGGGGTCAACGGCACCCTCGGCGCCGGAGTCAGCCCCAAGGACGTGATCCTCGCGATCATCGGCAAGATCGGCACGGCCGGGGGCACCGGCCATGTCTTCGAATATGCCGGCAGCATCTTCCGCGACATGTCGATGGAAGGCCGGATGACGGTGTGCAACATGTCGATCGAGGCGGGCGCGCGCGCCGGGCTTGTCGCGCCCGACGAAAAAACAATCGCCTACGTCATGGGCCGGCCGTACGCGCCGAAGGGCGCGGCTTGGGAGCAGGCGGTCGCCTATTGGCGCACCCTGCCGTCCGACCCCGGCGCCAAATACGACAAGGAGGCGCATCTCGACGCGGCCGAGATCGCGCCGCACGTCACCTGGGGCACCAGCCCGCAGGACGTGGCGCCGATCACCGGGCGCGTGCCCGATCCGGCGCAGGTCGACGACCCGCTGAAGCGCGCGGCGATGCAGCGCTCGCTCGAATACATGGCGCTGGCGCCGAATACGCGGCTCGTCGACGTGCCGGTGGAACGCGTCTTCATTGGGTCGTGCACGAATAGCCGCATCGAGGATCTGCGCGCCGCCGCGGCGATCGCCAGAGGAAGACGGGTGGCCGACGGCGTGCGGGCGCTAGTGGTGCCGGGCTCCGGCCTCGTCAAGTATCAGGCGGAAGAAGAGGGGCTCGACCGGATCTTCCTCGAAGCCGGGTTCGAGTGGCGCGAGCCGGGTTGCTCCAACTGTATGTCGATGAACAACGACCGGGCGATGAACGGCGAGCGGATCGCCTCGACCTCGAACCGCAACTTCGAAGGCCGCCAGGGCAAAAACGCCAAGACCCACCTGATGGGCCCGGCGATGGCCGCCGCCGCCGCCGTCACCGGTCACCTCGCCGACGTGCGCCAGCTCGGCTGAACGCAGAGGAAGAGCGACAGCCGCTCGCGCGAACATGACCTCGAAGGCGGAGACAGCGGCCATCACCCGAGCTCTCCTAGCGCTCCTCGCATCTGTAGTCGAGATAGACGACGCGCTTCTTGAGTTGACCCCGCCGCAAAACGAACGGTTTCTAGATCATATCAAGGCCTCGCACGAGGCCAGGAACGAATGTTTGGAACAAATTAAGGCACTCTTGGAGCTCATGGAAAAGGACCGTGAGTAATATCGACATCGACATGCTCCGCCACCAACTCGATCGCATCGAGGCAAGCGGAGCCGCGGAGACAACGATCGCTCGCGGCGGAAGCGGGCCACCAACTCGTCCTCCCGACGTGGATGTCGGCTGGCGAGCGACCGTCGATACCCGACTGGCGCAGCTTGATGGCGCCCTCACGGGGTTGAAAACGTCGATGGATGGCGCGCGATGGGTGATTGGCATCGTCGCCGTCGTCATGATCGGCGGTTTCAGCTTTCTCGGATTCCAACTCAATCGCTTGGAAGGTCGTGCAGATCGCATTGAGATGGCAATTGCTGGGATTCCAACGCGTCTTTCAGACGAGTTCCACGCGATGCGGTCTGACATGGCCGCGCAAACCAGTGCCATCGCGAATTCAATCACCGCGGTACGGCAGGCCCAGCCCCCTCCGCCGCAGATCATTGTAGTTCCGACGCCGCAACCGAATGAAAAGCCGGCACGACCATAGGCTTAACGAGGGAATCCGCGAATGGAAAAATTCACCCAGTTGACCGGCGTCGCGGCGCCGTTGCCGATCATCAATCTCGACACCGACAAGATCTTCCCCGCGGTCTATCTGAAGACGATCAAGCGGACCGGGCTTTCGAAATGGCTGTTCGAAGAAATCCGCTTTCGGCCGGACGGGTCGGAAAACCCGGATTTCGTGCTGAACCAGGCGCCCTACCGAAATGCCAAGATCCTGATCGGCGCAGATAATTTCGGTTGCGGATCGAGCCGCGAGCACGCCCCTTGGGCACTCCTCGATTTCGGCATCCGCTGCGTCATCGCACCGAGTTTTGCCGACATTTTTTATAATAATTGCTTCAAGAACGGCATCCTGCCGATCGCCTTGCCCAAGGAGATCGTCGACGAACTGATGGAAGACGCCAGAAGGGGCGCCAACGCAGTGATGACGATTGACTTGGAAAGTCAGACGATCGTCCGGCCGGACGGGGAGAAGGTGCGTTTCGAACTGGATGCGTTCCGCAAGCATTGTCTCCTGAACGGACTCGACGATATTGGCCTGACAGAACAGAAGAATGAGGAAATTGCTGCCTATGAGGAAAGGGCACGGCTGGCTCGTCCCTGGCAATTCGGCATGATCCGGTCCGGAGCCTGAGCCGTGGCCCAGACCCGTGCGTCCAACCGCAAGCTGCTGGTGCTGGCGGGCGACGGTATCGGCCCGGAAATTATGCGTGAGACATTTCGCGTAATCGAGTTCTTCGACCGGCGCCGGATCGCCAGCTTCGACATCAGCGAGGGCCTCGTCGGCGGTGCTGCGCTGGATGAGTCGGGCGTGCCGCTGACTGACGAGACCTTGGCCGAGGCAATCGCCAGCGATGCGGTTTTGTTCGGCGCGGTCGGCGGCGCAAAATGGGACACGTTGCCGTTTGAGCAGCGCCCCGAGCGCGGCATCCTGCGGCTACGCAAGGAAATGGACCTGTTCGCCAACCTCCGCCCGGCTGTGGTGTTCGATGCGCTGTCCGATGCGTCGAGCCTGAAGCGGGAACTGGTCGGCGGCCTCGATCTGATGATCGTGCGGGAATTGACCGGCGGCATCTATTTTGGGGAGCCGCGCGGCGTCGAGACCATGTCAGACGGAACGCGTCGCGGGATCAACACCGAAGTCTATACCGAGGCCGAAATCGAGCGGGTCTCGCGGGTCGCCTTCGATCTGGCCAGAAAACGCAACCGCCGGGTCTGTGAGGTCGATAAGGCCAACGTCATGGAGTCGGGCGGGCTGTGGCGCGAAGTCGCGCAACGGGTTCGCGACGCGGATTATCCGGATGTCGAGCTCTCCTTCATGTATGCCGACAATTGCGCCATGCAGCTCGTGCGCAACCCGAAGCAGTTCGACGTCATCGTGACCAGCAATCTGTTCGGCGACCTGTTATCCGATTGCGCGGCGATGTTGACGGGTTCGCTCGGCATGCTGCCCTCTGCCTCGCTCGGCGCCCCGGATGCGGGCGGCCGCCGCAAGGCGCTCTATGAGCCGGTCCATGGCAGCGCGCCGGATATCGCCGGCAGAGACATGGCCAACCCGCTCGCCTGCATCCTCTCCTTTTCGATGATGTTGCGGTACTCTTTCGACCTGGCCGAGGAGGCCGATCTCGTCGAGGATGCGGTGCGGCGGACGCTGGCCTCCGGCGTGCGAACCAGCGACATCGTGCAGCCCAACACCGGGCGCGTCTCGACCCGGGTCATGGGCGACACTGTCTTGCGCGAGCTCGAAAAGGCGGCGTAACGCGGTTATTGGCGCTTGTAGAACACCCCATCCTTCATGATGTGGGTCAGGTGCTCGCCCTGGCCGTCAAGCAGTGAGAGGTCGGCGAGCGGGTCGCCGTCGACGACGATTAGGTCGGCGCGGGCGCCCGGGGTGACGACACCGAGCTCGCCGGCGCGGTTCAACAGCTTGGCATTGACGTTGGTGGCCGAGCGAATGATGTCGAAGGGCGACATCACCTCGGCGCGGATCATGAACTCGTGGGACTGGTAGCGGTGCATAGGGCCTAGCAGGTCGGTGCCGAAACCGATCTTGACACCGGCCTTCTGCAGTATCTCGAGCGAGCCGAGCCCCGCTTCGCGCACCTCGGTGAGCTTTGCCATGCTGACCTCGGGAAAGCCCAATTCCCGGCCAAACCGGTACAATGCGTCATAGGTGACGAGCGTCGGCACGACAAACGCGTCGGCGCCGGCGACGTGTTCGGCGGTGGCGCCGTCGATCAGATTGGCGTGCTCGATCGAGCGCACCCCGAAATCGATCGAGCGGCGGATCGCCTCGGGCGAATAAGCATGCGCCATCACGTAAGTGTGCCAAGCCTGCGCCTCCTCGACGATCGCGCGCACCTCCTCTTCACTGTATTGCAGGTTCAAGATCGGGTCGTAGGGCGAGGCGACGCCGCCCGAGGCCACGATCTTGATCTGCGTCGCGCCTTTGCGTAGCTCATCACGCGCCGCGCGGCGGCATTCTGCGACGCCGTCGGCAATGCGTGACATCGCGAGCCCGCCGGCGCAGCAGGCACAAGTATCGACCGGCTGCGTGCGCGGCCGGGTGTCGCCGTGTCCCCCCGTCTGGCTCAGTGCCATGCCTGAGGGGAAAATGCGCGGTCCGTGGACGAGGCCGTCCTCTACCGCTTCGGCGAGCCCGCCATCGGCGCCCGCAGCATCGCGGATCGTCGTGAACCCGCGCTGCAGCATGCCTTCGAGCACCTTCGCTGCCTGCAGGGTCAGCAATGTGACGGGGCGCTCGGACAGCCGGGCCAGCGCCGCGTCAACCGCCAGAACATGAACATGTGCGTCGATCAGCCCCGGCATTAAGGTGCGGCTTTTAAGATCAATCGTCTCGGCAGCGGCGCTCCTGAGCGGCCGGTCGGAAATTTCGCGAATACGGTTCCCTTCCACTAGCACGTGGTAATCCTCGCGGCGCTCCTTGATGGTGCCGTCGAGCACCGCGCAATTGGCAAAAACGACCGCGGCCATCGTACCTTGCCTCCTGCCGCCCTTTGTTTGGCGAGGAAAGATTAGGCCGGATTGCTCAGCCAGTGGAAGCGGGCTAACGTCGGACCGGGCAATCCAGCCAGCCTTAGGGAGGGAGACCTATGTCGACTTTGATCCTCGGCGGCACCGGCTTTATCGGCCGGCGTCTCGTACCACTGTTGGCGCAGCGCGGCGAAGAAGTCGTTTGTATGGACATCAATCCGGGTACCGCGTCCTACGATCACCTCGGCAAGCAGGTCCGGGTCGTGCGCGGCGATGTGACTCAGTTCGACGACGTCATGGCGGCGACGGTGGGGGCCAAACCGACGCGAGTGGTGAACCTCGCCTATTTTCTCGGCAGCGAGCACGCCCCACACGTCGCCACCAAGCTCAACATCATCGGCATGGACAATTGCTTCGAGGCGGCGCGCCTTTGCGGGGTCAACCGGGTAGTGTTCGCCAGCTCGCTGGCGGTCAGCGGAGAGCAGCACTTTTACGGCGATCGCGCCGTCACCGAGGACGATTTCCGTCACGGCCACGTGCAGTATGCGATGCACAAGATCTTCAACGAATGGCAGGCGCAGGACTACCGCGAGAAATACGGGATGGAGATCACCGCGATCCGCCCGGCCAACGTGACCGGACCCGACAAGATCGTCGGCTCGGTCGATCACGTCAAATGCATCACGTTCCCGGCGCGCGGCGAGGCGATCTCGTTCCCCTACAAGGACGCGATGCGGTCCCCGATCCACGTCGACGACATCGCCGAGGTGTTCGCGCGGGTGCTGCTCACCGACAAGCCGCGCCACGCGGTCTATAATTCGGGCGGTACGTCGATCAGCCTCGGCGAACTGGCCGACCTGGTGCGCGGGTTCCTGCCCGACGCGCAGATCACCTTCGAGCACGAGACCGGCGGAAAAGAGACCTCCGGCAACTACCTGATCGACAACACCCGGCTGATCCAGGAATTCGGGCTGCAGTATCTCCCCTACCGCCAGCGGGTATTGCAGATAATCAACGACACCCGCCGCGAAGCCGGTCTGCCGCCCGTCGCCGACCGATAAGCCGAGGACGGTTACCGAGCCCACTCCCCACGAGGATCGTTCGCGGCGTTGAGCTGAGGGCCGTTGGTCAGTCCGGGGTTGGTCGCCACCCGCCGTACAATGGATGACCGGCTTCGATTGGCATGCTTGCGACGGTGCCGGTTGCGGCCGAGTGATACAGCGCCGTAACGAGCTCCAGTGACCGGCGGGCGTCGGCAAGCGTCGCGGGCAGCGCGCAGCCAGTCGCGAGGGCCGCGTGGTAGGCGCCCATCAGGCCTTCGAACCGGGATGGCACAAAGGGATGGCTGGCTAACTCCTCGGCAATGCGGTTTTCTGCCTCGCGAGACGCCGCAATGATGTCCCACGGGTCATCACCGGGAGAATAGGGTGCCTGCGAGGTCTCGAATGTCACATGCTCGAAGCACAGCCGCAGCCTGCTGATCTCCTTTTGGGAACCCAGTGTGGCGGCGAGGGACGCGAGGGCACCGCTCCGCATGACCAGGCTGGCAACGGCGCAGTCTTCGACCTCGACCGGATTGACCCGCGTCGCGGTTTGGGCGAACGCGGTTGTGACCGGACCCATCAGATATGTCAGCAAGTCATGCGAGTGGATCGCGTGGGTCAGCAATATGCCGCCGAGCTCGGTTCCCAACCGTCCTCTCCACGGGGTCTCGTAATATTCCGGCGTGCGCTTCCAAGCCGTTTCGACCGTCGCCAGATAAGGCCGTCCGGCGATGCCCGCATCAATGATGCGCTTGGCTTTCTGCACCCCGTTGCCGAAGCGGTACTGAAAGATCGGCATGACCCGACCCATCGCCTCGGCTTCGGCGGCGATCACGTGATCGACTTCGGCAACTGATCCGGCCAAAGGTTTTTCGCAGATCACCTCCTTGCCGGCCGCCAATGCCGCAAGGATCTGCGCGACGTGGAGTGCCGGGGGCGTGCAGATATCGACGATCTCGATATCGTCCATCCGCAATACCTCGTCGAATGATCTGGTGATGCGTCGAATGAAGAATTCGTCGGCGAGTTTTGCCGCCCGCCGCTCGTCGATGTCGCACAAGGCGAGTACCCGAAACTTGTCCGGGTGCCTCCGATAACCGTCGGCAATATGGCTGCGGCCGATGCCGCAGCCTATGACGGCGACCGTACGGATCCTGCTGTCGGTCATCCGCTACGGCAAAGTCTCCGAGCGGGCGTAGCGACGCCACGCGCTCATCTGAATTGCCGAGGTCAGGCAGTGGACCACAACGGGCTTGGTCTTCACGGAAAAGGCGCGGGCGATGCCGTCGGCGACCTCCGTTTCGGAGCGGATCGTGATGCCCTCGGCGCCGAAGGAACGACCCCATTGGGCGAAATCCGGATTGGTCAGCCTCGTGCCTTCCATGAACGGGCGCTCGGGATAGCGGACATAAGAATGCATCCCGATCGTGCCGTACATGCCGTTGTCGGAGATGATCATGATCGGGTTTGCACCATACTGGCAGGCCGTGGCGATCTCGTTCCCCATCATCAGCGCACCGCCGTCGCCGAGAAACGCGACCACCTGCGTGCCGGGTCGCCGCAATGCCGCGGCGACCGCCATCGGCATGCCCGAGCCCATCGCCCCGACCACCGAGGCGAGAAAGACCTGGCCTTGCCGAAAGCCGATATAGCGATGGACAAAGCTCCCGAAATTCCCGGCGTCGGTCGTGACCGTGGCGTCCGCCGCCAAGTGCTTGTCGACCTCGCAGACAATGGCGGCGAAATTCACGCCGTCGCCGGTCGGCTCCCATTCTTTCGCCAACAGCTCGCGGTGGATTGCGTGCAGCCCATCGACCCAACCGCGGCGTTTGCCGGCATCCATCGGGGCGCCGCGGCGCAATAGCCCCTTGATGACCTCGTATGGGCTGCACGGAATGCCGAGATCGGGCCGCCAGACGCGGCCTACCTCGTTGGCGTCGGGCCAAATATGCACGAATGGCAGCTGCGGCCGCGGTGCAGTCGGAAAGCTGTAGGACTGGCTGACCGTATCCGTCATCCGCTCACCCAAGGCCACCATCAGATCGGCGCGCTTCATCTCGCCGATTAGGGCCGGCGGCACGCGAATGCCCATGTAGCCGCCGTAATTCGGGTGAGTCGCATCGAACAGTTGAGGCCGGCGATGCGTCGGGCTGATCGGCAACACCCATTGCTGGGCAAAGCGGTTGAGGTCGGCGAAGACAGCGTTGTCATGCACGGCATCGGCCAACAGCGCACCGCCGACCAAGATCAACGGCCGGTCGGCCGCTTCGAGCATCACCCCCAGCCGGTCAAGATCGTTAGGCCGCGGCCCCGACACGACGCGCGGCCGCGCCGTGTCGAGCTCGGCGTCAGTCTCCTCGTCGAAAATATCCTCCGGCAATATCACTGCGACCGGACCCGGGGTGCCGCTCTCCGCAACATGGAAGGCGCGGGCGATCGCTTCCGAGGCTTGCTCCGGCTCGCTGACTTCTATGACGAGCTTCGTGACGTCCGATAAAAGGCGGGAATAGTTCTGCTCCTGCAACGCCAGCCGACCGAAATCCTTGCGCTCGACCTGCCCAATCAGCATGACGACCGGCGTGGCGTCGTGATAGGCCGAGTGCAATGAGACCATCGCGTTCGACAGCCCCGGCCCGCGCGAGACCATCGCGACCCCGGCGCGGTCCCGCAGTCTTCCGTCCGCCACCGCCATGTACCCGGCGCCACCCTCGTGGCGGCACACGATGACACGGATCGAGTTGCGTTCGATCAGCGCGCTGGTCAGCCCGACATAGCTCTCCCCCGGCACGCAATAGACCTGGTCGACATCATGCGCCTCCAGGCTTTCCGCCAGCAGGCGAGCAACGGTTTGGGTCATGGATCACAAGCCCCTTTGGCATTCCCGTCACACCGACGGAGGCCGGTGCCCATCCCAGCCTGGGTCCGGCTTTCGCCGGGACGACGGAGAGGTTGTATGAGAGCCATACAGGAAGTTCCGGCATCTCGGAAGCGGCGCTATGCTGACCGGTGCCATTCATGAAGGAGACGGACATGACGGCACAGCAGGATCAGATCGAGGCCGATTTCATCATAGTCGGCGCGGGTTCTGCCGGATGCGCGGTGGCGGCGCGGCTCAGCGAGGACCCGGCAACTCGCGTGCTCCTGCTCGAGGCAGGCGGCGAGGATCGCAACCGCTGGATTCACATCCCGCTCGGTTTCGGCAAGACCTTTGCCGACCCGTCGGTCAATTGGTGCTACGAGACCGAGCCCGATCCGGGCGCCGGCGATCGCCGGGTATTCTGGCCGCGCGGCAAGGTGCTCGGCGGCTCCTCGTCTATCAACGGCATGGTCTATATCCGCGGGCAAGCCGAGGATTTCGACCATTGGCGCCAGCTCGGCAATACCGGCTGGTCGTTCGAAGATGTGCTGCCCTATTTCAAGCGCGCCGAGCACCAGACTCGCGGCGCCGATGCATTCCATGGCATCGACGGCCCGCTCTGCGTGTCCGACGTCCCTGACCGCCACCCGATCTGCGAGGCGTTTATCCAGAGCGCGATCGAGCTCGGCTTCCCGCGCAATGACGATTTCAATGGCGCCAGCCAGGAAGGCGTCGGCTACCATCAGACGACGACACGCAAGGGCCGGCGCTGTTCGACTGCTGTCGGCTATCTGCGCCCGGCAATGCAGCGACCCAATCTTCAGGTCATGACCGGCGCGCTGACCGAGAAAATCGTCTTCGACGGTCGCCGTGCGACCGGCGTCACGTTCCGGCAGGACGGCCGGGCTGTCACCGCCCGCGCCGGGCGCGAGGTCATCCTCTGTGGCGGCGCGGTCAACTCTCCGCAATTGCTGATGCTGTCCGGTATTGGTCCGCACGAGCATCTGACCGAGCGCGGCATCCCCGTCCTGCATCACCTGCCGGGTGTCGGACAAAGCTTGCAGGACCACTATTCGGCGCCGATCAAGCTCAAATGCCTTATGCCGATAACCGTCAATGACGTGATGCAGAGCAATGTCCGCAAGGTGACGGTCGGGCTGCAGTACATGATGTTCAAAAGTGGTCCCTTGGCGATGGCGACCTCGCCGGCGGCGCTGTTCGCGCGCACCCGTCCCGAACTCGCCTCGCCCGACATCAAATGCTCGATCTCGCCGTTCAGCGCCGAGCGTCCGCAAGACGGCCTGCATCCCTGGTCCGGCTTTACGATGATCGCTTATCAACTGCGCCCGGAAAGCCGCGGCCAGATCAAGTTGAGGAGCGCTGACCCAGTCGATCCGCCGGCGGTCTACCCGAACTATCTGGCGACCGACACCGACCAGCGCACGATCGTCGCCGGGCTAAGGCTCTGTCGTCAGTTGCTGGCGAACTCGCATCTGCAGCGCTTTATCGCGTCTGAATTTCTACCCGGTCAGACGGTGCAATCCGACCATCAGCTGCTAAATTTCGCCCGACAGCGCGGCGGCACGGTCTATCATCCGACCAGCACCTGCAAAATGGGACGAGATCCGATGGCGGTGGTCGATCCGGAACTGCGCGTGCACGGGGTCGAGGGCCTGCGCGTCGCCGATGCCTCGATCATGCCCACCGTCGTCTCCGGCAACACCAACGCCGCGACGATTATGATTGGAGAACGGGCCGCCGATATGGCGCGCGAGAAACTGCGGCTCGCCGCCTAGCGCAGGTCTGCTATCGTTTGTTCGGTTACTCAGCAGTAAAGGACCGTGTCATGCCTGAAATGAAAGACGAGGCCTTCGAATTTCTGCTCGCCCGCGCCGGGCTCAACCTCACCGACGAGCAGAAGGCCGAGTTGAAGACCGTCTTTGCGGGGATCGCGGCGATGGCCGAGCGGGTACGCAAGCCTCGCGGCTATATGGCCGAGCCCGCCCTAGTGTACGACTTTGCCGAGGAAGACCTGGCATGAGTGGCACGATCCCGACGATCGCAGAGGCCGCTCGGCTGATTGCCGCCAAACGCCTCTCGCCGGTTGAGCTGACTGAGGCCTGCCTCGAGCGTGTGCATGCCCTCGACGGGCAGTTGCATGCCTTCGTCCATTTGACAGAGGAGAGGGCCTTGGCCGACGCGCGCGCCGCCGAGGCGGCGATCATGGCCAATGGTCCGAAGGGGCCGCTGCACGGGATTCCGATCGGCCTCAAGGACATTGTCGACACCAAAGGCGTCCCGACGACCTGCCAGTCGAAATTCCTGCAAGACAACATCCCCGACGTGGATGCCGCCTGCGCCGAGAAGCTCGCTACCGCAGGCACGGTGCTAATCGGTAAGACGACGACACATGAATTCGCCGATGGCGGCCCGTCTTTCGATCTGCCAAAGCCGCCGGCGCGCAACCCGTGGAACACCGAGCATTTTACGGCTGGCAGCAGCAGCGGCACCGGCGCCGGAGTGGCCGCGGGGTTGATCCTCGGCGGCATCGGCACCGATACCGGCGGCTCGATCCGCGGCCCGGCGGCCTTGTGCGGCATCGCCGGCATCAAGCCGACCTATGGTCTCGTCAGCCGCGCCGGCGTGGCGCCGGCGGCGTACAGCCTCGACCATATCGGTCCGATGGCGTGGAACGCCGAGGATTGCGCGCTGATGCTGCAGGCCCTTGCCGGCCACGATCCGCGCGATCCCGCCAGCGCGTCGCGCCCGATCCCGAACTATACCGCCGGACTCGGCGGCGGCGTTAGGGGGCTGAGGATCGGCGTCGTTCACCATTTCCACGAGACCGACCATAAGGTCAGTGAAGGCACGCAGCGCGGAATCACAGCGGCGATCACGACTTTCCGCGATCTCGGTGCGGAGATCAGCGAGGTGCAGCTGTCGCCGTTGCAGGATTGGCTGGCCTGCGGCTCGCTCATCTCGATTACCGAACGCGCCGCGGCCTATGAGGAATGGGCGCGCACGCGGCTCGGCGATTTCAGCGAACGGCTGCGCAGCCGCCTGATGCTCGGCGCCTTCGTCACGGGCGTCGACTATGTTCAGGCGGTGCGGCGGCGGCGCGAGCTTCGTGCCGAACTGCAGGGGGCGATGCGGGGGCTCGATGTCGTACTGACCGCGACCCAGCCGGCCGAGGCGGCAAAGATCGACTCAGTGCCGAAATGGGACCTTTTCGCGGCGCCCAACTTCACGATGCCGTTCAATGTTACCGGCTACCCGGCGATTTCGGTGTGCTCAGGCTTCGGCGCCAGCGGACTGCCGGTGGCGATCCAGTTGGTCGGCAAGCCGTTTGCGGAACCCACCCTGCTCCGCGTCGCCGACGCCTTCGAGAAGGCGACCCCGTTCCGCGACCGCCGCCCGCCCGTGGTCGCGGCCTGACGCCCTCACCCACCCAGCCCTGAAGGCTGGGTCCCCCTCTCCCGCAGCGCGTCCGCCTGCGGGAGAGGGCAACCGGAGGCTCAACTGTGCAATGCACCGACAAGATCGTTCTCGTGACTGGAGCGCAGCAGGGGATCGGTCGCGCGATGGCGCTGGAGTTTGCTGCGGCTGGAGCGGATGTTGCCATCAACTGGCTCGATGACGAAGCTGCGGCACGAGGCGTTGCAGAGGAAGTGCGCGGTTATGGGCGGCGCGCCATGCTTGTCAAGGCGGATGTGGCGCAGATCGAGCAGACGCAAGCAATGGTGGCGGCTGTCGAGCAGGAATTCGGGCCGATCGACGTGCTGATCAACAATGCCGGCGTGTTCCCGCGCGTCCCGTTCCTCGAGATGACGGAGAGCGACTGGGATCATGTTCTCGGCGTCAATCTCAAAGGGTCGTGCTTTTGCGCCCAGGCGGTGGCGAAGGCAATGGTTTCCGCTGGCAGGCCGGGCGTGATCATCAACCTGACCTCGGGCGCGGCGTTCCGCAGTTCCCCACGGGGCGTGCATTATGTCGCGAGCAAGGGGGGCGTGGTATCGATGACGCGGGCAATGGCACTGGAATTGGCGCCATACCGGATCAGGGTCAATGCCATCGCGCCCGGGCTAACCGACACCGCTCAGCCGCGTTACGGCAGCAGCGAGGCCGAACTGGCCGAAGCGGCGCGGGCGATGCCTTTCGGACGCATGGGCCGCCCGGAGGAAATCGCGCGAGCCGCCGTCTTTCTGGCATCCGATGATGCGGGGTTCGTGACCGGTCAGACCTTGCACGTCAACGGGGGTTCCTACCTGGGCTGAACGGCCGTGCACAGCAGTACAAGAACTTGCTGCGCGAGGAG
>Ga0207693_10001096_pt1 | contig 24353 bp, 28 predicted proteins | sample LARL81metaG_FD_184347 | JGI IMG/M metagenome (GOLD analysis project Ga0207693, IMG submission 184347) | Corn, switchgrass and miscanthus rhizosphere microbial communities from Kellogg Biological Station, Michigan, USA - LAR L8-1 metaG... | ecosystem: Host-associated > Plants > Roots >... | reverse complement strand
GCCGCCACCGGTGACGGCATTGCCCGGCTCGACGAGGTGGGCGGGGCGTGGACGGCAGCGTTGTCGCTGCCGGGGAGCGGAGCGCAATGCCTGGCGGTCGACCCGGCCGATCGGGAGACTCTGTATGCCGGACTACGTGAAGGCGGCGTGCGCCGTAGCGCCGACGGCGGCCGAGCCTGGATCGACTGCGAGTTGCCGGAGCCGGCGGTGTTCTCGCTCGCGGTGAGCGCAGCCGATGGCGCGGTATATGCGGGGACCGAGCCAAGCCGGCTCTTCCGCAGCGACGACCGGGGTGAGAGCTGGAGCGACCTGGAGGCGCTTCTCGAGCTCCCTTCGCAGCCTCGTTGGAGCTTCCCACCCCGGCCGTGGACCTCGCACGTGCGCTGGATCGCGCCCAGCCCGCACGACGCCGGCCTGCTCCTGGTCGGGATCGAGCTGGGCGGGCTGATGCGCTCGACCGACGGAGGTGTGAGCTGGCAGGACCACCGGCCCGGCGCACAGCTGGACGTGCACTCGCTCGCCTGGCATCCGCACGTGCCGGGTCGGGCGTACGAAGCCGGCGGAGGCGGCGCGGCCTTCAGCACGGACGCAGGCGAGACGTGGCAGCCGGCCGATGAGGGCCGCGACCGCAACTACACCTGGTCGGTCACCGTCGACCCCGACGATCCCGATTGCTGGTACCTCTCGGCGAGCACCGGCCCCTTCGCCGCACACGGCGGTGGCGACCCGCAGGCACGGATCTATCGCCGGCGCGACGGCCGACCGTGGGAGCCGCTTGCGGGCGGCCTCCCCGACCCGCTACCGGCGATGCCGTACGCGCTCCTCGCCACCGAGGGTCGCCTGTTCGCCGGCCTGGCCGACGGTCAGATCTGGGAAAGCGCGGACGGCGGCGACCGGTGGGCCGCGCTTCGCCTCGAAGGCGAGCGGATCGGCTCTCTGGTCGCGCTTGCCGCCTAGGCGGCGAGCTCGTTGGGGACGACGACGATGTCGAGAACGCGCTCGTGCCGTGCGACGGTGAACGTGACGGACGCGCCGATGCGCTCGCCGACGAGTAGACGCTGCAGCTCTCCCATGGTCTCGACCTGGCGGCCGTCGACGGCGACGATCAGGTCGCCTGGCCGAACGCCTGCCAGTGCGGCGGGCGCGTCGTCGACCACCTCGCCCACCTCGACGCAGCCGGTGCGGCCCAGCTCGCGGGCGAGCCGCGGCGGCAACGGCCGCTGCTGGCCGCCGATGCCGAGATAGGCGCGGCGGAACCGGCCCTCCGTCATCAGCGCGCCGATGATCTGCCGCGTCGCCGCGTTGATCGGCACTGCCAGGCCGAGTCCGACACCCGCGACGGCGGTGTTGATCCCGACTACGCGGCCGCGGCCGTCGGCGAGCGCGCCGCCGGAGTTGCCGGGGTTGAGTGCAGCGTCGGTCTGGATCACGTTGTCGACGACGCGAACGTTCACGCCGGAGCGCGTCGGCAGCGAGCGTCCGAGCGCCGAGATGACGCCCGCAGTGACCGAGCCGGCGAAGCCGTTCGGGTTTCCGATCGCCACGACGAGCTGGCCGACCCGGAGCCGCTCGGCATCGCCCAGCTCCGCGGCCGTGAACGCGTCGCCTTCGAGCCGCAGTACTGCGAGGTCGGAGAGCGCGTCGGCGCCGATCACGGCGAACTCGACGTCGCGTCCGTCGGAGAACGACGCGCGGCCGGCGCCGGTGGTGCCTGCGACGACGTGCGCTGAGGTGAGGAGGAAGCCGTCCGGTGTGATCACGACGCCGCTGCCCCCGCCGTCGAGAACACGGCCACCGCGAACCCGGCGGGTCACGCGGAGATTCGCGACCGACGGCGTCACATGTTCTGCCACGGTCACGACGACCTGCGAGTACGCGTCCAGCGCGTCCTGATCGTCCGCCGGAAGGCCGCTGCCGATCAGCGTCAGTCGTGCCATTCGAGCCAAGGTACCCACCGCTCGGCTCTGTACAGCGCCACCTGCGGCGGCTATCCGGGGAGCTTCGAGGCGAGAATCTCGACGTGCTCGATGGTCGGCGGTTGGCTGAACAGCTCCGTCGCACGCGCCGCAAGAGCTTCCGCGACGGGACCCGCCAGGTGCTGTTCCCTGCCCGCCTCGGTCGGGAAGGCGTCGAAGATCAGGAAGTTCGAGGCATCGATCCGCGCGGCGAACCATGCCAGCGTCTCGGGCTCGGCCTCCACGAGCGGAAGCGCGCTCTCCAGGAATGCCGCGACCTCGTTCTCCTTGCCCGGTGCCGCGGTCAGGCGGACACAAAGACCAACCGTGACCATGCCGTGCCTCCTTCGATGAGTGGGACGGATGAGGTGGTGGGCCGCGCCGGGCGACCCACCATCTCGTGTCGTTCAGTCGTGCCTAGCGCGGTGGGAACTGCGAGTTCGGCAGCGGGGTGGCGAGATTCGCCGTTGGTGCCTTCGCGGTGAAGCCGATCACTGCGCAGTTGATGTCGACCCCGCTCGCCCCGTACGGCGCGGGCTGGCCGGTCGCCGGGTTAACGCCGGTGAGCAGGTCGGGTCTGCTCGCGGCGAGGTTGAAGACCTGGTTCTCGTCGATCTGGCGCTTGTTCAGACCTTCTTTCACGGCCTTGTCCGTCCAGAGGCCGAGCTGTGCGTCCCACAGCGGGCTGTAGGCGTCGGCGTGGCGCGGGTCGCTCAGCGTCGGGAAGTCCCCGAAGACGTTGAGCAGGTCGCCGCCGTTGCGGAGGTCGTTGATCAGCGCCGTGTTACCCGCGCTTGCGTCCTCGGAGGCGTGGCCGTCCTGGACGAGGTTCTCGAACCCCTGCGCGTTCGGGTTGTCGTGGCCGGTCTGGCCGTTGATGAACCCGAACAGGCGCTCCCGGGCTGAGCCGAGGAAGTCGTCGCCGCCGTTGTAGGCCGCCTGGTCGAGCGCGGGCACGTAGGTGGAGCGCTCGAGCACAGACGTCAGCGGCTGCCCGGCGTCCGTGCTGAGGTAGAGGATCGGCTGCCCGGCGTCGAAGCCCTTGACGAAGAGCAGGTCGACCCAGTTGTCCTGGTACTGGCCCTGCGGCTGCGGCCCGGCGAGGTTGATCCCGAGTACGCGGTCGCCGGTGTTCGCGTGGTGGACGACGTCGAAGGGCCCGTCGCCGGTGGCGACGATCGGCGCGTTGTAGACGACGTCTGACCCGGCGATCTTGATGAAGGGGCTGTAGCCGGGGCCGGCCACGGCGCCCGGCTGGAACTTCGCCAGCGGGAAGCCGTTCGGTCCGGGCTCGGCGATCCGGGTGGGGCTGAAGTCGGGTGCGCCCTGGAAGTCGACGACTGCCTGTCCGAACTTGTTCTGGTCGGGTGTCGGCGACTCGAGCGTGACGGTCTGCACCGCCGCCGGGTCGCCGATCGCGATGTTGGCGAGCTTGGGCGCGTAGTTGACGCCCAGGTCGTGCGCGAGCCCAGGGTCGGACGCGTCGAGGAGGACATACCAGACCGTCTCCTGCTGTGGCGTGCCCTTGTAGGCGATGCCCTTGTAGAGCGGCAAGCGGACGGTCTCCTTGCTGAGGTCGACCTGGATTGCGCTTTCGGTGGTGAGCTGGTCGCGCGGGAGCAGTCCGGTCAGCTGGCCGAGTCCCTTGGCGGAGCCGGGTGTGTCATTGCCGCCGGCGAAAGCCTGGCTGACCATCACCGCCGCGAACGCGGCGAATACGAGCGTGGCGGCGAGCAGCCAGCGCTTGGACAAGAGCTTCATCTCTTGCTTCTCCTTTCGTCCGGCGAGGCCGGGTAGCGAGGCCGCGACCGTACGAAGAAGTCCTCAGCGGAACCTGAGCGGGTGCTCAGTCAAGAGCGAGCTGCTCAACGAGCCACTCGCTCTGAAGCCGTCGCTCTTCGAGATAGGCGTCGATCCCGCCGGCCTGCTCGGCGATCCGAGCGGCGATGAACCCAAGGCGCGCGGCTTCCCAGAGCTCGATGCTCGGCGGCGGCGCCCAGTCTGCAAGGTCGGGTGTGGCGTCGATCAGCTCACGTGCGCGCGCCAAGCACATCCGCGAGTACGCCTCACGAGTCGTCTCGTTCCAGCGGTCGATACGCCGCATCAATCGTCCGCGCGGCGCGACGACCTTGACGGACAGCGTCTCCAGCGGGTCGTCCAGCTCGACCTCGTACAACGCGGGCGCGAGCCAGTACGGGAGATCCACGAGCCGGCAGGCGTGGACTCCGGAGCGACACGTCGCGACGTCGGCTTCAACCCACTCGCCGGGGCGGCCTTGCGGGAGGGGCCACGCGAAGCCGCTGAACACGCCACGACCATCAGCGGTCAGGAACTTGTACGCCGTCGTCACGAGTGCCAGTCCTTGAATGCCGTGAGCAGCTTCGCCTTCATCTCGTCCGGAATCTCGTCTGTCGACAGCCGTTGCGCGGTCGCCACTGTGGTGCGAACCTGGTCGACGAAGCTCGAGCAGCCGTCGCAGAAGTTGAGGTGTAGCTCGAACGCCGTCATCTGCTCCGCCGTCATCGTCCCGTCGATGTACTCCGACGCGAGCGCGACGACCTCTTGACAGGTGTAGTCGTGTTGGAACTCGCCGCTCGGCTCAGCCATCGAAGTACCTCTCGAGCTCGGCCCGAACGCGCACGCGCGCCCGATGGAGCAGCACGCGCTCGTTCGCGGCGGTGATTCCAAGGGCCTCGGAGACCTCCTCCGCGCGGCAGCCGACCACGTCGCGCAACATCATCACGAGCTGCTGTGAGTCGGGCAAGGACGTGATCGCCGCGTCGACAACATCGCGCGTCTCGCGAGCCAGCACGCGCGATTCGGGAAGCGTGCGCCAGTCCGTGGGAAAGACTTTCCACCCCTCCGGAAAGGGCTCGCCCCGGCGGAGGAAGCGCTCTGGCTCGACAAGCGGCTCCTCCTCCGAGACCTCGAGCGCAGAGAACGGCAACGAACGTCCCTCACGGGCGCCTCTGTCACGCGCGATGTTGGCGACGATCTGCAGGACCCAGGTGCGTAGAGACGACCGACCCTCGAACCGCTCGAGCCCGTCCAGAATCGCCACCCATCCATCCTGCACAACCTCCTCTGCGACGGAGCGCACGCGAACATACCCGCGCGCGACGGCGAACATCGCAGGGTAGAGGGCGTCGACGGCCTCCTCGAACGCCTGCTCGTCGCCTTCGCGCAGACGACCAACAAGCTCGGACTCTTCGGCCGTGCCGGCGACCCCGCCGACGGAACCGCTCACCATGCGAGGCTACCGCGCCGCGCCAGCGTGGGTCGAGTGGTGTAACAAAACAGCCCGCCGATCGACTACAGAAGACGTGCGAGTCCTTGCTACGAGCGTCGTTGCGGCCCTGGCCTTCCTGGTTGCATCGGCAGGGTCCGCGTTGGGCGCCACAAGGAGCCCAAGCCTCACCGTTCACGATTCGGCGTACGGCCGCATCCTCTTCGACGGGCGGTCCTACGCGCTCTACGCCTTCACGAGAGACGACCGGGGCCGCAGCAACTGCGGCGGCGCGTGTGCACGGCGGTGGCCCCCGTACATCGTGAAGCGGGCGCCGAGCGCCGGGGGCGGTGTCACGGCCTCGCGCATCGGAACGATCCGGCGAGCCGACGGGAGCCTGCAGGCAACCTACGCGGGCAAGCCGCTCTATCGCTACGTCGGGGATCGCAGGCCGCTGCAAGTCCTTTGCCAAAACGTGCGGGAGTTCGGCGGGCTCTGGCTCGTCGTCCGGCCTAGCGGGAGGCTGGTGCGGTGACCCCGCGAACCGTCATCCGGCTATTCGGGCAGCTCTCGATCGAAAACGACTCGGGCCGCCTAGGCCCGGCCGACCTGGGCGGAACGCGGCCGAAGCAGGTGCTCGAGATCCTGCTCGCGGCGCGCGGTCATCGCGTCACCACCGACCGCCTCACCGAGCTGGTCTGGGGGGACCGACGCCCACAAGACGCGGTGGGCTCGCTCCAGACATTCGTCTCCAGTCTTCGCCGGCACCTCGATCCGGACCGAGACCGTGCGCGGGCGCTCGTCGTCACCGAGCCCGAGGCCTACCGCTTCGCCACCGAGCTGGTCGCGCTCGACCTCGACCGGTTCGACGAGCTGCTCGAGCAGTCAGGAGGCGAATCCACCGTGAGAGCCCGGCGTGCGCTCGAGGAGGCGCTCGCACTGGTCCACGGAGAGGTTCTCGAGGACGAGCCGTACAGCACCTGGGCCGCCGATCTTCGTGGCACCTACCAGGGACGAGTTCTTGGCGCGCATCTCGAGGCGGCGGACGCCGCGTTGGCGGAGCTCGACTTCGACGCCGCGCTGAGACACACAGAGACGGCCGCAGCCCTCGACCGGTTCAGCGAGCGCGCACAGCGGATTGCAATCCTCGCGCTGTACGCACTCGGACGTCAGCACGATGCGCTGGCGCGATACCGCGCATTTCGTGCAGTGCTCGACGAGGAGCTCGGCCTCGAGCCTACTCCCGAGACGCGCGCAGTAGAAGGCGCGATCCTCCGCCAGGAAGACGTGCGTCAACTCCTGCCCCGACCGATTAGAAGCTCCGACCAACGCGCCGGCGACGTGGCAATTCGCCTGTTGGGGCGGACCGCCGAGCTCGACACCCTCACACGAGCAGTACAAAAGGGACTAGAAGGCGGGCTCACGATCGTCCAGATCGAGGGAGAAGCGGGGCTCGGTAAGACGCGGCTGCTCGACGAGATAGCCACGCGCCTCAACGGTGTCCGGGTCGGACGCGCATCCTGCTCCGAGCTCGAGCGCCACCTTCCTTACGTCCCACTCGCGGCTGCGCTACGCGACGCGGTTGGAGGCGACGAGCCCGATCCGCGCCTGCCCGCACTCGCGCGGATCCTGCCCGAGCTCAGCCTCGAGACGCCGATGCCCGAGTTCGACGAAGTCGAGGTGCTCGAGGCACTCGCCGCGCTCGTCGCAAGACACGCGCCCCTAGTGCTCCTCATCGACGACCTGCACCGCGCCGACGGCGAGACTGTCGCAGCGCTTGCCTACCTCCGTCGCAGAGGCGGCGCAGTTGCAGGGGCGGTCGTCACCACACGAGACATCGGGCAGTGGAGCGATCTCCTCGACGGCCTGGCACCGGATACCGCTGTACGACTCGAGCCACTCTCCGCGGACGACCTTGCACCACTCCGGATGCCAGAGCTGCATAAGTCGAGCGGAGGCAATCCACGCTTCGTCGCCGAAGTGCTTGCGGATGGACAGCCGAACGGGCCGTCGACGACTCTGACCGAGGCGCTGCTCGCGCAATGCCGCGCCGAAGGGCCGCGCCTCTTCCGCGTGCTCACCTCGGCCGCGCTGCTCGAGCAACCGTTCGCTCCGGAGCCGCTTGCCGACATCCTCGCCGCTGAGCCGACCTCGCTCACCGAGGAGCTCGAGCGTCTCTGCGAGCGGAGGATCCTTCGGGTCGACGGGCAGGGCTTCCGCTTCCGGTACGAACTCGTACGCCAGGCGCTCTGCGAAAGCATCTCCCCGGCCCGCCGCCGGCTGCTTGAGGAGCGCCTCGACCAGGCGATCGCCGCCGCATGACTGCAACCAGCGCCACAACCGAAGCCGCGCTCTTCGAACGCAACGACGAACCTGCCTACCTGATGGACCCCGGGGAGGGACGGATCCTCGACGCAAACGACGCAGGGTGCAGGATGCTCGGTTACACCCGCGCCGAGCTGCTCGAGACTCCGATCTCTCGGATCCACCCTGCCGAGCTGGCCGAATTGAGCCAGTTGCTCGAGCGCGTCCTTCGTGATCAGCGCGCTTCGACGATCAGACTCACGTGCCGGACCAAGCAGGGGACGTTCCTGCCCACCGAGATCTCACTTCACGCAGTTCAGCTCGGCGGCGCGCTGCGTATTCTCGGCCTCGTTCAAGACCGCAGCCAGCACCGCTCCGGCAGCCCCGGTCGCTGAGCCGTCACACAGCCTGCGCGGAGCGACCCGGAGCAGCCTGTGCTCACACCATTCGTACGGATGAAAGGAGTGGCCGTGAATCTGGCAACCGGAAAGCCGACGCGATTGCGCGGACGCGTCCGAGTCGAGCAGGGTGCGAAACGGATCCGCGCCTACCTCGGCGGCGAACTCGTCGCCGACACGACCCGGCCGTTCCTCGTTTGGGAGAAGCCCCAGTACCCCGCCTACTACTTCCCGTTCGACGACGTACGCACAGACCTGCTCTCGCCCGACGGGGCCATCGTCCCTTCCCCCAGCCGTGGCGACGGAGAGTCGTTCACCATTCGTGCGGGCGGCAAGGAGTCCCTTGGCGCGGCGCTTCGCTATACGCACTCGCCGTTCGAGGAGCTACGTGATGCCGTCAGGCTCGAGTGGGACGCAATCGACGCGTGGTTCGAAGAGGACGAGCAGGTCTACACGCATCCCCGCGACCCGTACACCCGCGTCGACATCCTCGCCTCCTCGCGTCACGTCCGTGTCGCGGTCGAGGGAGTGACGATCGCCGACACGCACAAGCCCACACTGCTCTTCGAGACCGGCCTCCCAACTCGCTACTACCTCCCACGGACGCACGTGCGCATGGACCTGCTCGAGCCGAGCGACACGGTAAGTCATTGCCCGTACAAGGGCGGTGCTGAGTACTGGTCGCTGCGCGAGGGTGTCGTCGAGGTGGCGTGGTCATACCCAACGCCACTTCCGGAGAGCCAGAAGATCGCCGGCCTGATCTGCTTCTACCCGGAGAAGGCCGAGCTGTACGTCGACGGGATTGTCCAGGCTTGAGGTTCGACGTCGTCCTCGAGCAGCTGGCCGATCCTGCCTACCTGCTCGACCCGGTAGAAGATCGATTCGTCGCGGCGAACGCGTCCGGCTGTGCGTTGCTCGGCTACAGCCTCCTGGAGCTGCGCAAGACCCCGATCTCACGCATCCATCCCGGGGAACTGACGCAGCTTGGAGACTTCGTCGAGCGAGTCCTGCGCGAAGGCCACGGCACGACGAGCGCGCTCACCTGCCGAACGCGCTGGGGCGGCTACCTCCCGACCGAGATCGCCTTGCACGCGTTCGAGCACGAAGACCACGTCTACCTTCTCGCGCTCATCCACGATCGAAGCGAGCACCGCGGCTGTAGGTGATCGAGCGCTCAGGTCCGGCTCAGACAGCCCCGTCAGACTCAGGACATGATCACCACGGGATCGATCGTCCAGCGAGAGCTGCGGTGACTCCAACGATGTCGTCTGCGACTCTCCTTCGCCGCCGCGAGCTCGCCCATCGGACCTCTGGTGGCATCGACGTCACGCTCTACTGGAGCGTCGAGGAGGGCACAACGGTCGAGGTTTGGCAAGCGGCGACGGAGGAGCTGATGGTGTTCGCCGTCGCACCCGACCGCGCCCTCGACGCGTACTACCACCCGTTCGCGCACCTCCCGCTCCCGCCGGTCGATCTGGTCCCGGCGACTTGGCCCTGAGCGAGCCGCCTCCTAGCCTGCAGTCCCGTCGGGCGTGATTAACGATCACTGACGAGTGCTCATCGGTTGACATTCCCCCGGTTGCTGGGGGTGCCGCGAGTCGGCACCCCCAGCTGCACTGCGGCTAGTTGCTGCCGTTTGGTGTGATCGTTCCGAGGAGCCCATCCGCTTCGTGGTTCAGGCCCGCCGTGAAGAACAGCGTGTTCGGCGTAGCGCCCGGAGTCGTGGGTGAGAACCGCAGTCCCCAGAGCCCGTCGATCGCGATCGGGCCGCCGCTCGGACCGCTGAGCTCACCCTGGAACGCGCCGGTCCCCGGGTCGTAAGCATTGACGTGACCATCGCCGAAGTTGCCGACGAGGATGTCGCCGCCGAACGCGCCGAAGCTCGCGGGCGCCAGCGTCACTGCCCAGGGAGAGTCGAGTCGGCCACGGCTGACCAGCCGCTGCAGCAGGTCACCGTTCGGCGAGAAGACGTCGACGAAGCCGTTACCCGGCCGCGCGGCGTCGTCGTTCTTGCCGGGTCCCTGCTTGGCGAAGGTGACGTACAGCTTGCCGCCGATGTTGTGGATCCCGAAGGGCGCGAAGCCGGCGGGGACGGTCGGATCGGTGAAGCTGTTGACGAGGTTGAAGTGATTGTCGAAGACGTCGACCCTCCCGAAGCGGAAGCTCGTCGCGTAGAGGAACTTGCCGCTCGGAGTGGACACGAGGGCGAGGCCCTTGTAGTTGGCCCCGACGTCGCCCGCGGCGTCCGTGGCGGTCGAGTTGTCCACGGCGATGACCGCGTGCGTGTTGTCGACGTTGGGGTTCCAGCCCGCGATCGTGCCGTCCTCGGTCGCGAAGAGGAAGAAGGCCGGGCCGGAGACGCCGTCCTTCGAGATAACGAAGTCCGTCGAGGCCGGGTCGAAGGTGTTGAACGCTTGGCCCGTCGGCGCACCGATCGCACCGGCACCGGCCGACGGCGGCGCGGGAATCGTCACGACGCGGGGCTGCGGATTGCCTGTGCCGTCGTAGAGCGTCGCCTCACCGGCGTGGTTGTCGGAGACCCAGATGGGAGTACCGGGACCGACGGAGGTGCCCCATGGGTTCTTCAGGTTCGGGTCGGTGTGGGCAGCTAGTCCCGGGATGTCCGAGACGAGGTTCGTCTGCACGTAGGACCGGCCGGCGATCCCGTTGTCGGCCGAGGCGCTGCGCGCAATTCCGGAGACGGCGGTCGCTGCGAGGACTGCGACCAGCGCCGCGCCGGCGATGACCGAACGGATTCTGTTCATGATGCGGTGTCTTCCTTTCGCTGGAGTGGAGGCGTTACTTGCCGGACGAGTCGTGTGCCGGCAGCAGCGCGTTGTCGAGGACGAAGTTGGCGACGTCGTCACCGAGCGTGAGTCCGGCGACGTGGTCGAGCCGCGTGTGCACGCCGGCGTAGATGCGGCTGAGTCCCGCCTCCGTCGCGGCGGCGCTGAAGCTGTCGAACGACCGAGTCACGCCGGGTAGTGCCGGCGAGGTGACCGCGAACGACTGGTTGTCGCCGAAGAAGCTGGCGAGCACGTCTGCACCCGCTGCGCTGATCGTGCTGTGCGCGCCCGGGTAGGAGGGATCGGCAGGCGTGTTGCCCGCGAGCGGCAACCAGTTCGGATCGGCGACCGTGTTCGGGTTGCCGTCGCTGTCGGCGAGGCGGATCGCGGTGACGGGCCGCCAGAGCTGGTACGTGTACTTCGCGTCGTAGAAGGCGATCGCCGAGTCGGCGAAGCTGAGGTTGAGCGCCGCGAACAGGCGCGCGGTCGTCGGCAGATCGGTGTGGTGCGCCGTGGCGACCTCGTCGGCGATCTGGTTCCAGAAGTTCTGGATCGGCGGGTTCCAGAACTTGCCGATCTCCGTCTGCTCGGGTGTGCGAGTGGTGCTCGTCGCGGAGCCGAGGCTCTGCACCTCGTTGATCGCGTCGGCGTAGGCGTCGCTCGTGAGCGCGGGCGGCGGTACCGGCCGGAACTGACTCCCGCTGTCGAGCACGAACGGTGTCACCTGCCCCCAGGTGGTGAAGACCGGGATCGGGAAGTTGGGCGGGGTCGGTCGGAAGTCGCCCGGCGCTGTGCCCGGAACGAAGGGCGCCGGTGTGATGCTCGAGCCGTCGTTGGCGCGGATCGCGAGGAGGTCGGCGGCGACCTGTTCGCCGATGCCGATGCCCTGATCCTTCGCTGGTCCGTCTGCCACCTTGGCGAGCTCGGCCACGTACTGAGCGTCGATCGTGCTCTGCTCTGCGGGGTAGAGCTCGTCGAGCGCAGTGCGGGCGGCAGCGTTGGCCGCAGCCGTCTCGGACGCGTCGCGTGGAGCGCGGACCGAGATCAGGTAGGGCTCGTGCGTGCGGTCGATCGCGTTCACCGCGTCGTAGATCGCGGCGTCGACGATCGCGAAGTTCCGCGTCGGTTGGATGTTCGCCGGCTGGGCGCCCGGCGTGTTGACGATCGACAGCTGAATCTCGTTCCAGTCGATCACCGGCTGACCGGACTCGACCGTTCGGAAGGCCTTGGGAGCCTGTGCCGACTCCACGCTCTTGTGTGGAGTGCCTGCGTACGCGCTCGCGGCGAGAACCGCCGCTGTTCCGAGCGCTCCGAGTACGAGGCCGGCTGCGAACAGCCGTGGGGATAACCGCTTCATGTGAAGCTCCTTTCCTGTTCGGGGAGGTGCCGCTCTCGGGAGATGCCCGTGGCGACTGCAGCGCGGTCGGCGCAACTCGCGTGCCGCTGGACGAAGAGGACGCCGAGCTGCTGACTCGTCACGCGACGGCCTCGGGAAGAACGGTGCGCGCCCAGTCCTGGAACTCTCGACGCCCACCGTCGAAGAGCACGGCCAACGCTTCCTCACGGACGCTGTGGAAGACGCCGCGAACGTCGTCGCAGGTCAGCAGTTCCCACTGGAGATACCGGCGCTCGTTCGCGGTCTGGGCCCAGCCGATCTCGAGCTCGTAAAGGCTCATGACGGATCGAGTGGGTAGAGCCATGACTCGGTGCCGGTGGCCATCAGTCGACCCGGACCGCCGCTACGTCGAGGGTGAGGTCGACGGTGTCGCCGACGAGCACGCCGCCCGTCTCGAGCATGCGATTCCAGACGAGCCCGTAGTCCGCACGGTCGAGTTGACCGCGCAGCGCCAGCGCGAGCCGGTCTCCGTACTCGTCGTCCGAAACGCTTCCGCGGAGCTCACCGTCGAGCAGGATCGGACGCGTGACGCCCTTGATCGTCAGCTCGCCCGGCAGCGCGAAGTGGCGACCGTCGCGGTCGAAATGCATCGCGACGGAGTGGAAGCTGATCTCGGGGAAGTGCTCGACGTCGAAGAAATCCGGAGAGCGCAGGTGCGCGTCGCGCTCATCGTTCAGCGTCTCGAGGCTCGCGACCTTGATCGAGCCGACGACGGACGGATCGTCTCCGGCGCCGATCATTCCCTCGAAGTCGCGGAACCGTCCGTGGACGGTCTGGATCATCATGTGCTTGACCCGGAACTCGACCGTCGAATGTGCCGGGTCCACCGACCACGACCCGCTCGACAGCAACTGCTCCCTCGCGCTCTCGACTACCGACATCTCGCTGCTCCTTTCGGTTGGCTGACGAGAGCGACCGCCGCTCTCGCAGGTCTCACACCCGCGTCGCGGCTCGATCGAACGAGATGCCGGCCCGATCGCCCTCTCTCCCTGTCGAGTCACGCGGAGCCCGAGGGCTTCGCGGGGAGAGGCGACCTTGGCCTCAACGGCGTCGTCGAGAACGCCGTCACCCGAAGCTAGCAGGACCGATTTGGGTTACGCGGAACAGCGCGTGGAATCCGATGCCGCACTTGCCGCGTAGGACGATCGGCGACCGGCCTCGGGATTAGAAAGGCGCTCGCGGTCGTTCAGCTCCAAGACGCATTCGTGTCCAGCCTGTCCACCGATCAGCTCACCGCTCCTGCCTGGCCCCGCCTCCGGGCGTTCGGCGTGCAACGCATCGACGGAGACGATGCGAGCCTGGAGCTTGGCTTTCGCTTCGCCGCCCTGCAGGTCGGTTACTGGCTCGGCTGGGCCTCGATCGTCGTCGTGCTCGCCGGTCTTGCGCTCGATGTAAGCGCACCGCACCGCTGGCTTCTGGTCGGTGCGACGCTCGCGGCTGCGGCCGGCAACACGGTCGCGATGGTGATTCCCTGGCGGGTGTGGCTGGCGACGCGTCGCGGCCGGATCTTGCTCGATGTGTGGTGTGGCGGATTGATCGCCTTCGTCGCGCTGCTCATCGCCGGTGGCGGCTCGAGCTTCGCCCTGCTCCTGTTCCTCGCGGTGCCGTTCATTGCGGTCGTCCAGATCGGCTGGCGGCGGGGGTTCTGGCTCGCGGTTAGCGCAGCCACGTGCGCCGCCGTCGCGGCGCTGATCCCGCTCTCGGCCGGAGCGACCGCGATGCGGCTCGGGCTCGTGGCCGCCGCTGTTGCCGTCGCGCTCGTCCTGGCGCGCACGATCCGCCGGGAGGCCGCCGGCCACAAGCGTGCGGCAGCCCGCGCGGAGCTCGAGCGGACGCTCGCGCGCGAAGCGAACCACCGGATCAAGAACGACCTGCAGGCCGCCGCCGACCTACTCCTTCTGGGGCGCCCGGAGGGAAGCGACGGCGCCGCCTTCGACGACACCGCCGCGCGCCTCCGCTCGATCGCGAGCGTCCACCGTTTGCTCACTGAGGCCGAAGATCGAGTCGACGGGGGCACACTCATTCGGAGCATCACCGCGAGCTCACCCTTCCCGGTGGCGGTCGAGGCAGACGCGTTGACCTTCGACGCCGCCACGGCGCAGAAGCTCGGCATCATCGCCAATGAGCTCGTCACGAATGCGCTCCGGCACGGCGCGCCGCCAATCGTCGTCAGCCTCGACGGCGGCACGGAGACGCGCCTGCGGGTCGACGACGGCGGCACCGGGGGCGAACGCGCCTCGGGGTTCGGGCTCGGCCTCGTTCGGCGGATGGCGGAGCAGGGTCTCTCCGGTCGCTTCGATCTGCAACCGCTCGGCGGCGGCGGCACTCGGGCCGAAGTCGTCTTCCCGGCGGTGCCGCGGTGAAGGTCCTGATTGCCGAGGACGATCCCGTGATCGCGCTTGGGCTGGTCGAGCGCGTGCGCTCGCTCGGCCACGAGGCGGTCGGGCCCGCCGCCGACGGAGCTGAGGCCGTCGAGTCGGCCCGCGCAAACACGCCGGATCTCTACTTGTTCGACATCGAGATGCCGAATCTCGACGGGCTAGAAGCCGCGCAGCAACTTGCCGCCGAGGGCCTGCGACGGCCGGTCGTCGTCGTCACCGGCATCGAAGACGAAAGCCTCGTCGAGCGCTCGATCGCCAGCGGCGTCGGCGCATATCTGACCAAGCCGATCGACACGCGCGAGCTGCAGGCTGCCCTCGCGCTCTCTGCCGCGCGCCACCAGGAGTTCGAGCAGCTGGAGGCTGAGGTCGATCGGGCCCAGCAGGCGCTCGACGACCGGAAGCTCGTCGAGCGCGCCAAGGGACTCCTCATGTCGGCGCTCGACCTCTCCGAACAAGACGCGTTCCGCCGCCTGCAGATCACGGCGCGCGAGCGCAACCTCAGACTTGCGGAGGTCGCGGCGCGCATCGTCGAGCAACAGAGCCTGCTCGAGCCGAAGCCCAACTCGGCACGAACTCGATAGCGCGCACGTAGCGGAACCGCAGTCGGCTACGGTGGACCGGCGGCGTTCATGTCGACGTCCCACTGAGGCCACGGCCGCCTCGCGACCGCCGACCAGCGGCGGTCCTCGGATCCCAACGAGGAGAGGCCGTGCACGCACGCGAGCTGTTCGTGCCAGGTGCCCAGCGTCGTCTCCTCACGTCGACAGGAGGCACCCGTGCACGCTTATGAACTTCGAATCCGTGGCCTCGACGGCGCGGCCGGCCGCAACGCAGCACGCTGGGAGCTCTTCGCCTGCCCCGAGGTGCGCGATCTCGTCAAAGGCGGCGGCGGTCGTGACCGCTTCCTGGTCATCTACGAGGGCGAGTGGGATCAGCCTACGGTCTGGTGCCGCGTACTCGAGAACGCCGGGTACGAGGCCGAGCCGATCGGACGCGTCTGCCAGCACCCGGCGGCGTCGTGATCGACCGCGAGCGGGGGTGGCTTGCGCGCACGACGCGGTACGCGTTGCGATTCCGATACGTGGTCGTCGCATTTTGGCTGGCGGTACTACTTGCCGGCGCGGTCGCCTCGTTGCATCTGCGACCTCTGCTTGCGAACGGCTTCGGAGTTCCGCACACCGACTCACAGATCGCCGGCCGGATTCTCACGCAACATTTCGGAGACCGGAGTGACGGCGAATACCTCGTCGTCTTCACCGACAATCGGCCGGTCAGCCCCGCAGTGCGCGATCAGGTGCAGGCGGCGCTGGAGCGAGCCGTGCGCACGGTGCCGTCAGCGCACGCCGGCCCGGTCGAAGCCGCAGGCCGGTTCCTGCTCTACGCGGCGGTCGACTCGCGGCTCGACTTGGCGCAAGCGAAGGACGAGAGTGCGCAGCTCGGCCGCGCGTTGAATCCTCCCGCCGGCGTCCGCTCATACGTCAGCGGCCAGGCTGCGATTCAACGCGACCTCGATCCTGTCTTTTCGAGCGACCTTCACCGCGGCGAGTTCGAGATCGCCTTGCCTGCAGCCCTCGTCGTGCTCTTACTCGTCCTCGGAGTGTCGGCTGTCGTCACGCTGCCGCTGATCTTCGCTGCAACAACAATCGCCGGGACGCTCGGATTGGTCTTCGCGATTGCGCACGTGACTGTCCTCTCGACCTACGTCACCAATCTGGTCGAGCTGATCGGCCTCGCGCTCGCGATCGACTACTCGCTCCTCGTCGTCTCCCGCTTCCGCGAGGAGCTCCGGGCCGGCGACGACATCGCCGAAGCAGTCGTGAGGACCATGGCGACGGCGGGCCGCTCCGTCGTCTTTTCAGGGGCGACGGTAACGCTCGGGCTCGCGCTCCTGCTTTTCATCCCGGTTCCGTTTGTGCGCTCGCTTGGGATCGGCGGCCTACTGATCCCCATTGTCTCGGTCGCAGCCGCGACCACGCTTCTGCCGGCGCTGCTCCTGCTCTATGGCCGCCGCGGTACCGCGCGCCTCTCGTTCGCCAGGCGCCGAATCGGCAGCGACACGGGTCGGCGCTTCTGGCCGGGGCTCGCGCGCACGATCATGCGCCGCCCGCTCGTCTTCCTCGCAACGGGCTCCATCTTCCTGCTCGTCGCCGCCGCGCCGGCGCTCGCGCTGCGAGTGACGCCGGGCTCTGCTGACGGTGTTCCACAGACGCTGCCTGCCGTCCATGGGTTCGACCTGTTGCGACGGGCACTCGGCGCCGGCGCGCTGTCTCCGACTCAGATCGTGATCGACGCCGGGCGCCGGTTTGGAGCAGGGAGGCCGAACGAGCAGGCGGCCGCCCACCGACTGGTCGCGCGTTTGCACGCCGACCCGGAGGTGGTCGCGCTCCGCACGCTCGTAGACCCGACGCGTCGCTACGAGGAGCTCGTCGTCATCGGGCGCCACGAGTACGGACAACCGGCCGCACTCGACTTCGTCCGGCGCGTGCGCATCCGCGCCGTTCCGCGCGCCGACTTTCCGGTCGGCACGCGCGTGCTCGTCGGCGGCGGCGCCGCCCAGGGGCTCGACTTCATACAGCGCTCGTACAGAGCCTTCCCCTGGCTCGTGCTTGCGGTGCTCGCGCTCACGTATCCGCTGCTCCTGCGCGCATTCCGCTCGCTGCTCCTCCCGTTGAAGGCCATCCTCCTCAACCTCCTGTCGGTGGCGGCGAGCTACGGCATGCTCGTCGTCTTCTTCCGCTGGGGGCTCGGCGCACGGGCCTTCGACCTGTACCGCTTCCCCCAGATCGAGGGCTGGATCCCGATTTTCCTCTTCGCACTGCTCTTCGGGCTCTCGATGGACTACGAGGTGTTCCTCGTCACGCGCATGCGTGAGGCGTGGGACGAAGGGCTCACGAATGGACAGGCGGTCGCCGAAGGGCTCGAGCGCACCGGTCGCATCGTCACGGCTGCCGCGATCATCATGGTCGCCGCGTTTGCCGGCTTCGTCGACGGACGCATCGCCGGCCTGCAGGAGTTCGGGCTCGGGCTCGCCGTCGCGATTCTCGTCGACGCGACGATCATCCGCGTGCTGCTCGTGCCCTCGCTCATGGCGGTGCTCGGACGGTGGAACTGGTGGCTCCCCGAGCGAATCGCACGGCTCGCCCGCGTCGAGGCTTCGCCGTTAGTACGCAGACCGGGGCGCTCTTGCTACCGTCGTTGAGGCGGCGTTCAGGACGACGCTGCACGAGGCCAAGGCTCGCCTCTTCCGTGTACTTCGACCGGAAGGCAGGGCCAATGGCCTTGACTCGTTTCGCAACCAAATCACCCACGGCCACTAGCGGAGGCCACCGGTGAACAAGTTGGCACTCGCCGCTCCCATCGCGGAGGCAGCGTCTCGGCCCCCTTCCTCCGGCGCTGTCGAAGCGATGGACGGGCGACGAGGTGCCTGCCAGCGCCGGGCCGGAGCCACCACCCCTCACGCACCGGCCCGGCGCTGCACACGCACTCTCGAAGGGAGCGCTGACACGTGTTCGCCTGGGTCGTGAACCTCGTCCGAGTGCCGGAGCTACGCCGGCGCCTGCTCTTCACCGGCGCCGTGCTCGCCGTCTACCGCTTCGGCTCCTGGCTGCCCGCGCCGGGCGTCGACCCGGCTGCTGCCACGCACTTCGTCCAGTCGAACGGCAGCACGATCTTCGGGCTCCTCAATCTCCTCTCCGGCTCATCGCTGTCCCGCCTGTCGCTCTTCGCGCTGGGGATCGTTCCCTACGTAACGGCGTCGATCGTCGTCCAGCTCCTGACCGCTGTCGTTCCGGCGCTCAAGCAACTTCAGCAAGAGGGGGAGGCCGGCTACGCGCGCCTGACGCAGTACACGCGCTACGCGACGGTCGGGATCGCGGCGGCCCAGGCCACGGCGTACGGCTACATCTTCGTTCGCGAAGGTGCTCTCCACATCGACGCGGGTCGCTTCGTCATCGTTGTCCTGACGCTGACCGCAGGCACGGCGCTGCTGATGTGGCTCGGTGAGCAGATCACCAAGCGGGGCGTGGGCAACGGCATCTCGATCCTGATCTTCGCCTCGATCCTCGCCAGCGCCCCCACCGCCACTCGCGCCTGGCTCGCCGGCACCGCCACGGAGCGTCTCGTCTTCCCGATTGCGGCTCTGCTCGTCCTCGTGAGCGTGGTCTTCGTTCAGGACGGGCTGCGCAAGATCCCGGTCCAGTACGCCCGCCGGACTCTTGGCCCGCGGACGGTCGGCGGCGGCTCGACCTACATGCCGTTGCGCGTGAACATGGCAGGAGTCATCCCCGTCATCTTCGCGGCTGTCCTGCTGGCCACTCCGCCCACGCTCGCCGGATTCGTCCCCTCCACCGCGGCGTTCGTCGACCGCTACGTCCAGGGTGGCTCAACGCCGTACCTGGTCGGGGAGGCGCTGCTGATCGTCGCGTTCACGTTCTTCTACACGCGGGTCCAGTTCGACCCGGACGACCAGGCCGACAACCTTCGCAAGTACGGCGGCTACGTCCCCGGCATCCGTCCTGGACGTCCGACGGCCGGCTACCTCGGCCGCGTGCTGCATCGGCTGACTCTTCCCGGCGGATTGTTCCTCGCCGCAGTGGCAATCGCACCATGCCTCTTCATCCATCACGTGCATCTCTCGCAGGCGACCTCACGCGCGCTGGGCGGCACCTCGGTCCTGATCGTGGTGGGCGTCGCGCTCGACACCGTCCGCCAGATGGAGTCCCAGATGACGCTCGGCCGCTACGAGGGCTTCCTCAAGCGTTGAGATGCAGGTGAATCGCACTGCGCTTCTCACCGCGCTCGTCCTGCTCATCCTGCTGTTCGCCGGAGTCGGATGGACGATCGCTGCGGTTCGGCGTGGGCGTGCACTCTGTCGTCGCGTACGTTGAAGCGGTCCTGCTAGCTTGATTTTGCGGCGCTCGAGACGGCGCCGCGCGAGGCCAAGGCTCGCCTCTCCGTGTTACTCGACCGGAAAGGCAGGGGCTATGGCCTCGAATCGTTCCAGCACCAGAACGCGTCAGCGTCGCGCGCAACATCAGACGCCGGCGGAGACGCCGAAGTCTGCGCTGACCGAGCTCGCTCGGCGTAGCGCGCGCATCGAAATCGCAGCATTCAGCGCGGCGGCTCAGACACTCGCGGCGTGGGCCCAGGCCGCCGACCGCCTCACACAAGCGGTCGGCGACGAGCTGCTGCGCCGAGTCGAGGGCGAAACCGACTCGCCGGAGCTGGTCGCCCGTCTCATGGCGGCGACGAGCTCGCATCTCCGCGAGCTCTCCTCGCTGCCTCGCATTGCCACCGACCAATTCGACGTGCGGCTCGCAAGCGCGCCGATCGACAACTAGGAGAACACGATGAAGCACCCGATCAAGCTGCTCGCGGCGCTCGCCGTAGCCGCCGTGATCGCAGCGGCCGCGGCGGCTCTCGCTTTCGCCGGCGGCACGGCGTCCGGCGCGCGAGTACACATCGCAAAGACCCGCCTCGGCCCGATCCTCGTCGACAGCAGGGGCATCACGCTCTACGACTTCGTGAAGGACAAGGGCAAGACGAGCGTCTGCTACGGCGCGTGCGCAGCGCTTTGGCCGCCACTGACAACTCACGGCAAGCCGGTAGCGGGGCCTGGGGTTCGCGCCTCCCTGCTCGGCACGACCAAGCGCAAGGACGGCAAGCTCGAGGTCACCTACGGCGGTCACCCGCTCTACTACTTCGTGACCGACCGCAAGCCCGGCCAGACGACCGGCCAGGGCGTGAACCAGTTCGGCGGCCCGTGGTGGGTTCTCTCGGCGAAGGGCAAGGAGATCCACCGTGGCTAGCGCACAGACGCAATCGCCAGGCCCGGAGCTCCGGCTGTATGCGGCGGCAGGTAAAGCTGCCCGGCAGCGGAAGCGCCGCGAGCTCGTAGCCGAGATGGCCCGCTACCTCGGCGCCGTCTCGATCCTGCTCGTCGGCGCCGTCCACGCCCAGCAGTACTACGAGGCCTACTTCTCGATCGTGCCAACGATCGGCACCCTCTTCCTGCTCAGCTTTATCGGAGCCGGCATCGTTGGAACCACGCTGTTCCTGCCCGTACGGCTGCTCGGCCGACGCGTCGGAGACCTGATCCTCTCGGTCGCCGCGCTCGGTGCAATCGGAATTGCCTTCGGGACACTGGTCAGTCTCCTGATCAGCGAGTACAGGCCGCTGTTCGGGTTCATGGAGTCCGGCTACCGGCTCGCGATCGTCCTGACCCTGCTCTTCGACGGCCTGACGATCGTCTTCCTGGGCCTGTTTCTCGCGCTCGTCGGACCGCCGCTGATTCGCAGCTTGCGGCCCGTCGGAACCGAACACCGCCAGGCGCCTGGGCCATGACGACGGCTTCGATCGCATATCTCATGAGCGCCCTCCTCATCGGCTGGAGGGCGCTCAGCGTGCGCGTCAGCGGCGCCTATACGTGTCCCTCCTGCGGAGCGAAACGAGCGGACGCGCATGCGCCCGAGTGTCCCTGGAGCTCCCGGCCGTGAAGCGGTCGCGGCCGAGCAGACGCGCGAGTATCGGAATCGCAGCCGGGATCGCCGCCTTCGCTGCGACTGCCGTTCTTGCACTGACCAGAAGCGGGGGCGCCGGCTCGGCGCCCCTTCCTCTCGCGCCCCTCTCGACCGTGGGAAAGCTCGTTCCGATCGGCGCGATCGGACCGCTGGGACCCGAGGGCGTGCCTATTCCGCAGGAACGCACGCTGGCGTCGCCACGCCTCCTCGAGGCTGGGCAACGAATCGACGGCATCACTTGCGGGGCGGGCGAGCAGGTGCTGTTCCATATCCACGCACATCTCGCGATCTTCGTCCACGGCGTTCCACGCCAGGTGCCGGCGGGGGTCGGGATCGCGCCACCCGAAGAAGTCGAGCGAACGGGCTCCGGAGCGTTCATCGCGAATGCAACCTGCTTCATGTGGCTTCACACCCACTCGGCGGACGGGATCATTCACACGGAGTCGCCGATCAAGCGCACCTACACCCTCGGTGACTTCTTCGACATCTGGGGGCAGCCACTCAGTCGCCACCGCCTGGGACCGGCGCGCGGGGTCGTCACCGTGGTCTTCGACGGCAAGCTCTTCACCGGCAACCCACGCCAAGTTCCCCTCCTTCCTCACGCGCAGATCCAGCTCGAGGTCGGCAAACCCCTCATCGCTCCGGAACGAATCGCATTCCCGCCCGGGCTGTAAGCCCGAGTCAGCTCATTCGGCGGTAACGCCAAACGGAAAGCGGAACGAAGACCACCAGGATCCCGACGATCCACGCGAGCGCCCAGCCGAGCGAATCCGGCACGCCGCCGGTGGACGCGAACCCGCGGGCCGCGTTCGCTACCAGCGTCACCGGGGAGACCTTGGCGATCTTCTGCAGCCAGTCCGGCAGCGTCTGGACGGGAACGAAGACCGAGCTCGCGAAGACCAGCGGGAACAGGATCACGAAGCCGGCAGTCTGCGCGCTCTCCGCCCCGCGGACGACCAGGGAGACGAACGCGAAGATCCAGCTGAGCGCGATGCCCCACGCGGCGATGATCGCGACACAGCCGAGCGCCGCGAGGACGCCCGCCTGGAAGCTGAAGCCGACCAGATATCCGACGACGATCATCAGGCCGATGATCAGGATGTTTCGCACGAGATCTGCGGTCGTGCGTCCGACGAGAACCGCCGAACGCGCCATGGGCATGGAGCGGAAGCGGTCGATCACGCCCAGGCGCAGATCCTCGGAGAGGCCGACGGCCGTCTGGCTCGCCCTGAAGGTCACCGACTGGACGAAGATCCCGGGCAGGAGGTAGTCGACGTAGCTGACTCCCGGTGGCAGCGCCTTGCCGATTGCGCCACTGAAGACATAGACGAACAGGAGCACGAACATGACCGGCTGGATCGTCGAGAAGATGAGCAGGTCGGGCTGACGCCAGAAATGGCGGAGATTCCGCATCGTCACGACAGCGGTGTCGGTGAGGCTCGTCTCGGTGCCTCGCAGTGACGGCGCGTGTGGACGCGGGAGCCGGCGGCGAGGCTTTGCGACCCTCGTATCCGGCACGGCAACGGCGACCGGCGGCTTGCCGTTCTCGCTCGGCGGCTGACCGGTCAGCTGTAGGAACACGTCGTCGAGGGTCGGCCCGCGCAGGCCCATCTCGTTGACGCCGATCTCGGCGCGACGCAACTCGGCCGCGGCCTCCTCCACCAGGACGAGGCTCTCTCTCGGCGCCGGCAATGTCAGCCGGTCCGGTCGCCCGTCGTCCTCCGGCTGGCCGCAGCCGATGCGAACCAGTGCTGCCCTGGCCTCGTCACGCTGCCGCGCGTCGGTCAGCTCGACCTCGAGGATGTGTCCGCCGACGCGGTCCTTGAGCTCGTTGCCGGTCCCTTCGGCGATCACGCGGCCGTGGTCGATGACGGCGATCTCGTCGGCGAGCTGATCGGCTTCTTCGAGGTACTGCGTCGTCAAGAGGATCGTCGTGCCCTCGCGGCGCAGGTCGCGGACGATGTCCCAGATCTCGTTTCGACTCCGAGGATCGAGGCCCGTCGTCGGTTCGTCGAGGAAGAGCACGCGGGGCTGCGTGAGAAGGCTCGACGCGAGGTCCAGTCGCCGTCGCATGCCTCCCGAGTACGTCTTCGCGTTTCTGTCGGCGGCGTCGGCGAGCTCGAACCGTTCGAGCAGCTCCGACGCACGACGGCTGGCCTCCGTGCGTGAGAGCCGGAACAGGCGCCCGAACATCTCGAGGTTCTCGCGTCCCGTGAGTAGCTCGTCCACCGCGGCGAACTGGCCGGTCAGCGCGAACAGCTCGCGCACGTCTGCCGCCTCGGTGACGACGTCGTGACCGAGCAGTTCGGCCTCCCCCGTGTCCGGCTGAAGCAGCGTCGCCAGGATGCGGATGAGCGTCGTCTTGCCGGCGCCGTTCGGGCCGAGCAGGCCGAAGACCATCCCCTCTGGAACCTCGAGGTCGACGCCGGCGAGCGCCGTCGTCGATCCGAACCGCTTGACCACGCCCTCGACCCGGACTGCGGGCTGCGTCGACGAATTCACGCCACTGCGGAGATAACCCGCTCGGCCGACTCTTCGCACGCCCGGGCACGCTGCGCCGTGGTGTGGTCCACAAATCGAGTGGCGACGCGCACGACCTCGGCTCCCAGGGTCCGGAGCTGAAGCTCGACGGCTTCGTCGGTGATCTGGCCGTCGGCGTCGAAGACCCGGAAGGCGGATGCGACCGGGATCACGTACGGGACGGCCCAGCCTCGGAGTGCTCTGACCGCGAACTCCATCGTGTTTATCGCCTGCAACCCCTGGGTGCCGCCGGCTGCGCTGATCAGTCCGATCACTTCGTCGTGGAGGAACGGCGGCTCGCGCGAGCCGAGCGCGTGCAGCCAGTCGAGGGCATTCTTGAATGCGCCCGAGATCGTCCCCTGGTACATGGGGCTGCTCCACAGCATTCCGTCGGCGGCGTAGCAGGACTCGATCAGCTGCGAGGCCGCCGCCGGTGGCTCTCGCTCGTCGTCCGGGTTGTACAGCGGCAGGTCGAGCTCACGCAGATCCAGGAGGGTCGTCGCCGCTCCCTCGTTGGCGGCGCCGTCGAGCGCCACCCGCAACGCCGCCAGGCTGTGCGACCTCCGTGCGAGGGAGCCGCCGAGGCCTACGATCGTGAGCGGGCTCATCTACGTTGCGTCCTGGTACTCGGACGCGAAGAGATAGCTGACCGCGAGGCTGCGATACGGCCGCCAGCGATCCGACACCTCCGCCACTTCGTCCTCGGTCGGCAGGTGGTCGAAGCCGTACGCCTTTTGGATCGACCGCCGGAGCGCGAGGTCTCCCGAGAGGAAGACGTCGGGCCGGTCGAGGGCGATGAGCAGGAAGCCGCGCGCGGTCCACAGCCCGATCCCGGACACCTCGGTCAGGGCCGCCTCGACCTCCTCGTC
>Ga0207693_10001095_pt1 | contig 24368 bp, 23 predicted proteins | sample LARL81metaG_FD_184347 | JGI IMG/M metagenome (GOLD analysis project Ga0207693, IMG submission 184347) | Corn, switchgrass and miscanthus rhizosphere microbial communities from Kellogg Biological Station, Michigan, USA - LAR L8-1 metaG... | ecosystem: Host-associated > Plants > Roots >... | reverse complement strand
GTTTCGATCGGGAGCGGGGCGAGGAATGCTTTGGTTTCGGTTACGTAGGTGACGGGTTCGGCGCGGTGAGCGGCGAGGAAACTGGCATCGGGGTTTTCGGCGATGCCGGCGCGGGCGATCAAATCGCAGCGTGCGAGCAGATCAATGATGCAGCGTAGTTTTTCCGTGAGAGCATCGGGATTTTGCCTGGACCGACAGTCCCGGCTACAGGATTGCATGAATTGCACGGTGCAAACGCCGGGGGCGGTCGCTTCGACGAAGGGCGAGAGCATGAAGGCGTGATGTAGGAGAATGTCGCTGATTTGTTGCTCGCAGTCGCGGGCACGCGCTTTGATTACGAGATGAAGACAGCGCGCCAGGGCCTGACTCGGAGCCAGGCCGGCGCGGACGCCTTCATTTTCCGCCGCTTCGTTTAATTGCAGGATTACCGCTTTGATGGCGGTGTCGTCGAGGACAGCGAGTGGTTGGTCACGCAGCTTCGGTTGGTGACGTGCGATCGCTTGCAGATAAAAATTTGGCAGCAAAATCGTGGCGAACATTTTATCCGATAGCTGAGGCGATCGCCTTTGCGCGCCTCACTTTGAAATGCAATTGCGTGCTCGGATGGTCGCGCGACAAATCGGAAAGGCTCCAGCGGTTCTCGAGTACGATCTTAGTGCGTGCGCTCGCTACCATGTTATGGCGGCTTATTACCACAAAGGCAGTCGGCGTCGGTTCGACCAATCGCTGTAGGCGATACCAGCTGGTCGCGGGAATGTGGCGCAATTCGTCCGCCGGATTCAGAACAAGATCGAGAATTACCAGCGGGAAATTGCCGTCACGCAAAAGAAAATCGACGGCTTTGACGGCTTCGCTTGCCTTCTCGCAACGGACCCAGAGCAAATGTTGCAAAGCGTCCGAATCGTAAACATCGAACGAATCGCTTCCGTCGATGAGCGCGAGGAAAAAACGATCGCGTTGCGCAATTTGCAGCAAGCTGTGAATGAGCAAGGCCGAGCCTGCGCTCGGATTCGGGCTGATGATTTCCGTGATTGCGCCTTTGTGCAGACCGCCCTCAAGCGTCCGCTCAAGCAGGGGAACGTTGATTTGTCCACCAACGAGAGTAGGCGGTTGCTGAAAGCGTTCTGCGAGAAGTTTGCGGAGATCAATGATGCGCTGGGTCGCCGCCACACCTCAGCATGGCATGAAGCGCTAATATGTTCAAGTGAACAGTTTCGTTAAGAATTGAACGGTCGAAGCGAGGGAGGACCGGAGTCTTTGCGATTCGCTTATCGCTTCAACGCTTCAACCGCCCCCCACTGGGTTGGCGGCGAATGAGCGAGACCATGACACCCTGGATCCGTAGGTCGTGGGCCGGGCGTTGATCGGGATAGCGCGGGTTTTCCGCCCGCAAATATGGGCGGCCGTGTTCGGTGACGAAACGTTTCAATGTTGTCTCCCCGTCGATTAATGCTGCGACGATGTCGCCGTTGCTCGCCTCTTTGCGATCGTCCAAAATTACAATGTCGCCGTCGAGAATGTGGGCGTTCATCATGGAATCGCCACGCACTTTCAGCGCGAACATGCGCGCATTTTTCGAGGCATTGGCCGAGCGCGTATCGAGTGAGACATGGCCTAGCACGGTTTGCTCGGTCAATGTTGCCATGCCGGCCGGGATTTGTCCGTAGATCGGGATATCGGTGATGCGGACCTTCTGGACAGGCGTAACAAGCGCGCGTGCTTTGCGCGCATGGCGATCGAGGAAGCCTTTACGCTCAAGGGTAGCGATGTATTGCATCACTGACGTCTGGCTGGCAAAACCAAAATGACTTTGGATTTCGCGTGTGCTTGGGGTAATGCCTTTCTCACGCTGTTCACTCTGAATGAAATCGAGCACGCTTCGCTGGCGATCGGTCAGCATGCAGCAAGGATGGCGCGCTTTATGGCAAAGGCAAGTTCAAATGAACAGTGGTGCATTGAAGGTTGAAGCGTTAAAGCGTTGAAGCGCGGCGTCCACGAAACACACGGACCACATCAAAGGGAGCAAAGCGGTTTGGACATGGACGCGATCAACGGGATTGATTTTCTGAATCCTATACAATCCTGTTGATCCTGTCTGTTTCAGTCAGGCGGCGAAGCTTTCACCGCAGGAGCAATGTGAGGTGGCGTTTGGATTGGTGACTTTGAAGCCACCCTTTTGCAGGTCATCGCTGAAATCCAGGGTCGAGCCGCTGACGAACAACGCACTCTTGGGATCGACCACGATCCGGACATTGGCGGAATGAACTAGGATGTCCCGTGGGGCCGGGCCTTCTACTAAGTCCATTTTGTATTGCAGACCTGAGCAACCACCACCGATCACGGCCAGGCGCAAAGCGCCTTCGGGCCGGCCTTGTTTGTCGAGCAAGGAACTCAGGCGCCGCGCGGCATTCTCCGTGACGCGGATCAACTTTTCATTGCCGATCTTAATTCCGGTTTGAGCCGGACTGGCGGTATGTTGAGGTGTTGCTTCGCTCACAAATTAAAGGTTACGCTGTCGGGCTGAAGTTCAATACGCTGCGTGCTGCCGTGCGTCGTGTGTCGGCAGGTTCGAGCCGACTGGCGTTTGGAAGCAGCCCTTCCTCGGGGGCTGCTTGGTGCGTCTCGGCAATATCCTCGATCTCGCCGACGGTTGAAACGTGTTGGAATCTTTCGCGCAGCGCTTTCGCTTCCGGAAGATTTTTTGAATAGGCCATCAGGCGTGCGCGCATGGAACGGATGGCTTGTTCCTCGTCGCCCCAATCGTCGGCGTGACGGCGGCAATGCTCGATGATCACATTCCAGCGCTCTGATAACTCTGGCGCGGGCAACAGCTCGCCGGTTACCAGATAGTATTTGATCTGCCGGAAAATCCATGGCGCGCTCATGGCCGCGCGCCCGATCATAACGCCGGCAATTTTGGTTTCAGTGCGCCGGCGCACGACTTCCTGGGCGGAAAACAAATCGCCGTTGCCGATTACCGGTATCGTTACCCCTTCCGCTACCTCGCCAATGACGCGCCAGTCTGCTTCGCCAGAATAACCTTGCGCCCGAGTCCGGCCATGGACGGCCAAAGCCGCGATGCCGCACCCCTGCAGAATTTCCGCGACGCGCACCGCGTTGATGGAGTTGGCGTCCCAACCGATTCGAATTTTTGCAGTCACGGGCAAAGGCGCGACTGCTTGCACTACCGCTTTGGCCACGCTGCTGAGTGTGGGACAATCTTTCAGGAGAGCGGAGCCGCCATTTTTCGCGACCACTTTGTTAACCGGGCAGCCAAAGTTCAGGTCGATGAAATCCGGGGCAACCCAATCAACCACCTGCTTGGCAGCCTCTGCCATGTGAGCCGGGTTAGCGCCAAAAAGCTGCACGCCCAGCGGCCGTTCGCCGTCGGCGAAATCAAGATATTCGCGGGTGCGTTCGTTGCGTCGAAAGACGCCTTCAGCCGAAACGAATTCGGTGACAAGAACATCGGCGCCGTAGCGTTTGCAGATCTGGCGAAAAATCTTGTCGGTCACGCCCGCCATCGGCGCGAGATAGAGAGGGAAGGCAGCATTGAACCAAGGGAGGGTGGTGAACATCACAATATTTTCTCACAAAACCGCTCGATAGAAATGACGAATGACGGATGGTCCGAGCCGGACTGGCGTTGAATGACGAAGGAATGATTTAAACCCGAATGGAAGATGGGCATCCTTGGCTGGTTCGGGCCGACGGGCGTCTTGCCCGTCGCAAAGTACGAGCACGATAAGCCAGAAGCTATCGGCCGGGTCAGGCAGGATGCCCTCCTGAGTTCCAGCCGCTTACGCGGCCGCACCGCCGCGTAGCAGCGTTGCTACCTGGTCCTGCACCCGTTCGAGCTCGCTCAGGCGCAATTGCGGATCTCGTACTATGAAGACATCGCCATTTTCCTGGTGCTCGTAAATAAGCAGGCGATCGCCGTTGGCAATTTCTGTGCCCACTTGTTTGAGGACGCGTTTGCGTTCGAGCATGACGGCTAGAACAAAGCAGGCGTTTGCCGGGGGCTCCGGCTGCGCTATCAGGCGCCGGAAAAGTTGCTCTGCGTTTTCTTTTGGCAGCGCCTCGGGAGCTGGCAGCGGCGCCGGTTCGAACTTTGTTTTCCAAAATGAAAACGGCTGGATGTTTTCATTGCGATCGCGCCAGGCTTCTTCGCTCAAATCTTCGCGCCGGAAACCGTCGCCTTCGCGATAGAGCAGAGTATAGAAAACTTCCCCAGGCGTGAATGGTCGATGGGTGGCGTTGCAAATCTCGGAGCGCTGCTTGATCGGCCAATCGGTCGCCAGTGGATTAATCATCGCGCAAGTATACGGCGCGGCAGAAGCCAGCGAAAGTCGGAAGGATCGCGATTGGAGGTGCGCAGTTGCAGCAAATAAAGTCCGATTGTTCCAAAAACGATGGCGGGTGCCCAACCGGCGATCCAGGCGGGAATACGGTCGCCTTCGCCCAGAGCGAGGAAAAAGTGCGTGGAAAAGTTCAATGCGAAGACGAGCAGAATGGCCATGGCGACGCTGGCGAGAACACCGCGGCGTGAAAAACCAACCCCGAGCGGCGCGGCGATAAGTACGACGACGAGACACGTCCACGGCAGCGCAATTCGATAATGATAATGTGTTCGAAAAGGCGCGAGCAACGTGTCCGGAAAATCGGAGTTGAAGTTTAAGTAGTCGCGCAATTCTGGGAGACTCATCAGTTCGGCGCGCATGTTGGCACTGCGCAAACGATAGGGTGTTTCGCTCCAATGCCGGATAATCACGCTTGCCTCCATCGTTTCGGAAGTAATGTTACCGGCGGCATCGTAGTGCACGATCTTCGCCTGCGACAAGGTCCATGTATGATCGTGCGGGTCGTATTCCGCGCGTCCGGCTAAAAAAGCCATGATGACGTGATCGAAGGAATCCTGTTGCAGCACCTCGACATTATCGAACATGTTGGATTTCGGCCGGAGACGTTGAATGAACCAGGTGCGTGACTCCCGCCGGTTGCGGAAAATTTGCCCTTCGGCGCCGCTGCCACTTTTATCTTCGGACAGGAAAAGTTTTCGCGCCATTTCGGCGTGCGGCGCAACCGAATAGTTCAGTGCGAAACAAGCGGCAGTTGTCAGAATACCGAGAATAAAGAGCGGCGTGAGGACACGGAGGAGACTGGTGCCAGCGGTCAGCATGGAGACGATCTCATTGGCGCGCGACATGCGACCGAGAACGAAAAGGAGCGCGAGAAGGAGCGAGACTGGCAGCAGGATAACCAGAATCTGTGGGATCTGGGTAGCGTAAAATTCCAGGACGCGGCCGAAAGTGAAGTGCAGGTCGAAGAAGCTCGAAATGCTGTCGCTGATATCGAAGATCAGCCAGATCGCAATGAACCCGACGATGCAGTAAACGTAGGCCTGCAGGAAGTTTCGGGTGATATATCGATCAAATAACTTCACAACGCTTTCCGAACGGGTTGGGGTAGGCTCTAATTTAACGTCATGATTGCGCTGCGCGACTCTATTGGCTCAGATTTGGTAGAACGAACCGAGTCGGTTTTCGCGCCCGGCGGACTGTTGGCAAAGGCGAAAAATTTCGAGCGGCGTCCGCAGCAACAACAAATGGCAGTGGCGGTAGCGCGTGCGCTGGAAGAGGAACGCCATCTAGTCGTCGAAGCGGGCACCGGCATCGGCAAATCCCTGGCGTATCTTGTTCCTGCGGTCCTGTTTGCGCTCGGGCAGAAGAAAAAGGCCATCATCTCGACGCACACCATCAATCTGCAGGAGCAACTTCTCTACAAAGACATTCCGATTCTGCAAAAAGTTCTCCCAGAGACGTTCGAGGCAACATTGATTAAAGGCCGGCAGAATTATGTTTGTCCGCGCCGGCTTTTACGCGCGCGAGAGCAGCAGAACGATCTCTTCACCGCGCCGGAGCAGAATGAGCTGGAAGAGATTGCTGCGTGGGCGGCGCGAACACGAGACGGCACGCTCAGCGATTTGTCGTTTGAGCCGAACGCGAAGATTTGGGCGCAGGTTTGCAGTGAAGCTCACATTTGCACCCGGAAAGTTTGTGGGCAAAGCGATCGCTGTTTTTATCAGCGGGCCCGCCGAAAATTTGAGAACGCGCCGGTCGTGGTCATTAACCACACCCTGCTCTTCATGTTGCTGGGCGGAGTCGAGGAACAGATGGAACGCGAGAATGGGTTTCTGTTTCCCGAGGATTTTTTGATTTTGGATGAAGCGCACACGGTGGAGCAAACGGCTTCGCGCCAGATCGGGCAGGTTGTGTCGCAATACCTGCTGCGTGCAACGGTGCAGCGCCTTTACAACGCGCGATCGAAGAAGGGGCTGTTTACTGTTACTCGTAATGCCGCGGGCGTTCGTCTGGCCGCGGAAATCGTCGATGAGATCGACAGATTTTTCGAGACACTTGGGGCGCGCTGCGATTTTCGCAAAGGCCACGAGTTTCGCGTCCGCCAGCCGGAAATTGTACCGGACACCATCACTGGTCGGCTGATCGCATTGCAATCGCGTGTGGCCGAAGTGCTGAAACAGCAGGAGGACGAAATGTTAAAGTCCGAACTGCTTGAACTTGGCCGGCGCATTGCGGAGGCACGCTCCGGAATCGCAGTTTTCCTCGAACAATCCGCGCGCAACCACGTTTACTGGGTGGAACGGACGGGTAAGGTCGGACAGCTGCTAACACTGAATGCCGCGCCGATCGATATCGCACCGGCATTACGGCAAATACTTTTTCGCGAAGGGCGGACCTGCATCATGACGAGCGCGACGTTGGGCGTCGGGAGGAAAGATCTGGCGTATTTTCGCACGCGTGTCGGCGCCGACGAAGCCGAGCCGCTCCAGCTCGGCAGTCCGTTCAATTTCAATCAGCAGATGAAAATGTTTGTGGTGCGCAAAATGCCGGACCCGCGGGATGCGGAATATGAAAATGCGCTCGAGCATTGGATCGAACATTTCGTCGGGAAAACCGACGGGCACGCCTTTGTCTTGTTCACCAGTTATCGCGTGATGCAGGAGCTGGCAGGCCGGATGGAAAATTTCTGCACAGAACATAACTTGAATCTGCTGCTGCAAGGCGGTGGCATGCCGCGGACGAAATTGCTCGAGCAGTTTAAGAATACGCCGCGCAGCGTACTTTTTGGGACCGACAGTTTCTGGAGTGGGGTTGATGTGCCCGGTGACGCGCTGCGCAATGTCATTATCACGCGGCTGCCGTTCGCGGTGCCGGATTATCCTTTGATTGAAGCAAAACTGGAAAGCATCGAAGCAGCGGGTGGCGATGCTTTCACGGAATATTCGCTCCCGGAAGCGATCCTGAAGTTGCGACAAGGGGTGGGCCGCCTCATCCGGACGAAAAGCGATCACGGCATCATCGTCATTCTTGATAATCGAATCGTGACGAAACCGTATGGCCGCGCCTTCATGAGCGCGTTGCCGAAGTGCCCGGTGGAAATCTTGTAATATTGAATTGAAGGGACACGCGCTGCGCGTGCGGGGACTTGGGATGGCTGACTTACGATTATGTTCACTTGAACATTATCTGAACGCCCTTTAAACTGGGCCTGTGAATGCGGCTGTTTTGTCGATTTCACCGGCGGTTTTGCCGGGACGCACCGCCAAACAGATCGAGCGTGCGAAAGAAACGGAACGCATTCTATGGATTTTGCATCAGTGGGGGATTCATACCCTTGGTCAACTCGCGGCCTTGCCCCCCGATGATCTGGCGGCACGACTAGGTGCACGCGCGGTTGAACTTTGGGAGCGTGCCAATGGTCGGGCGGAACGAATTTTAAAACTCGTGTCGCCGCCCGAATCGTTCATCGAAAGTTTTGAGTTCGAAAATGAAATCGAAACGATCGAGCCGTTGCTCTTTATCCTGCGTCGGTTTTTGCAGCAACTGGCAACACGTTTAAACGCAATCTATCTCGTCGCCAAAAAACTGCGGCTGCGGCTCACTTTTGCCGACAAATCAGACTACGAACGCATCTTCAAAATTCCGCAGCCGACCAACAACGAAGACATTCTTTTCCGGATGCTGCACACGCATTTGGAAAACTTTACCTCGAAGCATCCGATCGTGGCGGTTGAATTGGAAGCGCAGCCGTCACGTTCAGTCCGGCAACAATTTGGACTGTTCGAAACCGCATTGCGCGATCCGATGCAATTGCATGAGACGCTGGCGCGCCTTGTTGGATTGCTCGGCGCGGATCGTGTCGGCACACCGGTGCTGGAAGAAACGCATCGGCCGGATGCATTCCGGATGAAACCGTTTGTATGGGAATTTCGTCCGAACCGGACTGGCGTTTTTGATCAGGAACGCGGAAATGCTGTAGCGTCCGCTGTCGCCAGCGGAAAAAACCGCCACTCCGGCTCGGACGTAAATGCACTGAGGACAGCGCACGCTACAGCGCCGCCAGCCCTTCGTCGTTTTCGAGAACGCACAAAGGCGACGGTGTTACTGGAAAATAATCGGCCTGCTCATGTGCGTGCCGCGGCGGTCCGAGCCGGATTCGCGGTCCCGGTCGGATTGACGATTGACGGCGCAACGGTGGCGGAGGAAGGGCCGTTTCCGCTTTCCGGAAACTGGTGGGACGAGCGGGGCTGGGCGCGGGTGGAATGGGATGTGGAAATCGAGAACGGGATCATCGCGCGTTGTCATTGCGATCAGGACGGCTGGGCGATCGATGGGATTTATGATTAACCAGGCGTTATCGATTACGAGTAAGAAGCATGAACAGAAGTTCGAACCGAAACGACTGCTCTTGCTCATGCTCGAAGTTTGACTGTCATGCCCTACGTCGAACTGCACGCCTGTAGTGCCTTCAGTTTTTTGCGCGGCGGATCGTTGCCGGAGCAACTGGCGGAAGTCGCGGCGGAATTGGAACTGCCGGCAATGGCATTGCTCGATCGCAACGGGGTTTACGGTGCGCAACGATTTTCGGTGGCGGCGCGGGAGCAAAAAGTGCGGACGATCATCGGGGCGGAATTAACGATGGAAGACGGCAGTTTGTTGCCGGTGCTGGTGGCAAGCCGTCTCGGTTACGCCAATCTTTGTTCGCTCCTTACCCAGGCGCATCTGCGCAGCAGTGTGAAAGGCGAGTGCACAGTGAGATGGGAGGAGCTGCCGGAATTTGCACAGGACTTGGTGGCGTTACAGGGGAGCGCAGGCTGCTCCGAGCCGGAGTGGCGGTTGCCTGCAGTTTGCGGCAGCTTGCCGCAAACAACTGCAATACCTCTTGGCCAGCGCGATAGTTTCGCCCGGCACGCTGTCGGGGCAGGCGCCTGCCCTCCGCAGAACCGTGAAAACACCGCGCAGTGTTTAATCGAGGCGTTTGGTCGCGAGAATGTGTATGTCGAAGTTCAGCGGCATTTTTTGCGGGGCGAAGATCGGGTTAATCGCGCACTCATTGATCTCGCTTCGAAATTTCGGTTAGCGCTTATCGCGACTAACGGGGTGCAGTACGCGAAGCCTTATGGTCGCCAAGTTCTGGATGTTTTCACCTGCATCCGCGAGCACACTCACCTCGATCTCGCCGGAAAACTTTTATCACAAAACGCCGAGCGTCATTTGAAGAGCGATGCGGAGATGCGCGCCATTTTTCCCGATTTACCAGACGCAATCACTAACACCGAACGACTGGCGGATCGCTTGCAGTTTTCCCTCGAAAACATCGGCTACGAATTTCCGGAATATCTGGTACCGGACGGACACAGCATGAATTCGTTTCTGCGCACGATGGTGCTGTTTGGAGCGCAGCAGCGTTACGAATCGATTTCAAAAAAAGTGAAACGCCAGCTGGAAGAAGAACTCGCGCTCATCACTCGGCTCGGATTCTCCGGATATTTTCTGATTGTCTGGGACATCATAAATTTTTGCCGGGAAAACAACATCATGGTGCAAGGTCGCGGCAGCGCGGCCAACAGCGCGGTTTGTTTTTGTCTCGGGATCACACCGGTCGATCCGGTAAGCAATCATCTCGTCTTCGAGCGATTTCTGAACGAGAGCCGCAAAGGCTGGCCCGATATCGATCTCGATTTACCGAGTGGCGATCGGCGCGAGCGTGTCATCCAGGAAATTTACCGGCGCTACGGCAAACACGGCGCAGCCATGACCGCGAATGTGATTACATATCGCGGGCGAAGCGCGGCGCGTGAGATCGGAAAAGCGTTGAATTTTTCGCCGAGCACGCTCGATCGCTTTTCGCATTTGTTCGCGAACGGCGATTTTCCGCACACTCTCGAGCTCGAGGCACAAATCGAGCAGGCTGGTTTGCCGAAAGCGCATCCGCGGATGCCGGCGTTCGTCGGTTTGTATCACGCCATCTACGGATTGCCGCGGCACCTCGGGCAGCACTCCGGTGGGATGATTATTTGCCAGAATAAACTGAGCTCATTTGTGCCGTTGGAAAATGCGTCCATGCCTGCCCGGGTGGTAGCGCAATGGGATAAGGATGACTGCGAAGATCTCGGCATCGTGAAAGTCGATCTGCTCGGGCTCGGAATGATGTCGGTGATGCAGGACGCGTTTGAACTTTGTCGCGAACGCGGCCGGCCCCTCGATCTCGCACACATCCCGAAAGATGACGCGAAAACTTTTGAGATGATGCAAACGGCCGACACCATTGGTGTTTTCCAAATCGAAAGTCGGGCACAAATGGCGACGCTGCCGCGGCTAAAGCCAAAATGTTTTTACGATGTCGTAATCGAAGTCGCGATCATCCGCCCGGGTCCGATCCAGGGCGACATGGTGCATCCGTATCTGGCGCGGCGCGCCGGGAAAGAAACGGTCACGTATTTCGATGAGCGACTAAAGCCAGTGCTGGAGCGAACGCTCGGTGTCCCATTATTTCAGGAACAGATGCTGAAGATCGCGATGATCATGGCGAATTTTTCCGGGGACGAAGCGGAAGAATTGCGGCGTGCGCTCAGTTTTCATCGCTCGGAAGAGCGGATGAACCGGGTGAGTGTGAAGTTGCGGGAGGCGATGGCGCGCAATCAAGTCGCGCCAGACGTGATCGAGAAAGTTTTGCATTCCATCACGTCGTTTGCGCTCTACGGATTTCCGGAATCGCATGCCATCAGTTTCGCGATTCTGGCTTATGGCAGCGCCTATTTAAAAGCGCATCGTCCCGCGGAGTTCTACGCGAGTTTGATCAACAACCAGCCAATGGGTTTTTATACACCGGCGACAATTGTGAAAGATGCGCAGCGGCACGGAGTAAACGTGAAACCGGTCTGCGTAGCGCAATCGGACTGGAATTGCGCGGTTGTTGCCGATGACACGATTCGCCTGGGCTTTTGTGTGGTGAACGGATTGCAACGTGAACACGCCGACGATTTTTTAAGGGAAAGGAACGAGCGGCCATTTGTGTCACTGGGGGACTTTCGGAAACGCGCGTTGCTAACAAAAGACGAATTGCGTCGCCTGGCGAACTTGGGAGCGCTGAATTGTTTCGCCGAACATCGCCGCGCGGCGATGTGGAGAGTCGAGGAAACCCCGCATGATGATTTGCTGACGACCGCGGGTTCGGGTAGCGCACGCGTCTCGCCGAGACAGTCTTCAAAAAATCCGCAAAAGCGAGACGTTTTTGGTCCGAGCCAGACTGGCGGTTCCACGCGAGACGCGTGCGCTATCCAGAATTCTCCGCTCGCGCCGATGACGTTACCCGAGCGGGTGCGTGCGGATTACGAAGTGATGGACCTAACCACCGGACCGCATCCGATGAAATTAGTGCGCGAACAATTGGCGGATGTATGGCGCGCCACTGATCTGGCGCAGGCAAAACATGGCTCCATCATCCGCATCGCGGGAAATGTCATTTGCCGTCAACGGCCGGGCACGGCGAAGGGCTTCGTCTTCATCAGTCTCGAAGATGAAACCGGGGTATCGAATGCGATTGTCACGCCGGATTTATTCGAACAAAGCCGATTACTCATCACCGAAGAACCATTTCTCGCGATCGAAGGCGAAGTGCAGAACACCGACAACGTTGTCTTAATTAAAGCGCAGAAAATTTTTCCGCTGATCAGCGATGGTTTGGTCGGATCGGAGTCGCACGATTTTCGGTGAAAACACTCGCCTGTCATTCCGAGCCGAACTGGCGGATGACAGAAAGTGCGGACGAGTATTACTCGCCAGCGTGCCGTTTTGCGGTTGGTTTAGGCGTGGTGATTTCCTGTGCCGGCTGGTCCCCGATCCAATCGGTGTGAAAAATTCCCGGCTTATCGACGCGCTCGTAGGTATGGGCGCCAAAGTAATCGCGTTGCGCCTGCAACAAATTTGCCGGCAAGCGCGCGGAACGATAGCTATCGAAATAGGCGAGAGAGGCGCTGAAAGCAGGCGCCGCCACGCCATAATTGATGGCAGTCGAAACCGCAACGCGCCAGTTATGCTGCGTCCTGGCGATGATATCGGTGAAATATTCGTCCAACAGTAGATTGTGCAGGCTGGGGTTGCGCGCGTAAGCCTCGACGATGCGGTTGAGGAATTTCGCGCGAATGATGCACCCGCCACGCCAGATGGTAGCGATGTCGCCGAAGTTCAAATTCCAATTGTAAGTCGTGCTGGCGGCACCAAGCAATTCCATTCCCTGGGCGTACGAGACGATTTTTGAGGCGTAAAGTGCATCGTGCACCGCCTGGATCAGCTCGTCGCGATCGCCTTCGAACTTGGGAACCTGTGGTTGCGGTAAAATTTTTGAGGAAGCGACCCGCTCATCTTTTCGCGATGAAATCACACGCGCTTCGACCGCGGCGTTGATGGTGGAGATGACGACGGATTGAGTGAGGGCTGATTGCAAGGTCCAAAGTCCCGTCCCTTTTTGTCCTGCCTTGTCGAGAATGACATCGACCATCGGTTTACCGGTATCGGGATCTTTTTTCCGAAAAATGTTGGCAGTGATTTCGATAAGATAACTCTCCAGCGCACCCTGATTCCATTTCGCAAAAATATCGGCGAGTTCTTCCGCCTCGAGGCCAAGGACATTTTTCAGAATGGCATACGCTTCGCAGATCAACTGCATGTCGCCATACTCAATGCCGTTGTGCACCATCTTGACGTAGTGCCCGGCGCCGTCCGGGCCCATGTAGCGACAGCATGGTTCGCCGTCGACCTGGGCCGCAATCTTTCGGAAGATCGGTGCGATCAATTCGTAAGATTCACGTGAGCCGCCGGGCATGAGCGACGGACCTTTGAGCGCGCCTTCCTCGCCGCCGGAAACGCCGCAGCCCACATAGTGAATTCCTTTTCCTTCGAGATCGTGGAAGCGCCGTTGGGTATCAGTAAAGAGCGAGTTGCCGCCGTCGATAAGGACATCGCCTTTTTCCAGGAGCGGGGCGACTTCGGCAATTACCTGATCGACGGGCTTGCCGGCCTTAATCATCATCATCACTTTGCGTGGAGGTTTCAGCGCACGGACCAGTTCCTCGACCGTCGCAGTTGGGATGATGTTTTTTCCTTTGCCGCGGGTGGCCACGAACTTTTCCGTGACCGCGGTCGTGCGGTTGAAAGCAGCTGCGGAGAATCCCTTTGACTCCATGTTGAGAACGAGATTTTCGCCCATTACCGCGAGGCCGATCAGGCCAATATCCGATTGCATCGTCATGATTTCAGGGTTGGTTTTGAGGTGCCTTAAAAATGTCAGCAATTCACTAAACTGTTACCGGCAGCGAATGGCAAATTACGATTGTGATGTAGCGTTAGTAGGTGCCGCGCTCGACGTCGCCGCAGAGGAAAACACGCCCGGCGCAGGGGCGATCGTCCAGTTTTTCGGCGACGTCCGCCCGCTGGAAAACGGGGAGCACATTGATGGGATCGAGTACGAGGCGCATCAGGAAATGGCCGAACATCAGTTACGAAAGATCGCGGACGAAGCGGCAGAGCGGTTCGGTTTGTTGGCCGTTCGTTTGCATCATCGGGTTGGTTTTGTGGCCGTGGGCGAAAGCTCATTGTTCCTAAGGGTGGCGGCGGCTCATCGCCGTGCAGCATTTGACGCCAGCCGATGGATTGTGGATGAGCTGAAGAAACGCGTCCCGATTTGGAAGTCGATCGTGATTAGATCAGACAAGGCGAGGGAGAGGGGTGTGCTGGTATGAATTGGGCGAATCGTCTCACGCTCAGCCGCCTTGTGTTAACCGTACTGTTTGTGGTGGCGTTGAGTTCGCCTTGGCGCTATGCCCATACCACCGCATTGGTCACTTTTCTGGTTGCCGGCGTTACCGACTTTTTTGATGGCGAGATCGCACGCCGTTATCAAACGGTGACAAACTTTGGGAAGTTAATGGATCCGCTGGTCGACAAGATCATGATCGCGGCCGCGTTCATTTCGCTGGTGCCGTTACGGGCGATTCCGGCCTGGGCCGCGACGGTAGTGGTCGGTCGCGATTTTCTAATTACGGGGTTGCGTTTGATGGCGAGCGCGCAGGGGCACGTTCTTTCGGCGGAACGCCTGGGCAAACACAAGACCTCCTGGCAAATTATTACCGTGATTTTCTTCCTCACTCTGCTGGCGATTGCGGAATGGAGCCGGAACATCATGGCGAGCGATTGGTGGCAACGGGCATGGAACCAAGCTGGTACAGCGCTAGTATGGTTGACTGTGGCGCTGACGCTTTACTCCGGTCTCGGCTACGCATGGCGACATCGCGCCGTCATCGAGTCGGACGTCTAGCCGGTCCGGGTCAGTCGCAACAAAGCGCTGTAGTCTTTCCTGCGAAACGACTGCAACAATGTCTTCGGACGGGAAACTCGTTATCGGCGCGAGTTCTAGAATGTGAAGGTGAGCCCGGCGAAATATCGATTTCGAGTGTAGCTGAGCAACTGCGAGGCAATGGCTGATGTGGAACCTCGATCCAGTTCGGTATGACTGTAACCGGCGTTAACAGCAAGAGAGGGTGTAATGGCGTAGCGGACTCCGGGCGAGATGTCAAAAACGTTCTCCGCCCCGCCGGCACCTCCACCGTTAAATCCAATATCTGCGCCTTGGGCCCCGGTTCCATGCTGGTAACTAACAGCGAGATTGGCGGAGATCCGCGCGGTGACTCGGTAATTTAGCAGCAGATTTGTACGAAAGGTCTCGCGCCCCGAACCTGCCCCCGTACCAGATTCTTCGATCGAGTAATGATTTGTCCAAATTACATTTGCCGACGTAAACGAATAACGAAGTCCAGCGGCAATGTAAGGCGAAGTCTGCCCAGAGCGAAATTGCACCCCGCCGTCAAATATACCTATCAGGTGTGGTCCGAATGTCTGGTCTAATCCGGCGGTTAAGGTTTGACTAATGGGATTGTGTCCAGTCGTTTGGTAGTCGGTAATGCCAATTCGATACCCCGCAGTGGCAGTTGTTGTCGGAAACAAGAGATATCGAACATGCTCGCTCAATTGGTTTTCTAAACGATCGTTTGACGAGGCAATAGAATTTTGGTACTTGAGCGCGCTGAAAGTATAGCTGGTGACGGTCGAAAAGCGGGGCGTCCACCTGTAATGTGCGGAAATATTATCTCTCGACCTGAAGAAGTTTCCCAATCGTCGATTGGCGCTCAACGCGCTCGTAACGTCAGGTTGCGCTTGGTAGGCGGCGAAAACCGAAACGTCAAAAGTTAGGCGCTCGCTTGCTTTGTATGCGAGGGAGAGGCTGAGATACACGTTCGGATCAAAATCCCGGCCGCCTGGGTGGGCGAAGTAGTAAGTAATTCCAGCTCCCGCAATGAGATCCATCGCGAGACGTGGATTACCGAACTGATAAGTGAAAACTGTGCTAGGGCTTGCAAACCAAGACGGAGAGCCGGTCGGTGTGTTATTGACATTGTCGTCGTATCCGCCAGTGAGCGAGGTTGAAAGTCGAAATCGCCGACCCAAGTCAAAAGTCGGAGCGATCCCTCCGACGCCCAAACGAACGCTACCGTCAGCAGGGTTAGTCGGTACGATTGGCGGCCCAGTGGGAGTGGTCTCGGATGGATTTTCATCCTCGCCGCTCGTACTCTCTTCCGGGGTGATATCTTGAGCTGAAAGCGATGTTGCGGCAGCAGCAAAAACTATAATAATAATCGCTCTTTTAATAGCTTTTATGATAGCCACGTGTTTTTTGGGTAGATGTCTGTGAGTGCGACGCGACAAGAAAAACAAAAAGCCTTGCGGCAGCCTAGGAAGCGATACTACTCAGATCAACTTTTTTCTGTTGGCAGTAAGCGCTTCCCAAGCCCACGACTGAACTGTTCGGATTACGATTTTCATCCTTATCCTGCCTATAAAATTCCTTCGGGCGACTGCTTAACCAAGTCGAGCCTTCGCCAATAACTCGAAAGGTTCCTCCGCCACCCGATTAGCTAGACTCATGCCTCGACGGCAACGGTCCGGCTGCCAATCACCTCTTTGGGTATGGTATTCGTGATTTCCAATTTCAAGGGGCCTTGTAATTCCCTCATCCGTTTTCACTTCCCGCCCCAAGCCGCAAGCGCTGTTGCACCTAAAGAAACTTTCCTCAGTGCCGCAAAGTGGGAGAGGATTACCCCAAAAGGTGCCCGAAATAAGGTCAGCGGGTGAAGGGAATCGAACCCTCGTCAGTAGCTTGGAAGGCTACAGCTTTACCATTAAGCTACACCCGCCTTAGAGCTGTCCAAGTTGCCGCGCCTGCAGGTTCCTGCCAAGTGCTTTTTCCATGGCACACGACTTGCCAATCCCAGCCGTCGCCACTAGCACTCTCCTATGAAACGAATCGCCCTTTTTTTCTTGCTGACCGCCAGCGCCTCTCTTCGCGCCGATCTTACTCTCGTTCAGAAGGTGGACATGGCTGGAACGCCAGGTGAAATGACGATCAAATTCAAAGGCGACAAAGTACGGGTAGATCCTGCCCCACAAATGTCGATGATCCTCGACGCCAAAACAGGCGACACCGTCACCCTGATTCATGCGGAAAAGAAAGCGATGCGAATCTCCGGCGACAAGATGAAAGCGGCCGCGGAAATGGTTAAGAAATTCACCACTGCTACCCCCGCTGAGCAAAAGGCGAAACTGACGCCGCTCGGCCGCAAAGAAACAGTGAATGGAATGCCAACAGAGGTTTTCACCGCGGACACCTCAGTTGGTAAGGCGACTTATTACATCGCCATGAACTATCCTGATGGCCCCGCAATTATTCAAGAAATGAAAGCGGCGCAGCCGTCAGCCTTCGCAAACTCTGGTACGAACATCCCCGATTTCCGGGACCTGCCCGGAGTTCCGGTCAAAATAGAGATGGATACAGCGAGGGGCCATGTCGTTATTACCCTTATTTCGGCAAAACGCGATCCCATTCCCAACAGCGTGTTTGATGTTCCGGCGAATTATACAGACATGAAAATGCCGGACCTTTTTGGTGGGAAGAAGGTCCCGGAGAATCCGGCCGATTCAAGAGTGCCCGGATCGCGGCCAAGGGTCCCGGCGCCGTCCGTCACTCCATAAAGAGGGCGCCTGCGTGCCGGCGCCGTTTATTCTCGCGTCGAACTCGCCGCGCCGTCACGCGCTCCTGGCGGAGGCAGGCTATGAGTTCGAGGTGGTTGTGCCGGCTGGCAGCGAATTGGCGGTCGCGCAGCTGTCCTTGCGCGAGTTGACGATCGCAAACGCGACGCGCAAGGCAATGGCCGTAGCCCGCATTAACCGGAGTAGAGTAGTGCTCGCGGCTGATACGCTCGTCGCGATGGAGGGGGAGATCATTGGCAAGCCCCGTGACTTAAATCATGCGCGAATGATTCTTCGGCGATTGAGTGGACGAACGCACGACGTCTGCACGGCGGTTTGCATCGTCTGTCCGCGAGGAAGAATTAGTTTCGCCGAAATTTCGCAGGTCCGTTTTCGCAAGCTCACTGAGAGCGCTATCACCAAGTATTTCAAGGTGGTGAATCCAATCGATAAGGCCGGTGCTTACGGCGCGCAGGGTGCGAGTGGAAGTATTATTGCAGCGGTCAAAGGGTCGGTGACGAACGTGATTGGTTTGCCAATGCAGCGCACCAAAAAGGCGCTCGCGCAAATTGACATCCGGCCGCTCAGTGGGTCTCAGCCACAACTTCTCGGGGCTGGGTCGGAGCTTGTGCCGGTTCACGTTTCAATACCCGATAAAGAAACCAGACAATGAAACAGTTGGCGGCGAGAATAATGCCAGCGCCAATGCTCGGACGATGAAAAATGTGGCGCAGCTCAAGCGGAATTAATGCCCCAGTGGCGAAGACCATGAGAAGTTCGGCCCACCGTTTTTGCAGATACACGCCGATCCCTTCGGTGAACAACACCGCAGAATAGAAGAGGCTGAGAAACGCCGTGGCGCGGAAAACCCCACCGCCCGCGAGAATGTCCTGGAGGCGGTTGAGCAAATAATGCACCACTTTGCTGTGTTTGAGCAGGATTTCGTCGGCTACCCAATCAGAAAGGTTATCCATCCAAACTGCCCGCGAACCCAAAAAAAGAATCGAGACGCCGAGCACGAGAAGCAGAAGGCCCTTCGCGATTTTGAAAAGGGCGATCAGCTTGAGATAGCGAACGCGGTTTTGCGGCCGCAGAATTTTGAGATCAGCTGTCTGGTGGGACACTCGTAATATTGCCCCGATCTGCGTCAGTCCGCAACGATTGCGCTTCCGCGACAGCAAATCTCCAGTTTATTCCCGTCAGGATCTTCAAAGAAAAACGCGTAATAACCTGGACTGTATTCCGGCCAGATCTGGGGGCCTTCCAGGTTTTGGCCGCCGGCTTCACGGACGACTTGAGCGACGCGATCGACTTGTTCGCGCGTCTCCGCCCAGAATGCGATTCGCGTATCATTTGGGCGATGATTCGCCTCTTCCTCGAAGCAAAAGAATTCCGAGGGTCTGCCGGCGCCGCCTTTTTCAAACGCACCCCATTCCTCCGCGCTTTTATCGAGAGCAAATCCAATCGCCGGCAGAACTTGAGCGAAAAATTCCTGCGCCCGCGCCCGATTTCGGACACGCAGATCGATGTGATCAAAGAGACGTCGTTGCAAGGCTGGAATTGGTGGCGCGATTACGGCCAGAGGTCCTCGAGCAGTCGTTAGCTCTTTTTTAATTCAGCCAGAGCTTGGAGCACTTCCTCGCTATGGGCTTGCGGTTTTACTCCGGTAAATACCTTCGCGATTTTGCCTTCCGGGTTGATGATGAAAGTATTGCGCGCGGACATCTTCTTCCCGTCGTAGTCCTTTAGCGAGCCATAAGCCTCGGATACTTTGGTATCGGTGTCGGCTAATAGTTTAAAGTTCAAGCCTTCCTTCGCGCAAAATTGCTTGTGTGACTCGGCATTATCCACGCTGACGCCGAGGATAATGGCACTGGCGTTCTGGTATTTGGCGAGGTCGCGCTGGAAGTTCTGTGCTTCCAGGGTGCAACCGCTGGTAAAATCCTTGGGGTAGAAATAGAGGACGACCCATTTACCCTTGTAATCGTTCAAACTAACTGGCCTCCCTTCATTGGAAGTAAGACTAACTGCGGGTGCTTGGGCGCCGACTTGCGGTGTAGTTTGTGCCATGGCGAATGATGATGCTGCTAAAATAATAGTAGTTAGTATGGTTACCTTCATAATTAGGTTAACCGTAAACTTGTTTCTTCACAGACTCCATCGAGTAAATTCCAATAGGCGTCGAGTGCTTCCTCTGCCGCATCCATGATAGTGCCGGGCGACGTGCCAGAATCAAGACAGCGCTCAATTGCGGATCGTTCGGCGGCACGATGCTCCACGTCAGCGGTGGCGTGAACTGCAAAATAACTAAGAGCTTGAGGGCTGTGAATTCCGTAGCAGTCGCGCAGCCCCCGCAATTTTTCCGCTGCTACTTCCGGTTGCTGAGATTCGTAGGCATAAAGCGCGGTGAGCCCGCTGGCAATATCACGATTGGTTAAGCGGTCGAACGTCGCGATCGAGTCGGCTGTTTTGGGAACAGGTTCGGCACATTTGACTGCTTGTCCTTCCTGGCCGGTCGCCGCCGCAAAATCGAGCCATAACACCGGATGCGGCGCTGGATTCGTCAACTCGTCGTCCAGATTTTGCTCGAGCGCAGATCTGATCACCGAATCGCTGGCGCAGTTAATCGCGTTTTTAAGATAACGAGGAAACGCTGCGACATGCGGGTAATAGACGCGGGAATAGGTGGCAAGGTGATCGGGCGTCAATTCACCACGTTGCCAGGCGCGGTAGAACGGGTGTTGCAAGATGGATCGTTCGCGAATCAAATCGTCCAGGGCGCGCAGGGTGTCTTCGGTTGTCATAGCATTTTAACGCTTCGGCTGCTCGTTCCCGAACGCAAGCCCAAAAAAAGTTCTGCCCGGAGTTCCACGTTGAGCGACCCAATTTGATTCGCGCTCGCCAAATTCCCGGGCGAGTAGAGCAGAGTGACAAGGGTTTGGACAATCGGACATTCCACGCGAACAATCGAGGAGTTTATCGAGGCTTTGCAGGCACACGGAATCAAACTAGTTGCCGAAGTCCGGCTCTTACCAGGTTCCAAGCGTTATCCGCAATTTAACAAGGAAATGCTGGCGAAATCCTTGACCAACGCCGGCATTGGTTACGAGCATTTCCCAGAACTGGGCGGCCGGCGAAAGCCGCGCAAGGATTCGCGCAATACTGCCTGGCGAAACGATGCGTTTCGCGGTTACGCTGACCACATGGAGACACCGGAGTTTGTCGCGGGAATAGCACGCCTGGAGGAAGCGGCAGAGAGACGGGGTGCGGCGGCGATCATGTGTGCAGAAGCAGTCTGGTGGAAATGCCATCGCAGCCTGATCGCCGATTACTTGAAGGCACAAGGAGCCGAAGTCATTCACATTCTCAACGCGAACGAAGCCGAGCCACACCCATTTACTTCGGCAGCGAAAATTGTTGATGGAAAGCTCGACTATTCCGGGACAGAGCGAGAGCCACGGTTTCAAGGATTGTAGAGCGTCTGTACCAGACGCCGATCTAAAATGCCGTCTCACCGAGACACTACCGGCGCGCATTTCTTTGGACTCGACGCGGCTGGTAAAAAAGGCCGTGCAACGAGCGTGATTCGGCGAAGAGATGGTGATGAGCCGATCGACTCGCGCCCTGCGCACCTGATGGGAGTTGCGCCTCCCCAGAATGAGACGTCAACGTGATTCGCGCCAGTCGCGGTGCGCTATGTAGGCAGGCACCGGCGGCGCGGACTTTTCGCGCTCGAGCATTCTTTCCGCCAGCCAGTGAAACCATTCGTTACCGGTCTCTCGGTTCAAGGTGCGACGCCATTCTTCGGAATAGACTTTCAGTTTCTGCCACGAGATGATGAGCGGGCCGCTAAAGAAATCGTCGACCAAACCCAGCGTCACCTCGCGGCGGAAAACCAAAACGCCGAGACTTTCCCAGGTAAGCGAGACCAGATAAACCGCATCTTCTCCATCCGCCCCGAGGACTTCTCGAATCTTCGCCGCGTCGGCGCCATCAGGGAGGGAAAGAACACGACGCAGCGCCGCGGTGAACGCAGGGCTTTGGAATGAACGTACCAATTCCAGCATCGCGTCGCGTTGGCGTCGTTTCTGATACTGCCGGATCTGCACCGCGGCGAAAATCACGCCCGCAGTCACTGCGATGGCATTGATGAAATTGGCGATGTTGGAGATGTCCATTTGACGTGCCGGCGAGAGCATTATGTGGGTCGGCCGGGACTCGAACCCGGAACCAACCCCGACAGGGTCGGGGCTGCTCAATTCATGTGCAGCGTAAGAACTGAAGCGCCTTCGCCGGATTTTTCATCTTTTAAAGCCGTTTTTCCAGTGCCCGAGCCTCCTGCATCGAGGAAACCTGTCGCGAGGCGACTAGTTCTAGCCGAGCCCCTAATCGACGCGTCGTGTGACAACTTCCGCGCTGATGTTCGTTGACGCGTTGATCCAAACGATCACTCGCGCCAAAATAATGGCGTCCCGACGTCCCTCGCAGCATGTAAACCCAAGCCATGGATAGAAATGGGTCGGCCGGGACTCGAACCCGGAACCAACGCCTTAAAAGGGCGCTGCTCTACCAATTGAGCTACCGACCCGAAAGAGAATTGTTTTGTAATCCGATTTGAACGTCGGAGCAACCTTGGAGGAGCGGCCCTTACGCTGAATAGTGAGCGGCGGTTTCTGACCGCCGCTTAATTTGGTCGGCGGTTTGGAAACAGCCGCTCCTTGAGGACGCGACGGCGCGCGTCCCTCCAATTCAGGGCGACGGTCGTCCACCTTCGCTCGATGCTACGGCGCGATAAATAGACCGCCCCTACAGAAGCGCGAGCAGGTCGCGCAGCGAGTTCTTGTTTCGATCTAATTTGAAGATCGACAAGCCGGCGGCGGCGGCGGCGCGCCAGTCGCGCTCGGGGTCGTCGCCGACATGCAAGACGTTTTTCGGACGCAAATTTAGAAACTTGAGGGCGCGACGAAAAATTTCCTGGTCGGGTTTATCGGCCCCGATTTCGCTCGAGACGAAGATGTGGCCGAAATATTTCGAGATGCCGAGACGCTCCAGGATCACTCGCAGGCGACCATCGAAGTTGGAAACGATCGCCAGTTGAAATCGCGGATGCAGTTGCTTGAGAACGTCAATGACGTCAGGATACAATTCCCAGACGCCAGCCTCGGCGAAATGCTCGTAGGCGACTTCGAAGAAATTATCTCGATCCAATTCGCCGACTTCGGGCGCGGCTTCTTGCAGCGCAAGATCAGTCAGTTCGTGCCACCAATCTTTGTCATCGTTTTCGCGTGGACCGTCGATTGCCGTGCGGGGCGGCATTTTCGCCCAGGCGGAATGGAAGGCGGCGTCCAATTTTTTTGCCTGCAAATTCAAACCGACTTCTTCCCCAACGACCGCGTAATGATCGCCTACTGTTTTCGTTAAGTAAAAAAGCGTTCCAGCCGCATCGAAGAAGACGGCTTTTAAAGAATCGGGTTCAAACATTGGGTAGTGCTGCGCTCCCCGTAATTTGTGCGAGATTAATCACCGCATGCTCTCGGTCGAGCACAACGATCCGATCAACGAAAGGATTCTGGCAATTTCGGAGGACAAAATCGAAGGGTTTGTGCGCGAACCGTTCGAGGAAATCGCAGAGCGTAGTGGGGTTGACGGGGAGGTCGTGATGGCGCGAATCGCGGCGATGTTGCGCGCGGGAACAATCCGCCGGGTGCGTCAGACGTTGCTCGCCACTAATCTAGCCGACGGCGCGCTGGTGGCGTGGAAAGTTGGGGAAGATAAGATCGACGCAGCGTTCGATTTCATGTTTCAACGCGACCCGTTTTCCGGTCACGTGGTCTTGCGCTCGACCGACACGCTGACAGCAGGCTCGGATTACAAGCTTTGGACCACAGTGAAGGTGCCGCACGGATTCTCGCTGGACGAACATTGCGGATTGCTCGCCGGTAAAGTCGGTGCAGAACGTTTTCGGATCATGCCGGCGAAAGGAATTTTCACGCTTGGAGTTGGGCACGTCCGCCGGAAAACTATCGAGCCGGGAAGTCGCGCTGACGCACCGGCGAGAATGATCGAAGTGCGCGCGGTCGAATTGAGGGAGCGCGAGTGGAGGGTGTTGCTCTCGCTGAAACGAGAGTTTGCTCCGGAAGAAATTCGACCGACGCCATGGGCCGCACGCGCGAACGAGGCTGGAGTTTCGCTCGAAGAATTTTATGGCGTGGCTGAAGCGCTGAGTGCTCGGAAAATCATCGGCCGGTTTTCCACGTTCCTCGAACACGTGAAACCAAGTGCCGGCGGTGTGCGAGTGACGCGGTTCAACGCGCTCTTTCATTGGGCGGTGCCGCCGGGCCGCGAGATTGAAGTCGGCGGTGAGGTGGGACGGCATCATATCCTCACACATTGTTACTGGCGTGAAGGCGGTCCAGAATTTCGGAACGTCAATATCATGGCCGTCGCGCACGGTACCGATAAGCCGCGACTGCTCGAGCACAAAGCGGCGATCGACGCGCACCTCGCTGCGAGAAATATCCCGGTTTCGTATACCAATGTTTTTTGGGGCGGCCGCAGTGAGATCAAGCCTTCGGAAATCTCGCCGATGGTTTATCGGGATTGGCTGCGCGAGATGACGCCGCAGGCGGCATGAATGCGGCGGCGGCATGATCGCGCTGATTGAAAAAATTCGTGGTGGCAACGATCTCTCCGCATTCGACGTACAGGAAGCGGCGGCGTTTTTGCTGTCCGATTCAATTGAAGCAAAAACGAAGGCCGATTTTCTCACGGTGCTGCACGAAAAGGGCGAGAGCGCCAGCGAGATCGCCAGCTTCGTGCGCGTGTTATTGGACCGCGCGGTTCCGTTGGATATCGACGGCGTCGGCGGGCCAGTCATTGATGTCTGCGGCACCGGGGGCGACGGCATCGACCTGTTCAATGTCTCGA
>Ga0207693_10001094_pt1 | contig 24380 bp, 22 predicted proteins | sample LARL81metaG_FD_184347 | JGI IMG/M metagenome (GOLD analysis project Ga0207693, IMG submission 184347) | Corn, switchgrass and miscanthus rhizosphere microbial communities from Kellogg Biological Station, Michigan, USA - LAR L8-1 metaG... | ecosystem: Host-associated > Plants > Roots >... | reverse complement strand
GGGGAAGGATTCGAACCTTCGAAGGCGTAAGCCGGCAGATTTACAGTCTGCTCCCGTTGGCCGCTTGGGTACCCCTCCGCAAAACGAGCCGCGTATTGTGATTTCGAGGCCTTAGAGTGTCAATGCATCATTGGCCCGTTATTTGCTAAGGGTGCCGGCGCCGGCGTCGGTCCTTGGTCCTGGGGCGGCCCGGGGCGGGCGGGCGCCGGGCAGACCCTGCCTGGGCAGGCTTTGCCGGTGCCTGGGCGGCGGCCCTGGCGGCGGCGGCACGCCCCAGGCCCTCGAGCAGTTCCCCCTCCACCCGGCGGGTGGTGCCCGGGCGCATGTCGCGGGGTAGCTCAATGGGGCCGTAGCGGATGCGAAGCAAGCGGCTGACCTCGAAACCCACCGCGTTCCACAGCCGCCGGACCTCGCGGTTGCGGCCCTCGTGCAGCACCACCTTGTAGGTGCTGTGGCTGCCGGCGGCGTCCTCGTTCTGCGCCTCCCAGGCCTCGATCCGGTCGAACCGCGCCGGTCCGTCCTCCAGCGGGATGCCCCCGAGGAGCTGCCGGATGACCTCGTCCCCGGGCCGGCCACGCAGGCGCACCAGGTATTCCCGCTCAACCTCGCTCGAGGGGTGCATGAGGCGGTGCGCCAGCTCCCCGTCGGTGGTCAGCAGCAGCAGCCCCGAGGTGTTCACGTCCAGGCGCCCCACCGTGATCCACCGCCCCGCCTGAGGTTCCGGCAGGCGCTCGAACACCGTCGGGCGCCCCTGCGGGTCACTGCGGGTGGTGACCTCCCCGACGGGCTTGTAATAAAGGAGTAGCTCACGGGCGCCCAGGGCGCCCGGGTCAAGCTGAAGCTTCTTGCCGTCGAGGCGGATGTCATCCGCCGGACCGGCGCGGTCACCGAGCCGGGCGATGCGGCCCCCGACGGTAAGGCGCCCGGCGCGGATCCACTCCTCGACCGTGCGGCGCGAGCCCAGGCCCGCCCCCGCCAAGAGCTTCTGCAATCTGATCATGCGATCATAACTGTGAGATCTCACCAGATAAGGCAGCGATCCTTGCCGGATCCGCCGCCGCCAGCGTAGAAGGGCGCATCATGATCTACGACAGCATTCTCGGCACGATCGGGAAGACCCCCATCGTCCGCATCAACCGGCTCGCACCCAAGAACGTCACGATGTACGTGAAGTGCGAGTTCTTCAACCCGCTCTCCTCGGTCAAGGACCGCCTGGCGATCGCCATCATCGAGGATGGAGAACGCTCCGGGGCCCTCAAGCCGGGGCAGACCGTGGTGGAGGCGACCTCGGGCAATACCGGCATCGCGCTCGCCATGGTGTGTGCCGCCAAGGGCTACCCGTTCGTGGCGATCATGACCGAGACCTTCTCGATCGAGCGGCGCAAGCTCATGCGCATGCTCGGCGCCAAGGTCATCCTCACGCCCGCCGCGGAGCGCGGCAGCGGCATGGTGCGCAAGGCGGCGGAGCTCGCCAAGAAGCACGGCTGGTTCCTGGCCCGGCAGTTCGAGAACGAAGCCAATCCTGCCTACCACCGCAACACCACCGGGCCCGAGATCCTCATCGACTTCGCCGGGCGGCGCCTGGATTACTTCGTCACCGGCTGGGGCACCGGCGGCACGCTCACCGGCGCCGGGGAAATGATCCGCCTGGCGCGCCCGGAGGTGAAGATCATCGCCACCGAGCCGGCAGGGGCCGCGCTCTTGTCCGGCAAGCCCTGGGCACCGCACAAGATCCAGGGCTGGACGCCGGACTTCGTGCCGCAGGTCCTCAAGCGCGAGGTCGCGCACCAGATCGTGCCGGTCGCCGACACCGAGGCGATCGAGAACGCGCGCGCCCTGGCATCCAAGGAAGGCATCTTCTGCGGCATCTCCTCCGGTGCCACCTTCACCGCGGCGCTCAAGGTGGCTGCCGAGGCGCCGCAGGGTGCCGTGATCCTCGCGATGCTTCCGGACACCGGCGAGCGTTACCTCTCGACGCTGCTGTTCGAGGGCATTCCCGAGGCGGGCGACCCGGAACCCTGAAGCACTCACCGCTGCGCAGCGCGTCTTCTAATTTCAACCTCAGGGTGCGCCCATAGATGGATGCGCGTCGCTACGCGTCGCTCCCGGACCCTTTTCCCATGTGGCGCGGCGGCGCGCTGCACGGCGCGCGTATCGCCTATGAAACCTGGGGCACGCTCAACGAGCGCCGTGACAACGCGATCCTGTTGTTCACCGGGCTCTCGCCCACCGCGCACGCGGCCGCCTCGGACGAAGACCCTTCCGAGGGCTGGTGGCAGGGGATGGTCGGGCCGGGACTGGCGCTGGACTCGGCGCGCTTCTTTGTCATCTGCGTCAATTCTCTCGGCAGCTGTTTCGGCTCGACCGGCCCGGCCTCCCTGGATCCGGCGACCGCTCAGCCCTATCGCTTAAGCTTCCCGGATCTTTCGGTCGAGGACATCGCGCGCGGCGGCTACGAGGTCGCCCGCTCGCTGCACATCGAGCGCCTCGACACCGTCATGGGCCCCTCGCTCGGCGGCATGGTGGTGCTCGCGTTCGCGGCGATGTTTCCCGGCGCGGCGCGGCGGCTGTGCTGCATCTCGGGCACGGCGGCGGCGGCCCCGTTCGCGATCGCGCTGCGCTCCATCCAGCGCGAGGTCATCACCAACGACCCGGCCTGGAAGAACGGCCAGTACGCCGCCGAGGCGCCGCCGATCACCGGACAGCGCGTGGCGCGCAAGCTTGGCACCATCACCTACCGCTCGGCAGCGGAGTGGGCGCAGCGCTTCGGACGGCAGCCGATCCGGGCCGAGATGGCGCAGGGGACCCCGTTTGCCTCCGAGTTCGCGGTACAGGGGTACCTGGAATCCCTGGCACGCAAGTGGACGAATGTCTTCGATGCCAACTGCTACCTGTACATCTCGCGCGCCATGGACCGTTTCGAGCTTGGCAAGCACGGGGAGCCGGTGGCGCTGTTCCGTCGCGCGCAGCTGGATGCCGCGCTCGTGATCGGCGTGCAGTCGGACCTGTTGTTCTCGGTCACCGAGCAGCAGGGCGTGGCGCAGCACTTGCAGGAGGCCGGCGTGCCCACGCGCTTCGCGCCGCTGCCGTGCATCGAGGGGCACGATGCGTTCCTGGTGGACCTTGCGACCTTCGGGCGCGAGATCGGTGCGTTTCTGAAGAGTTCTTGAGAAGCCCGTTGCCGGACATAAGAGGCCGATGTCGCCCTTTATAAGGGCCCGAATTAAGTTCACTCAAGCCCGGGCACCCCGCCTGCCGAAGGCATAATGGTCCCGGATCAACCAGAAAAACGAGACCCGGTCGAGAGCGCAAGTGGAACGCCGTCTGCATACCAGGCACCGGGCCCGCACGATTGTCTACATCACCGTGCCCGGTGGTCGCCGCAAGCTGTGCAAGGCGCTCAACCTGTCGGCCACGGGGGTCTTCATCGAGACCTCCAACCTCGGGCTGCGCAAGGGACAGCAGGTGGTGCTCTCCTTCGCCATCAACTTGGGCACGATCACCAAGCTGCACCGGCGCACCGCGGTGGTGGCGCACGTGTCGCGCGGCGGCACCGGCCTCATGATGGAGACGTTCGCGCAGGCCTCGAGCTGACGCGTCAGCTCACCCGCGCAGCGGCGCTCAGCTTCTTGTAGAACACGTTCGTCGCACAGCGGCCGCCCTGCGGCCACAGTGCATAGTCCGGGATCGCCCCGACCAGCTGCCAGCCGGCACGCTGATAGAGCCGTGCAGCCGCGGCATCCGCGGTGTCGAGCACCAGCAGCGTGCGACCGGCGCGCAGCGCCGCGTCCTCGGCGGCCGCGAGCAGTCGTGCGCCGAGACCGGCGCGGCGCGCGCGCCGGTGTACCAGCATCTTCGCAAGGTCGGCGCGATGCGGCTGGTTCTCCGGCTGCTTGAGCAGCAGGGTCACCGTGCCGAGCATCGCGCCGCTGTCCTCGCGTGCGGCGAGCACCAGGCATTCCTCGCGCGTGACGGCCGGCGCAAGTGAGCGCCAGTAGGCGGCCGCCTTCTCCCTCGGCATCGGCAGCATGAAGCTGACCGAGGCGCCGCCCTCGACGCAGTCGCTGAGAACCTCGCTTAAGCCTGCAACCTCCGCCTCACCGAGAGCGCGGAGCCTCACTATTTCGATGTCGTGCGCCATGCCCGCGAGGATAAGCGTCCGCCCGTGGGTTTTTGGAAGGTGCCGGCTGCGACGACGTTCCCGAACGCTCGCGCGTACCGAACCAACGGCGCGGGCACGCCAGCATTGCGGTGCGCACAGTCATCAGCGATTCTTGGCGTGGCGTCTGCTCTGGAGCCGGCGCTGTTGTTTGCGGTGCGTTCCCGGTGCGCCACGGGCGCTCGCCTGAGTCGCACGCAGGCCGTGGGAGCGCACACGAGCTCGCCCGGCCACGCTTTGAACCACGCAGGAGCCTGACATGCCCGCACCCGACCGCCTGTCCCGCCGACGTTTCCTTCAGAGCACGCTCCTGGGGGCAGCGCTCGCGCCGCTCGCCCTGGGGCTTGCGCGCCGAGCCCGGGCAGCCGCCGCGGCGCTCTTGTCCCCGTCGGCCCCGGAGGCCAAGGCGGTGCAGTACACCGAAGACGCCAAGTCGGCCAAGGGCGCGCAGGGCAACAGCTGCGCGAGCTGTGCGCTGTACCAGGGGGCGAGCGGCACCGCCCAGGGGCCCTGCCAGCTCTTCCCGGGCAAGGACGTGAAGGCGGCCGGCTGGTGCAGCTCCTGGGCGCCGCAGATGTAGCCGAGGGGGAATTGTCGGTTTGCGCGGCACTCAATCGACATACAGGCAAGAGGCGGTCAGGGAGATGCTCCCGAGGACGCGCCTCACACCCACCACGCTTTAGCGAAGGAGTCTTCCCATGCCCAGTTTCGTGCTGCTGCTGCATAGCCCCACCGAGCGTCCGCGCCAGATTGCCTCCAGCCCCACGGACTTCACCAAGATCACCCGCGAGTACATGGAATGGGCCGATCGCACGCGCGCCCAGGGACACCTCAAGGGCGGCAACAAGCTCACGGACGACGCCGGCAAGATCATGAAGAGCCAGAGCAACAAGGTCGCGCTCACCGACGGACCGTATGCCGAGAGCAAGGAAATCGTCGCGGGCTTCTTCCTGATCTCCGCCGGCGACTACGCCGAGGCCTGCCGCATCGCCCAAGACTGCCCGCACCTGAAGTACGGCAGCCACATCGAGGTGCGCCAGGTGCAGGAGCTGTAAGGCTCCCGTGCCCCGGGCGGACGCGCAGCTGGAAACGCTGTTCCGGCACGAGGCCGGTAACATCAGCGCCTGGCTCACGCGTCTGCTCGGGCCGGCACGCCTCACGCTGGTCGAGGATGCCGTGCAGGACGCCTTCGGCGCGGCCCTGACCCAGTGGCCGCTCGAGGGTACCCCGGCACGACCCGCGGCCTGGCTCGCCGTCACCGCGCGCAACAAGGCGCTCGATCGCTTGCGCCAGGAAGCGCGCCTGGATTACCTCGACCCCCAGGACGAAGCGGCGGCGTGGCGCCTCGGGTTCTCGAACCCCGACACCCTGGGGGAGGCGGATGACAGGCTGGCGCTGATGTTCGTCGCGGCACATCCGTCGCTCACCCCCGAAGAGCAGGCGATGCTCACGCTGCAGACCGTGTGCGGCTTCAATCCGCGCGAGATCGCGCGCGCCTTCCTGTCGACGCCCGAGGCGACCACGCAGCGCCTGGTGCGTGCCAAGCGCCGCATCCGTGACCTGAAGCTCCGGTTCGAGATCCCCGAGGGGCCGGAGCTCGCCGAGCGCCTGCCGGCGCTCCTGAACGCGATCTACCTGCTCTTCAACGGCGGCTACACGGCGGCCGAGGGCGAGCGCCTCATGCGCGGGGAACTGTGCGCCGAGAGCCTGCGCCTGGTGAGCCTCCTGTGCGCGCACCCGGGCACCGCCACCGGCGAGACGCACGCGCTCGCGGCGCTGCTCGCCTTCCACCATGCGCGCGCCCCGGCGCGCACCGGGCCCGAGGGCGACCTGGTGCTGCTCGGCGAGCAGGACCGCTCACTGTGGGATGCCGCGCTCATCGGGCGCGGCTTCGAGCACCTCAAGGCGGCAACCGCCTCGCGACAGGTGACCGCGCTGCACCTGGAGGCCGGCATTGCCTCGGTGCACGTGAGCGCCGCCTCGTTCGCGGCCACCGACTGGGAGGCGCTCGTGCATTACTACGAGGCACTGCTCGAGCTCAAACCCACCGCGGTGGTGCGCATGAACGCCGCCGTCGCCTGCGCCTATGCGCAGGGAGCGGCGGCGGGGCTGGCGCAACTGGAAGCCCTGCGCGAGAACCCGCGCCTCAATACCTATGCGCCCTACCACGCCGCGCGCGGCGAGCTGCTGCTGCGCGTGGGACGCACCGCGGAGGCCGCGGACGCGCTGCGCACCGCGCTCGCTTGCCCGCTGAACGGCGCGGAGCGCGACTACCTCGCGCGCCGGCTTGCCGGCTGCGCCACGAGGCCGGATACCCGCCTCAACTAGCGCCTCACTCGTAGCACGGTCCGGTTTCGCGCACCTCGATCGTGGCCCACTCCGCGGCCGGGCAGGCGTTGGCGAACGCGAGCGCCTGCTCGCGGGTGTCACAGTCAAGAAGAAAGAACCCGCCGATGAGCTCCTTGGCCTCCGTGAAGGGACCATCGAGCACCCGTGAGGTGCCCTCATGCTTGTGGAAGCGCACCGCGCTGCTCTTGAGCGAGTCGCTGGCCATCAGTACGCCGCGGGCCTTGAGGTCGGCGTTGTAGTCCAGCATGCGCTGATACACGGCCGCGCCATCTGCCGGGCTGCGGTCACGGCGCTGGCCGCGCGGCTCAAGGATCAGCAGCATGTACGCCATCGGCTTCCCCTACTTCATAGAAAATGACGACCACCCACGCGCGATGGATCAGGAGACGCGCGCTCGCCGGCAGGCGGCGGCACGGTTTTTCAACAGCTCCTGCTCGCGCATGTTCTGGGTCAGTTGCGCGGCGCGCTCGAACTCATCCCGCGCCTCCTCGTAGCGCCCGAGCTTCGCCAGGAGATCCGCGCGCACGCTCGGCAGCAGGTGATAGCTCTCAAGCGCGCCACCGTCCACCAGCGGCTGCGTCAGCGCCAGCCCCGCCGCGGGCCCGTAGGCCATGGCCACCGCCACCGCGCGGTTGAGCTCGACCACGGGCGAGCCGGTCAGGCGCGCGAGTTCATCGTAGAGCGCGGTGATGTTCACCCAGTCCGTATCGGTCGCCGTGGCGGCGCGGGCGTGGCAGGCCGCGATCGCGGCCTGCAGCAGGTACGTGCCGCGCCGCTCACCGAGCCGCTCCCCGCGGGCGAGCGCCAGGAGGCCCCGATGGATCAGCAAGCGGTCCCACAGCGCGCGGTTCTGCTCCATGAGCAGCACCGGCTCCCCGTCCGCACCGACGCGGGCGCGCAGGCGTGAGGCCTGGATCTCCATCAGCGAGACCAGTCCGTGCACCTCGCTCTCGCCGGGCGCAAGTTCCGCCAGGATCCGGCCGATGCGCAGCGCCTCCTCGCACAGTGCCGGCCGCATCCAGTCCGCGCCCGCGGTCGCGGAGTACCCCTCGTTGAATATGAGGTAGATGACCTCCAGAACCGAGGCCAGGCGCGCACCCAGCTGCTCGCGGCGCGGCAGCTCGAACGGCACTTCGCGCTCGGCGAGCACCCGCTTGGCCCGCACGAGGCGCTGCGCGAGGGTTGCCTCCGGGACCAGGAACGCGCGCGCGATCTCCGCAGTGGACAGTCCGCCGATGAGTTTCAGGGTGAGCGCGGTGCGCGCCTCGGTGGAGAGCACCGGGTGGCAGGCGATGAAGATCAGGCGCAGGAGGTCATCACCGATGACATCCTCCGCACAGGCTTCGATGCTGCCGGCGCTCAACTGCTGCTCCCTCTCAAGCTCGTGCCCGAGGAGCGCGTGCTTGCCCTCGAGCATGCGCCGGCGCCGCAACTGGTCGATGGCGCGATTCTTGGCCGTTGTCATGAGCCATGCCGCGGGGTTGTCCGGGATGCCGGCCGCCGGCCATTGCTCGAGCGCGCTCACCAGCGCGTCCTGCGCCAGTTCCTCGGCGAGCCCGACGTCGCGCACCCGACGCGCCATTGCGGCGATGAGGCGCGCCGACTCCATGCGCCACAGCGCCTCGATCGTGCGATGAACATCCGTGGCCGTCATGGCCACGGATGACACCACTCTCATTCGCGCTGCGCAACCCAAGTGCACCCTGGATGAGGCGAACCGAGCTAGCGGGGCGGCTGCTCGCAGTTGATCATCCAGGGAATCCCGAAGCGATCCGTGCACATGCCGAAACCCTGCGCCCAGAAGGTCTTCTGGAACGGCATGGTGACCGAGCCGTTGTCGGCGAGCGCGTTGAAGCAGCGCTCGGCATCCTCGGGCTTCTCGACGCTGGCCAGCACGTTGAAGCCCTGCGGCGTGTGATAGCGCTCCGGGGGCGCATCGCAGCCGTAGAGCTGCCGGTCGCCGAGGTCCAGGCGCGCGTGAATGATCTGGTTGCGCACTTGCGGGGGCGTTTCGGCCGCCGCCGGCGACTCCCCGTATGTCATGGCGAACACGATCTTGCCGCCGAAGGTCCGGGCATAGAAATCGAAGGCCTCGCGGCAGTTGCCCTTGAAATGCAGGTGGGGACCGGCTTGCATGGTGACTCCTTATATATGTGTGTGCTGGTAACGTTGCGCCTGCAGCGGCGGGCTAGTTCTTGGTGGCGGCGGCGGCGCGCAGGCGTTCTTCCTGTGCCCGCACCTCCGGGGTGAGGTTCGCGCCGAAGTCCTCCGCCTCGAACACGCGGCGGATCTCCACCGTCTCGTTGCCCTTGCGAAACGGCGAGCGGCGTATCCACTCGACGGCCTCTTCCATCGACTTCACCTGCCACAGCCAGTAACCGGCGATCAGCTCCTTGGTCTCGGTGAACGGGCCGTCGATGACGGCGCCCTTGCCGCCGCCGAAGCGCACGCGCACGCCCTTGGAGCTGGACTGCAGGCCTTCGCCGGCCAGCATCACCCCGGCCTTCACCAGCTCCTCGTTGAACTTGCCCATCTCGGTGAGCAGTTCCGCACTCGGCAGCACGCCCGCCTCGCTCTCGCTTGTTGCCTTCACGATCACCATGACTCGCATGTTTCATCTCCTTGACGGTGGTTGATGAGCCGCTCATGCGGGTTCGCCTCAAGGGCTGCCGCAGGAGCGTCTATGGGAGTACGACGAATGGGTCGCACCTAGATCGACACGTCCGCGCAGATATCGTTCGGGCGGCCCTTAACCCGCTGAAAGCGATTGAATTTAGGTCACTGCCGAGTGCAACCTTGAGTCATGGCAACTGGTAGCGCTCGTCGAGCGGCCCTGTGGGCGCTGCGCTTCATCCACGTCGAAGCCGCCAGCGGCATCGTGCTGCTCGTGGCCGCCGCGCTCGCGCTGATGTGGGCGAACTCGCCGGTCGCGCCGAGTTACGCCGCGCTCTGGCATCTGGAGCTGGGCTTCGGGTTAGGCCGGTACCTCCCGGAGCACGACCTGCATTTCTGGGTGAACGACGGCTTGATGACCGTGTTCTTCCTGGTCGTGGGACTTGAGATCCGCCGCGAGATGCACGACGGCTCGCTGTCGAATGCGAGAGCCGCCATCCTGCCCGTCGCCGCCGCCGCCGGCGGCGTCGTCGTCCCCGCGCTGCTGTACATCCTCATCAACACCGACCCGGTGACGCACCGCGGCTGGGCCATCCCGACCGCGACGGATATCGCCTTCGCCGTAGGAATCCTCTCGCTGTGCGGCAGGGTGCCGCCGACGCTGCGGATGCTGCTGCTGACGCTCGCGATCATCGATGACATCGCGGCGATCCTCGTCATCGCGCTGGTCTATTCGGGCGGCATCGCCTACGTGGGACTGCTGCTGGTGGGCGCGGGGGTGCTGCTGATACTCGCCATGCAGTGGCTGGGCATTCGCCCGGCGCTCGCCTACGCACTCCCCGGGGCCCTCGCCTGGTATGGCATGCTGCGCGCGGGGATGCACCCGACGCTCGCCGGCGTGATCCTCGGGCTGCTGACGCCGGTGCGCGCCAGCTTTGCGCGCCTGCGCCCGGACTGCGTGGATCCCACCGCCCTTTCACCCGTGCAGCAGCTGGAAAGACGCCTGCATCCGTGGGTGGCCTTTGCCATCATGCCGCTGTTCGCGCTTGCCAACGCCGGCGTGACGCTGTCGGGACTCAACCTGTCGGCCGGCCAGCCGCTGAGCGTTGCGGCCGGCATCATCGCCGGGCTCGTGTTCGGGAAGCCCGCGGGCATCGTGCTGGCGGCCTGGCTCGCCGTGAAGCTGAAACTGTGCGCCCTGCCTAAGGGAGTGACCTGGCGTCACGTGCTGCTGCTGGGACTCTTGGGCGGCATCGGGTTCACGATGTCGATCTTCATCGCGAACCTCGCCTTCGAGGATCCGCAGCTGCTCAGTGCTGCCAAGTTCGCCGTGCTGCTCGGCTCGGGGCTCGCCGCCGTGCTGGGGCTGCTGCTCGGGCGGCTGCGGCCACGCCGCACGCCTGCTTAGTTCGGCAGCTGCCGGCGCACGGCCGCCAAGAGCTCACTCACGTCGAAGGGCTTGGTGAGGATTTCCTGCGCCCCGGCCTCGCGTGCCGCGGCGAGATAGGCGTGCGTACTGATCGCGTCGGGCTTGTAGGACTGCGCGCCGAAGCTGCCGCCGCCGGAGATGGCGATGACGCGTATGCGCGGGTAGCGCCGGCGCAGGATCTTGACGAGCTCAAGACCGTGGATCTTGGGCATGATCACATCCGTCACCACGATATCGGGCGGATGCTCATCGACGGCCCGCAGTCCCGCGTCGGCGTTGGTGACGACGGTGACCGTGAACCCGGCCGCCGTCAGCACGCGCCGGATCGCCTCGCCCACTTCGACTTCGTCGTCCACTACCAGTATGGATGCCATGGTGTTGCGTCCTCTACGCCACGTCGCTGGCGGCCGCGTCGCCCGAGTGTGCTTGCTCGGGAGCTGCCGGCAGGCAGACGCTGAACTTCGTGCCGCTGCCCGGTGCGGATTCCACGCTGATGCTGCCCCCCATGGAGGTCACGATGCCGTGCACCACCGACAGGCCCAGCCCTGTGCCCTCGCCAACCTCGCGCGTGGTGAAGAAGGGCTCGAAGATGTGTTCCATGACCGCCGGCTCCATGCCGTGACCGGTGTCGCTGACTTCCAGCAGCGCAAAGCGCCCCGCCCGCCCGGTCCTGGCCGGATTTTCCGTGGCGCCGAGGCGCACGGCAAGCCTGCCGCCCGAGGCCCGCATCGCCTGGTAGGCGTTGGTGCACAGGTTGATGACGATCTGGTGTACCAGGCTCGGGTCCCCCACTATCGGTACGGTATCCTCCTGGGCATCGACCACGATCTCGATGTTGGCCGGCATGATCGCCCGCACCAGGGCGAGCGCCTCCTCGACCGTGGGACGCAGCCGAAACACGCATGAGCCCTGCGAATCCATCTCGCGGCTGAAGGTGAGGATGCGCGTCACCAGGCTGCGCGCGCGATGCGCGGCCGCGACGATGCGCGTCAGGTCCCCCGCGAGCGCGCTGCCCTCGGGCACCTCATCGAGCGCCACCTGCGAATACAGCAGGATCGGCGTCATGATGTTGTTGAACTCGTGCGCCACACCGCCGGCCAGCGTGCCGATGGTTGCGATGCGCTCCCGGTGTTGCAGGCGTCGCTCCAGCTCGAAGCGCTTCTCCTCGGAAACCACGCGCTCGCGGATCTCGTTCTGCAGCCGCTCGTTGGTGCCGACCAGCTCCTGGCGCATGCGCTCCAGCTGATGATTCAGGTCACGCACCTCGCGGATCGAACTGCGCATCTCCAGATGCGTACACACCTCGCCGCCGGCAATGCGCCTGGCGGCCTCCTGCAGGCGCACCATGGGGCGCGCGATCACCGCCGACAGCCACATGGCCACGATCATGGAAATGAGCGCAAAGGCGAGGATCGCCGTGAGCACGTGGTGCTTGGCGGCCAGGATGCGCTCGAGTGTCGGGCTCTCGTCGAACCCGAGTCGCAGCACCACCGAGCGCGCGCCGCGCTTGACGGTGTGCGAGATGAAGTAGGTCTGATCGCCGTGGTCGCCGAAATGAAAGTCATCGCCACGCGGCACCGGTTCCGGCAGGGAGCCGATGGAGCTGTGCAGCTTGTGCTCCCCGTCAGTCAGCTCCGCATACACCACCTGCCCGCTCAACAGGACCTCGTCCAGCACGTTCGCCGCGTGGGCGTCGAAATCCGGCACCGCCGCGGCCTCCAGCTGGTCCGCGACCAGGCGGCTGTAGGAACGTACCGAGTTCACGAACAGGTCCGCGTAGCCCTCCTGCACGATCTCGGACACGCCGAGGTACAAAAGCGGCGCGAGCGCTGCGTTGATCACCAGCACCACGCCCAGCAGGCGCCCGCGCAACGTGTTGATCAATCGCTCCATAGCACCCTGATGACGCGCACCCTGGGGTCGTGGGCGACGTCGCGCAACCACATGAAGGTTACCGCATTCGGATCGTCGTACAGAATCTCCAGCGCCCGCGTCTGCGCGGTGACCTCCGCCGGACGTATCCATCCCTGACGATTCAGGCCGATCAGTACCTGCCGATCGTAGGCCGACTGCGACATCGCCACGATCTGTTGCAGGAAGATCTCATCCAGCTGCGGGTCGGCGCGGTTGCGCACCGCGTGCAGCGGCTTGCCGTTGATCAGTACCGGCAGACCCAGGAACAGCTTGCGCACCGCGATCGAGTCAAGGTCCGTCACGCTGCTGTCGGCGCGCACCACGAGCACGACCGTCTGCTGCCCGGCACGGAGAGACCCGAGCAGGCTACAGAACAGGAGCAGGCTGAGTAGTGCGCGACGCATGACTAGAAGAACGCCGCACTCCACTGCAGCCGCACGTCATCGAAGTGCCCGTTCAGGGTGTGGGTGCTCCCAAGCTGCAGCGTCAGTGCCTGGCGCTTGGCGAAATCCCAGCGCACGCCGCCGATATAGCGGATGCGCGCGAACTCCTCGAACAGCTTCAGGTACTGCGAGTCGCTCGCCCCGATGGAATCCTCCCAGCGCAGGAAGCCGGTGAGGTCGTAGGGGAAGCGCCGCTCGGCCTGTATGTACCCGACGTCGAAATTGTCATTGACGGTCGAGGAGGCGTAGTACAGCCGCGCGTCGGCATGGTAGAGCGTGCCCTGCACCTTCCAGTTGTCGGCGGCGTAGGTGCCGAACACTCCCAGCAGCCGCAGGTCGGCGTGGTTGAATCCCACCTGCGCCGGCGAGGGCGTGCCGACCTGGGCCAGCTGGTCGTCCGCGAACAGAATGCCCACGCCGCTCTCGGTGAACTCGTTCGGATGCAACGAGGCACGGGCCTGGTAACCCATCGTGAGTCGGTCGGAGCTCGGGTGCACCAGGTCGAAGGGGTCGAGACCCTCGGCGGTGACGTGCGGAGCGATGCCGCCGGCGAACGCGGTGCGCAGGCGCCAGCCATCGAGCACCGCCCGGCTGGATTCGATCAGCATGCCGGTGAAGTGCTGCGGCAGAACGCCCCCCAGGTCCTCCCATTCATCGATGTCGGGGCGCGAGATGCTCGTCTGCAGGTACTGGCCGTGATGGTGGTCGTGGTTCCAGACGCTCGAGGGCTGGTGGTAGCGTCCGATCCAGATCACGGTGTCGTCGGAGAACTGCCAGCCGAGCTGGAAGCGCTCGAGGTCGCCCTCGTGGTCCGAGAGCAGGTACTCGCCGAAGAGCTTGAACTTTCCCTTCTGCAGGCTGAGCAGCATGTCAGCCTTGAGCACCTCGTCCTCGATCTGGGTGACCGGGGCGTCGCGGTTAAAGGTGCCCACGGCCTCCGCGCTGGGAAGCAGCAGGAATTCGGTCTGCAGCGGATCCCCGCGCGCCAGCGGTGCAGCCAACAGGAGCAGACCAATCAACAGCCGAGAAACGCGCATGCGCATCCCCAATAGAGCGAGCCCCAGCGGATTCTGACAAATGGCAGGCGGCGGAACTGCCGATTGGCTCGGATCTCGTTACTCGCGGACCTTGCCGGGTCCGCGGGCTTATTGTTTTCCGCAGCGCCCCTAGTACAGCATTACAGGCATTCGAAGTACATGGTTCCCCTCCATCGCCCTGGGGGTGGGGCGGATACAATGGCAAGCGAAATGTGACCAAAGTCCGGAATGGGTCCCAGACACTCTCCAGCACCACCCCCAAAGCCTGCCCCCGGCGGCGCGCTGCCGCAGGCGCGGCCCCTTCAAGAGGAAAGCCCATGCGATTCACGCTGCCAACATTGAGCGCGGGTGTGCTGTTGGTACAGCTGTGCGGCATACCGGTCGCAGCGGGACAAGACAAGCCAGCCGCCGCGCCGGCTGCCACCCCGCCGGCCGCCATCCCGTCCTCCGTCGCGTTACCCGCGTTCCAGTCAGGATGGTGGGAATACCGGCGTACCACGACGAGCGGCACGCGTGGCACCCCGCAGGTTGCCACCGTGAAGAAGTGTGGCGACCCGAGCAAAGAGTTCAAGGACAAGATGGCGCAGCTCACGCAGAAGGGTTGCCGGTTCGGGGTGATGAGCCGGCAGGGGGACGAGTACCGCTCCAACTGGACGTGTCCGGCGCAGGGCGGCACGATCAGCTTTCGCTCCGTGGTGACCGTGGCTAACCCCGGCAGCTACCAGGACAAGAGCGAGACGCACTACGGCCAGCAGGTGACGCATTCGACGATCGTCGCGAAGCGCCTCGGCGAGTGCCCGCCCCAGGGAAGCAGCGCCGCGGGGCCGGTCGCGGCGGGCGGCGCCACCCCGGCCGCGGCGAGCGGGCCGCCCCCCGCGGGCTCGCTCAAACACAACTGAACCGTGCCGCCCGTCATGCGGCGGGGTTGTTTGGTTTAGCGAATGGCGCGCAAGCGCCTCTCGGGCGCTTCAGGGAGTCATCCATTCGCTCACCGCCAGGACCTTCGGCCCCGCGGGATCGGCGAATCGCACCAGGTAGCCCCCCTTGGAAGCGAACCGCTGGCCGGGTGCGAGTGCCAGCCTGGGGTAATACCCCGTGACGATGCGGTGCTCCAGCATCTCCTCGACCCGCTCGACCAGATAGTCACGAACGAAGGTGTCGGCCATGTGGTTGATGGCGTCGGAGAGGATGCCGCAGGCCAGCCAGGTGTCGGTCTGCGCCTGCTGGGCGACGACCGGGATCTTGCGGATCGAGAACCAGCCGAGCGGATAGTCCACGCGCACCCGCCGTAACTCGGGCAGATCGAACGGATAGGCGATGCGGGTGATGCCGCGCCACGCGGCCGGCAGCGGCGCTCGCTCCAGGCCGCCCATCCGCCCGGACATGAGTACGGAAGACAGCTCGTGCGGCAGCGTCCCGAGGGCGGCAAGGTCTCCTGGCCGCAACCACAGTACCAGCGCGTCCTGAGCGTTCAGCCCGCGCAGCGCGCCGGCAAGGTCGCGCGCACCGCCGGCCTGCGGCAGGCTGCGATCGATGATCGTGAGGCCCTCCCCGCTCAGTGCGTCCGCCAGCTTACCGGCGGCCGCCTTGCCGACATCGGCGGCGCGAAACACCTGTACCACTCGGCGTACCCGCGCATCGCGGTGCTCCTTGAGCTCGCGGGCAAGCAACTGGGCTTCGAGCAGCACGCCCTTCGAAAAATACAGGTTGTCGAAGTCGTTCTCCGCCACCACCGGCAGATCCACGTTCGGAAACAGGCAAGGCAGCGACTGCGCCTCGCAGAAACGGTGCACCGGCGCCCAGTTCGCGCCGCCGACTCCCGAGATCACGGCAAAGACCGGTTCCGCGGACAGGCGTGCACGCAGCTGCGCCTCCCAGGTCTCGGGCGGCCCGTGCAGGTCCCAGATATGCAATTGCCACGGCCGGTTGACCTTGAACTTCATGCGGCGCGAGGAGCGCAGCCGCGGGCTGTCGGCGCGCACGTAGTGGTTCTTGTCCGCGAAGAACTTCTCCAGCACGTCGAGTACGCCCTGGCGGGTTACCGGATCCGCATCCGGGGTGAAGATCGCGGCAAAGTGCAACATCGCGGGGGTCACCCCGGGCACGGCCCCGGGCGACAGCTCCTTCAGGTAGGCGATGAGCCCCGCCATCTGCTGCTCGTCGAGGGTGTATTGCGGCATCAGGTAACTGAGCCGCCTGCCGTCGGCGCCGATGCCTTCGCGGATCGCGCGCGCCAGGGTGGCTTCGGTGTAGGGGTCGCGATCGGCGCGCATCCCTTCAACGAACGGCAGGTCCAGGTCATCGACGGTGCCCGCGCGCGGGTGGAAGAGGTAGATGCCCGCCACGGGCGGAATGGTGGTGCGTCCTTCCTGCATGCCCAGGCCGCTGCGCCGGTGACAGTTCACGCAGGCTGCCGTGGCAGCGGTGATGTGCATGGACGGACCCCGCTCGGCCTGCACCGGCTGCCCGGAGGGCAGGATGCCCTCGCGATAGATGCGCTCACCCGGGCCCGCGGCGTGCGCCGCCACCATAGCGGCGAGAGAGACGATCAGAGCGAGCGTGACAGGTCGCAGCCTGCTCGCGACAGGGTTCCGAGTCACTTCGCGACGAGCAGCTGGAGGTACTCGCTCAAGAGGTCATCCGGGGTGAGGATGCCGTCGATGCGCCGCCACGGCTGGCCCGGCGCCAGACGCATCAAGGTCACCGGGGCATGACTCATCTTGTCGCCGCGGTAAACATCGAACGCGCGCTGCGCGGCGATGCTCGCCTCCAGGGTGCCCGTGTAGTACTGCCAGTCGGAACCCGAGGCGAACTTGCGGGCGTACTCCGCGAGCCGCGCGGGCGTGTCCTCCTCGGGATCTATCGAGATCGACATGAGGTGGACCTTGTGGATCGCGGGACCGAGCTTGCGCTGAAACTGCGCCAGCACCTGGCTCATCAGGGGGCAGGTGGAACCGCAGCTGGTGAAGACGAAATTCAAAACGACGGTGCGGCCGTCATTCATTTCCTCGGGCAGCGAGACCGCCTTGCCATCGTCGCGCACCAGCGTGACGGCCGGCACTGCATACTGGGCCGTCGCCGCCGTGACCTGCCGCGCCTGCGGAGCGTTCGGCGGCAGCTCCTGGCGGCTCATGCCCGAGGCCCCGTCGGCCAGCGTGCCCTCGGCTGCGGCCAACAGGAAGAGCGCGCTCAAACCTGAGGTGACCGACCGCCCGACGCGCATACCTGCTGCTCCCCTACACCGAGTCCCGCCGGTGCCTACCTTATCGCACCACCAGCCCATCGACGCGGAACTTACCCACCACGACGCTGACATGGTCACCGGGTTTCACCAGACCTCCCTTGTTGGAGAACACCATCCAATAGGTCTTGCCGCTCTCCAGCTCCGTCGACTGGCGCAGCGCCCCCACCTTGTCCATGACCGGCACCTGCAGGGCGACACTTGCCCTGGGCGAGATCATGAGGGGTGCCGCCACCTTGTCGATCAGGACGCTGGCCTTGTTGGTGTCGACCACGCGGTAACTGAACCGAATCAGGTTGCCGGCGTTGGTTTGATGGACCTGCATCGCATCGACGCCCCACTTCAACATGTAGTCCACGTCGGCACTGCCCAGATGCTGGGCTGCCACATAGGGTGAGTGGTGCACGGGCCGGTGCGCGCCCGCGGCTGGCGCCGTGGCAGTGGCGTGCGCGGCCGCGTAGGGGGAGCCGGCAACAGCGATCGCTGCGGCTGCGGCGGTGAGCCCCAGGTGCGCGCAGATCAAGTGTGGCGGACGGATTCGCATGCTGCTCACCTGCCTCAGGCCGTCTTGGTAAACCGCGCGTTATCGAGCGACGGGTTGACCGTGACGCTCTCGACGGTGATCTTCTCGGCCTTGCGCAGGCCCTGCACGCGCGTCTCGATGACGTGCGGAATGACGACGCCACCTTCGGGTTTGAACTCGCGCAGATAGATCTCCACGGCGTGCGGCTTGCCGTCGAGCCGCCGGGGCACGCCCTCCACCTTCGCCTCGAGGAAGGTCTTCTTGTCCACCCAGACGTGCCTTACCTGGCCGCCTCGGAGCGTCACTTTGAGCTTGTAGGTATCCCGGTCTTCCACCTTCTCGGCGCCGGCCAGTTCCACCCTGGCACCCCTGGCGGCGTAATCGATGAGGAAGCCGTCGATGCCGGGCTCCGCCGCCGCCTGCTTCACCTCATCCGCCGTGTACGCATCCCAGCTGCTGCGGCCAAGATAGGGACGCTGTTTCCATCCCTGCGCGCCGTCAAACACCTGCACGGCAGTCTGGCCCTTGAACTGGATTTCGAGCCGCGTCTTCTGCGGCCGCTTGAATTCGAGCGTGAAGGGCAGCAGGGCCTCCTCGCGCTGCTGGGTCTTGAGCTTGCCGCCGGAGGCGACCTCGTAGACGGTGGCGCCCGCGCCGAGCTTCCCCTTCCAGGTCATGGACTGCACCCCGTGCCAGGCCGCCAGACCCCCGCGGGCCGCGACGTTCTTCTCGACGATCTGCGCCGCGGACAACCCGCCTGATACGGCCGGTGGGGCGGGCGTGGGTGCCGCCTGCGCCACGGCCACCAGAGACAGCGCGGCGGTGGTTACAAACACGTGCTTCAACATCATTGAGGTCTCCATCATGCGTTCTATCTGCCGCTGCCGCGCAGCGTGTTCTTGTTCTTATGCTGCGCGGCGCCTGGTGCTCATCGACGAGGCCCTGGTCGGACCAGCATTAGTTAAGGCACCGTGCCTCCCGCAAAGTCATCCACCCTCGCACCGCCACCGGGGAGCTGAATCCCGATGCGGCCGCCACCGGTGGTCCACAGCGCCACGTTGGGCAGGGTGCGGGTGCCAATCAGGGTTACCGTACCGGCACGGGTCCGCCAGACGCTGACGACGCCGGTCGCGTCCACCATGGCAGTGATCGTGTCCCCGCTGGCGAAGCCGCCGAAGCCAGTGAGCGTCGTGCCTGCCGTGGTGTAGGTCCCGCCGGTGTTGGTCGTGGTCTGCACGGTGATCGTGCCGCCGCCGCTGGTGGTGTACAGCACCCTCACGAAGTTGGCCTGCAGCCCGGTGCTGGTGTTGGTGTTGCCGGTCGCCTTCAACATGAGCGCCGAGTTGTTCGCCGGCGCACTGGCGAAGGTGAAGGCGGCACCCTGTTTGCCGCCAAACACCGGCCCGCCACCGGCACTGCCGTTCCAGTACGCGCTGCCGGGCAGCACGAGGTCCTGGGCGACGCCGGTGCTGGTGTTGTTGTTGGTCGTATCGAACACCGCGATCGCGGCCAGGGACCCGAGGGTGGCCTGGCTCCAGGCTACCCCGGCCGGCGCACCGGCGTTCAGGTTGACGCTGGTGCCGCGGTTGAAGGTGTCGAGCAGGCTTAAGGCCGGCGTGCCGCCGCCACCGCCGCCACCGCCCGTGCCGGCGACTTCCACCGCGCCGATGTCAAAGCCGGATCCCTGCGGCCGGGGATGGCCGAAGAAGTCGTGGTCCGGCGCGCCCGAGGCACTCGCCGCATTCGCCGCCGGCGAGGCATCCGCGATGACGTAGTTGCCCAGCGGCGCCAGCAGGGTATTCGGTGCGGTGTACTTCGCCGCGTTGCTGAGCGAGAGCGGACCATAGGTGAGGTTGATCCAGTTGTTGCCCTCGTCCACGGTCGCGGACGGGGTGATCGCCGCGATCGAGAACACCGGGTACAGCCCCGTCGACTCGGAGTGCCCCGCCGGCACGTTGTAGCCCTTGCACTGCGCCAGCGCGATCGGGTCGTTGGGTGAGACACCGGCGCAGTGTTCCGGCGGAATACGCGCCCCGTTGCAGTACTTGGCGGTCACCGCCGGGTCCTGGCCCTTGTTGTTGGAGCCAGCCGTGCTGTAGTCGGCCGCGTTGGTCAGGATCGAGAAGGTCGGCGCCAGCCTGAAGCCGGACCCCGAGTTCGGGGTGGGACTCGTGTCCCCGCGCACCCCGATGTCCCAGAACACCGGCGCCGTGGAGCGGTTGACCCCCGTCGCCGTGTTAGCCGTATCGCCGATACCCGAGCTCGGGCAGGTTCCGGTCACCGTGCCCTGGTCAAGGGACGGGTAGAGCGTGACCACGGCCTGCTGCTGCCCCGCTGCCAGCGGCGCCACGCCGATGTGGAACGAGCGGTTCTGCCAGAACAGGTTGTTCCTCAGCAGCGGCAGGGAGACCTGCCGGCACTCGTTGTTTGTATACCCGTATCCAGGCGGGCAATTCACCCGTGCAGCGCCTCCGAAGGGAATCGCGGCCATCTCCGTCACCATGTTGGGCGTATTGCGCATGGTCACGAACCCGGACGGCTGGTCGGTCGAGGTCGTGGTCGTCCCCGCGCACGACGCGTTGGGGTCGCTGCCCGGGTTGCAGTTCGGCGGCGGTGTCGAGGCCAAGGCGGACCCGAGCGTATTGAACAGCACGCCCGCCGAGGCTGTGGTGTCGTTCGAGATCACCGTGTTGTTGACGAACTTGACCTTGAACGCATCCTGCAGGGAGACGCCGCCACCATCCCAGCCGGCCACGTTGTTGGCGATGATGTTGTTGGTGACCGTCACGTCGTTCCAGCGCTCTGAATTGCGCGGGAAGGCGATGACGTCCTGACCATTGACCATCTGCAGCCGCACGCCGCCGCCGGTGCCGCTCTCGGCACTGTTGCCGAGGAACAGGTTGGCGTCGATCAGCAGGTTGCGGCCCGTGCCCTCCGGCAGCCCGGGCGGGCAGTCCTGGTCGGTCACGCCGCCGCACTCCGTGCCATCCGGCAGGGTGCGGTCCGGAGAGGCACCGAGTACTCCCAGACCGCCGCCGTTGGTCGGGATGGTCGGATTGGCGCTCTGGTTGAAGACGATCCAGTTGTGCGAGATCGTGCCGTCGTTGATGAATCCGGCGTGTGCGACGCCGCCGGCATCGCCGCCACTGATGTTGCCGCAGATCCAGTTGTAGTTGAACTTGTAGCTGTCGGCACCGGTGCAGAAGGTGACGCCACCGGCCGCCGAGGGCGTGCCCGAGTAGAGCGCATCGCCCACCGACAGGTTGGCGGTCACGGCGTTATGGTGCACGTTGACATTGCGGTTGAAGCCGTAGCCCGCCTGTTCGCCATCCACCAGGCCGTTGGCCGGCTGACCCGGCACCGGCGGACTGTCACTGCCGACGACGCTCGGGTCAGGGAACTCGCCATTACCGATGGTGATGCCGCCGGTGAGCGTGCCGTGGTTGCCGTGGACGCGGTTGTTGGCGACCTCGGTGTTGTGGTTCCAGCCGTGCAGGAAGATCGCCCCGCCACCCTGGGAGCTGTTGATGACACTGATGCCATCGATGCGCGAGGGGTTGCAGAGGAAGTTGCTGGTTCCGTAGTCGCGCCCGTCGATCCTTGACTGGCTCGCAGAGCCGCAGTCACTGGCGGTCAGATACTCGTAGCCGGCCGGGAAGCCGCCCGCATTCGAGGCACCCCAGAAGTCGGTGCTGTTGGTGGGGATCTTGATGCCGCGGCCGAGCACGGTGATGCCCGCACCTTCGTAGGCCCCCATCAGGGTTGGCTCCTGCAGCATCTGCGCGAGGTTGCCGTTGCCGGTCACGTCCCAGCCGACGATGGCTTCGAATGGAATCCGGTCGACGCGCTGCTGCATGCTCCGCGGACACACGTAGGTCGAGTCGTAGCTCGCGGCATTGAAAGTGCCGTCGCCGAGCAGCGGCCGCCCGCTCACCGACAGGCCGAACAGGCAGTCCACCTGCCGCCGCCACGGATCCATCTTGCCCGAGGGATGCGCATCGGCGTTGATGGTGACGGACTCCGCGCCGACGCCCTGCAGGCGCACGGGCTTCCACATCAGCAAGTTTTCCCGGTACGTGCCCGGTCCGACGATGATCAGGTCCCCGGGCGCGGCATTGTCGATCGCCGACTGCAGCGGGCTTGCCTCGATGCGGCCGAAGTAGCCGCTGCCCGAGCTGGCGCTGTCGGTGCTCGGGCTGCTGGGCGTCACGTAGGTCGGTGTCTTGCCGCCGATCGTCACCGTCACGGTATCGACCGACTGCTTGCCGTTCGCGGCCGTGATCACCAGCTCGGCGCACTGCGCGGGAGGCGCATTGCGCTGCTGGAGGGCGCAGGCGGGCACGCCGGCGGGCACGGTTCCGCGAATCTCAGTGTCGCTCCAGCTCACTCCCGTCAGTGCACGTGCGACGCCGTCGCTGCCCACCAGGGCCACCGTCCCGGCACCGCTGCCGAAGCCGTAGTGGCGCGTGATGAATTTCTCGCGGAAGGGTGAATCCGAGGCCTGCGGCCCGGCATAGGCGTGGTTGAGCACCTTCTTGTCGCCCAGGGCCGTGATGGTGAGCTGCTGCACGCTCGTGCCGAGGGTGGCCGTGGCGGACGCGCCGCTGCCACCGTTACCCGAAATGTTCACGATGAAGGAGGTGCCGGTGTAGCCCGAGCCGCTCGCGGTCAGCGCCACGCCATTGACGCCCATCCGGGCGGAACTGCCGTTCAGCGACAGAGTGCTGTTGTTGGTACGCCGCACCTGGATCGTCGGCCGCGACGTATAACCGCTGCCGGGGTTGGTGACGGTGAAGCTGATCGTACTGCCGCTCTTGGTGGCGGTCGCGGTCGCGCCCGTACCCCCGCCGCCGGTGATGACCACGGTGGGAGTCGCGCTAAAGAGCGCACAGCGGTTGTTTCCCGTGGTGGCGCAGGTCGTGCTCTGGATCGAGAGCAGCTTCAGGTCGGTGACCTGACCCGTCGCGCTCGTGTCAGCGCCCTGGGTCAGATTGAAGTTCAAGGGTGCCGAGGTAAAGCCGCTGCCGCTCGCAGTCAGGCTGAGCGAGGCCACGGAACCCGGTCCGACGCCGACCCAGGGTCCGACGCTGTCGCCATCGACCTCTTTGATGGCCGGCGTGGTATCCGGATAGTCGCAGTCCGGCAGGTTGTAGCCCGCCGCGAACGCCATGGTCGGGATCACCGGCGTATCCAGGTACGCGGTCGCCCCTGGCATGAACGGGATCTCGTAGCAGAAGTTGCTGTAGCCGGGGTTGTACGCCGGATCCGTGATCATCTGCCCGGGGTGGGCCGGATCGGGGATCGGGCCCGGGTCGTTCATGCACGCGAGCATCATCATCGGGATGTAACCGCTCGGGCTGGGCGGGTTGACCGTCCAGGTCGAGTAGTTGACGCCGTTGAACAGGCCCCACTGGTCAGCGTACACGCGGCCCACTTCCTTGCCGGTGAAGTCCTTGAAGGCCACCGGCAGGTTGGGCGGCGCAAACTTCTCACCGAACTGCGGCGAGAACGGGTCGAACTCGGAGGCGAAGTCGTTGGTGATCGTGCCCGTGAAGTGCCCGGCGATGTGCGCCGAGGTGAACACGTAGAACTTCGCCAGCGCCGTCATCTGCGGCTCGAGCGTGACCTCCTTGCGGTCGCACAGCGGACGCACGGCACCGGCGAACGGCGCCTGCTGTCCCGCACCGGGGAACAGGCTGTTGAAGTCCGGCACGGTGCGCTGCGCGCCCACGCAGGGCCAGAACACCTCGACCGAGCCGGTATCACCCTCGTGCCGCGGCACGGCGCCGTTGTCGGCGGTCGACTGGATCGGGTTGTTGGGGTTGTAGGCCGCACCCACCGCTGCCTGGTCGGGCATGATGAAGATGTTGCCGAAGCCGGCGAACTGCTGCGTCACCGGGGCGACGAAGGCATCCCCGAGCAGGATGTTCTTGTCCTCCTCCTTGACGAGCTCGTAGCCCTCGGGCACCACGACCTCGACCACGTACTTGCCGGCGGGCAGCATCGGGGTGCCATCGACCGGGTTCGCCACGCAGATCGTGCAGTCAGTGCCGTAGTTGGCCGGGTCCAGTTCCAGGAAGGTCTCACCGGTGGCCGGGTTCTTGGCGCGCACGCTCGGGAAGCGGTACATGCCGGTGTAGGGAGCCGGCTGGACCTGGTTGAGCATCGACCAGCCGTCGTAGCACTTGAAGCGTCCGGCCGCGGAGATCGGCGTGGAGTTCAGCCCCATCGTGCTGTTCTGCATCGTGTAATAGAAGGGGCTGGTGGTCTCCTGGCCCGGGCAGTTCATGTTGGCGATGGCCTTGCCGTCGGACCCGAGCTTGAGGCTGCCGTCGGGGTTCCTGCGGAAGCCCTGCGCCCAGTCGTCCCAGTTCGTGGTGGTCGTGGTATCCACCAGCGTCAGGCTCTTGGTGCCGTCCGGTGCGACGCCTTCCTGGTAGAGATTTATCTTGACGTTGGCGACGCCGGGCTCCCAGCTCAGCTGCAGCAGCAGCGCCGGGTCGTCGAACGGCCGCGTGGAGGTGTAGATCACGTGACCACGGATGCCGCCGTTCTCCGCCGGCGCCGTGCCCGCGGCATCGGCGAACGGCCGCATCGCGAATTCGATGAAGCTGTTCTGGCCGAGCAGGCCCTGCCAGCCTTCGCTGGGAACGTAGCCCGGATCAACGCGTC
>Ga0207693_10001093_pt1 | contig 24388 bp, 23 predicted proteins | sample LARL81metaG_FD_184347 | JGI IMG/M metagenome (GOLD analysis project Ga0207693, IMG submission 184347) | Corn, switchgrass and miscanthus rhizosphere microbial communities from Kellogg Biological Station, Michigan, USA - LAR L8-1 metaG... | ecosystem: Host-associated > Plants > Roots >... | reverse complement strand
GCTGGCCGCGATCCCGAACTTCGGCAAGAAGTCGATCGAGGAGGTCAAGGAGACCCTCGCCACGCACGGCCTGACGCTGCGCGGCGAGAACGGCGGCGGCGGCGGAGGCGGCGCGTAACCTCATGCGCCACCAGCGGGCCGGTAGGAAGCTCGGGCGCGACGCCGCCCACCGCAAGGCGCTCTACGCCAACCTGACCGCGTCCCTGATCGAGCACGGCCGGATCAAGACGACCGTCGCGAAGGCGAAGGAAGTCCGCCCGGTGGCCGAGGAGATGATCACGCTGGGCCGTCGCGGCGACGTGCCGGCCCGGCGGCAGGCGCTGAAGTTCCTGCGCTCGCAGGATGTTGTGCACAAGCTCTTCAGCGAGGTCGGTCCGCGCTTTACGGACCGGCCCGGCGGCTACTCCCGGATCGTCAAGCTCGGCCCGCGCCAGGGAGACGCGGCCGAGATGGCTTACCTCGAGCTCGTCGACTACGTGCCGGGCGCGTAAGCGCCCTGTCCGCGGAGCGGACCAGTGGAGGGCGAAACTAGCGTGGAGCGAGTGGGAGGTTCCCCCAACTGATCTAACCGACGGGCGACCCGAGCGTACTGCCAAGGCCGGCGCTGATACCGGCAATCACGATGCCGGCGAACGTCACGATTCCGAGCGCTCGGATGAAAGTGTCCTGGAAGAAGCGCCAGCGGAAGTAGGCGAGGAGCAGGAGCTCGAATCCGACTACCACGATGGCGGAGAACAGGGCCACGTTGTAGTGCGGGATCAGGAACGGCAGCGAGTGGAGGATTCCCCCGAGGAACGTCCCGGCACCGGTGATCGAGCCGCGGACGATTGGATTTCCTCGGCCGGTCAGCTCACCGGTATCCGAAAGCCCCTCGGAAAAGCCCATGCTGATCGCCGCCCCGAGCGAGGTCGCCAGGCCCGCGATGAAGGCATAGCGGGTGTCGTGCGACGCCAAGGCGACCGCGAAGATCGGCGCCAGTGTCGAGAGCGAGCCGTCGATCAGTCCGACCATCGCGGGCTGAACACGCTGGAGCAAGAAGACTTGGCGGTCGCTCATACGATTAGAGTTTACCAGATGATGTGCAAGTGCTCCTATCATAAGGCACGCCTGACAAGCGCCGTCAGGATCCCCTGACGTGCGGCTCAAGCTCACGCTCGAATACGACGGCACCGGGTTTAGGGGCTGGGCGGCGCAACCGGGCTTGCGCACGGTCGAGGGCACCATGCGGGAGGCTTTCGGTCGCATCTTCCCGAGCTGGAGCGAGTTGGTGGTCGCAGGCCGCACTGACACAGGCGTCCACGCTCTTGCGCAGGTTGCAAGCCTCGAGGCCGATGGCGGACCGCCGCCGGAACGCGCCGCAGAGGCGCTGAACGGCGAGCTTCCGGACGACGTGGCGGTCAGCGTCGTCGAGCCCGCCGCGCATGATTTCCACGCTCGCCGTTCGGCCGAGGCGCGGAGCTACCGCTACCGCGTCTACCGGCGGCGCACGCCCTCGCCCTTCGAGGCGAATCGCAGCTGGTGGTATCCGCGGCCGCTCGACGAGGAGCGCCTCGCCGAGTCGGCGGATCTCTTGCTCGGCGAGCACGATTTCCGGGCCTTCACGCCGGCCGAGACGCAGCACCGGGTCTTTTCGCGCAGGATCGAAAGCGCCGTCTGGCATCGCCGCGGCGATGCACTCGAGCTCGAGTTGACGGCCAACAGCTTTCTCCGGCACATGGTCCGCACGCTCGTCGGAACGATGCTGGAGCGCCCGCCCGAGGAGCTGGCGCGCCTGCTCGAGGGCCGCGATCGAGCGGAGGCCGGCACGACCGCGCCCCCGTGGGGTCTTTACCTCGTCAGCGTCCGCTACTGACGCGACTGTCGGGACAGTCCCTCGGGACTGTCCCGACGACCGTCCCGAACTGCCTCGCTAGCATCAGCTCGATGGCAGCACCGGCGATCAAAGACGTTCAGGCGCGGATCGACGAGCTCCGGAGCGAGCTGAATCACCACCTCTACCGCTACCACGTCCTCGACGATCCCGAGATCTCGGACGCGGCGTACGACCGGCTCTTCGACGAGCTCAAGGCGCTGGAGGACGAGCATCCCGACCGGATCACGCCCGACTCGCCGACGCAGCGCGTCGGGGCGCCGGCGAGCGAGCGCTTCCAGAAGGTCGAACACCTGACGCCGATGGGCTCGCTGGAGAAGGTGACCGACGACGAAAGCCTCTTCAAGTGGGCGGACGACGTTCGCAAGCGGCTCGACTCCGACGAGCCGGTCGCCTACGTGATCGAGCCCAAGATCGACGGTCTCGCGGTCAACCTGACGTACGAAGACGGCCTCTTGACGCGCGGCGCAACCCGCGGCGACGGAATTCAGGGCGAGGATGTGACGGCCAACCTGAAGACGATCAAGGCGATCCCGTTGCGGATGCTGGGCGACGACGCGCCCACGGTCGCCGAGGTGCGCGGTGAGGTTTACCTGCCGCTTTCCGGGTTCCGCGAGCTGAACGAGCGCATTGCCGAGCTCGGCCAGAAGCTCGCGCCGAACCCGCGCAACGCCGCGGCGGGGTCACTTCGCCAGAAGGACTCGTCGATCACCGCCTCGCGGCCGCTCTCGATCTGGGTCTACGGGCTCGGTGCGGCCGAGGGCCTGGAGCTGGGCTCCCACTGGGAGGAGCTCGAGTGGCTGCGCGAGCACGGCTTCCGGACGAATCCGTTCGCAGAGCGGCTCGAGTCGATCGAGGAGGTGGCCAAGCATTGCCGCGAGTGGGAGCGCCGGCGCGCCGACCTCGATTACGAGATCGATGGGATCGTGATCAAGGTCGACTCGCTCGAGCAGCAAGCGATCCTCGGCGCGCTGCACTCGAGGCCCCGCTGGTCGCGCGCGTTCAAGTGGGCGCCGATGACTGCACAGACGAAGCTGGACAAGATCGCGATCCGCGTCGGACGGACGGGGGCCCTCAACCCCTGGGCCATGCTCGAGCCGGTCCAGGTCGGGGGCGTCACCGTCTCGCGGGCGACCCTCCACAACGAAGAGGACATCAATCGCAAGGACATCCGCGAGGGCGACCTCGTCATCGTTCAGCGGGCGGGCGACGTGATCCCGCAGATCGTCGGTCCGGCCGGGCCTCACGCCAAGGGGACAAAGCCTTTCCGGATGCCGGAAAAGTGCCCACTTTGCGGGGCAAAAGTCGTCAGGCCGGAGGGCGAGGCGATGCACCGTTGTCCGAACCGCGCTTGCCCCTCGCGCGGCCTCGAAACGCTCATCAACTGGGTACAGGGGCCGGCCGACATCGACGGTGTGGGCGAGCAGCTGATGCGGCGCCTCTGGCAGCTCGAGCTGGTTCGCTCGCTGCCGGATCTCTACCGGCTGAAGAAGGAGCAGCTCCTCGAGCTCGAGGGCTTTCAGGAGAAGAGCGCGTCGAACGTGATCGAGGCAATCGAGCGTTCGAAACGGACGCCGTTCTCACGAGTGCTCCTAGGGCTCAACATCCCGGACGTCGGCTGGGTAACGGCGCAGAATCTCGCTCGCCACTTCGGGTCGATAGAGCGCATCGCCGAAGCCTCTCCGGAGGAGATCCAGGAGGTCGAGGGCATAGGCCCGGAGCGCGCCGAGGCGATCGCGGAATGGTTCTCCGACAGCGAGAATCTCCGCCTGGTCGGCGAACTGAGAGAGTTTCTGCGCCTCGAAGCGGGCCCGGAGGAGCGACCGGTCGAGGGACCGCTGAGCGGCTCTACGTACGTCATCACCGGGACGCTCGAAGACTTCAGCCGCGACGAAGCGCGCAAGGCGCTCGAGGCCAAGGGGGCGAAGGTCGCGGACTCGGTGTCGAAGAAGACCACCGGCGTGATCGCCGGTGAGGGGCCAGGCTCGAAGCTCGCGAAAGCGCAGAAGGCCGGCGTCCCGATCCTGGACGAGCAGGCGCTGAAAACGTTATTGGCAACGTAATCGCGCCGGAGCCTTGGACTGAAGTCTGGCACCGGATTCCCGTTCGTCGTGGCGCCGCTACTGCGACGCGAGGACGGTCGCAAAACGATCCTGGGCCCGCCGAGCCCACGTGTACGAGACCGGCCGCCCGTTTTGCAGCACCGAGAAGACGTAACGCCCGCGCACAAAGCCCGACAGCGCCGACGCGATCGAGGTCGTGCCGGTCTTGGCGAGCACGACTCCGCGGGCCGGCGGGCGGCGCAGGCGGTCCTTGAGCGTGCCGGTGCGACCAGCGACCGCCAGCGCGGAGACGAACGATTGTTTGATCGAAGGATCTTCCCAGGCAGCCTGGAGGATCCCCACGATCGCGCGCGCCGTCAGCCGGTCGAGCGACGAAAGCCCCGAGCCGTCCACGATCCTGACCCCGGCAAGCGGAATCCGTGCCTCCGCAAGCGTCGCTCGCACCTGCGAGGCGCCGGCCGCCGTCGTACCCGCGCCGTTCGCGGCCCCGATCTGCTTCAGCAACAGTTCTGCCGTGAAGTTGTCGCTCTCACTGTCCATGAAGCGCACTATCTGTCCGAGCTGCGGCGACAGGACCTCAGCCAGTCCCTCCGCGTCCGGGCTCGCAAACCCTCGGAGAGCACGTCCCGTGACGGCAACGCCCTGCCTGCGCAGAGCGTCCTTGAACAGCGCCGCGGCCGCGGCTGCGGGAGCGCCCGAATGATGCGTGTGGAACCAGGTGCGGTCGACCGTCAGCGCAGAAAGCGGCTCCGACTGGGTGATGTAGAAGGACGGCTTCCAGCCCGGCGCCGTTCGCAGCGAGTCGAAGTAGGACTCGTCCCCGAGCACGGATCCGGCCACTTTGCGGATGCCCGCGGCGCGTACCTGCTTGGCCAGGCGGGCCAGGTCCGCGTCGTCGAGGGTTGGATCCCCGTGTCCCTGAAGCACCAGTGACCCACGCCAGGTCGTCCCGACGAGCGCGCCTTGCCCGAGTACGTCGGTGGCGATCCGGAAGTCGGGGCCGAGCGTCTCCAGCGCGGCGTAGGTGATGGGAAGCTTCTCGTTCGAGGCGGGGACAAGCGAAAGGCCGGCGTTACGACCAAAAACCACTGCTCCGGTGGAGAGGTCAAGGGCCGCGGCCGCGGAGTGGGCAGCCGGCACATGAGGTACCGCCAGTGCCTCAGCGAGTCGTTCGGTGAGCGGCTTCGAGCTTGCCGAGCCGGTGGCGCCGGTGGTCGTGAACGCCAGAGCGGCGGCGCACGCGAGCACGGCGGCGAGAGCCCGCACCGATTTGGGACCGATATGGAACGGGTCAAGTGTTATGGGCCTCAAGCGTGCCCAAGATAGTCCAAGCGGCCCATGAACCGGCACCCGGACGGCGAGATAATCCCTTCGATGACCACTGAAGCGGCCATCGATTTCGGCACGCTGTGCCGAGAGCTCGACGCGCTGAGCAAGAGCCCGCCTGCACAGGACGATCAGACCCGCGCCCGCTTCGAGCGCACTCTCACAGACGGCTACGCGCAGGCTCATTCGCTCGAGGCCGAACAGCTTCGGATCGAGCGCCGAATCGGCAAGCTCGCCTCAGAGATGAGCGCTCGCGACCGCGAGCTGAAGGCCGACGAGCTCGCCGAGCTTTCGCTGCGCCTCAGCCGCGCTTCGGTCGACCTGAGGGAGCTGCGGCGGCTGCTAGCGACCGCTCGGCGCCGCGTTTCCGCAGCCGCGTAAGCGTCAGACGATTCCGCTCCGGACCGCACTGAGGCGTCGCTTGCGATGCCGACCTAGAGGCCGTGGCGGCTTCGCCGGCGCGGCCGTCTAAACCCGGTTGGTCGAGAAGCCTGCGCTTCAGACGATTCCGCTCCGGACCGCGTAGACGGCCGCCTGGATGCGGTTCTCGATCTGCAGCTTCATCAGGATGTTCGAGATGTGGTTTTTGACCGTCTTGGGGCTGATATGCAGGTCGGCGGCGATCTGAGCGTTGTCCTTGCCGTTGGCAATCAGCTTCAGCACTTCGATCTCACGGTCCGAGAGCTCGGCCTTGATCGCTTCGGCCGCCTCGGGTGACGCGGTGGCGGCGCGGATCCGCTCCAGCACCTTGCCCGCGATCGTGGGGGAGATGAGCGATTCGCCGACCGCCGCGGACTGGATCCCTCGCATCACGTCCTCGACCGAGGCGTCCTTGAGCAGGTAGCCGCAGGCGCCTGCGAAGATCGCCTCCATCACGTCGCCGTCCTGGTCGGAGATGGTCAAAACCACAACCCGTGTCAGCGGCGCGTACGCGATGATCTTCTTCGTCGCCTCGACGCCGGTCATCCCAGGCATGTTCAGGTCCATGACCACGACGTCCGGCTGCAGTTCGCGGACGTAGCGGAGCGCGTCGTCGCCGGCGGCCGCCTCGCCGACCACGTCGACCCCCTCCTCCTCGAGCAGGTTCCGCAGGCCCGTGCGGAAGAGGTCGTGATCGTCGACCAACAACACGCGCGGACTTGCCTGCTCGGGGGTGGTCGTCGTCTCGATAGGTTCGGTCACCTCATTCCCCTCCCCTCCAGGGGTTCGCCGCAGACTCGAAAGTGTACTGGGAGCGCCGTCACGAGGCTCTGGCGAAACAGAGTCTGTGCCGTCGGGCCACGCTGCTCGCACCCCGACGACGAGCGCCGTTTCGCCAGAGCCTGCTAATGCAACGTGATCGTGACCGTTCGGCGGCCCCAGTTCGCCGCATCGGCGGCAGTCGGGAACCAGAGGTCGATCACCGCGCCCTGAATAGCGCCGCCGGTATCAGCGGCGACGCCCTCGCCGTAGCCGGGGATCGTGATTCGTGTCCCGAGGGGGATCACGCTCGGATCGACGGCGACGACGCCATAGCCGACCGGTGCGCCGGTGGCGGTGTGGCCCTGCAGCGTGTACGCCGTCGCGGTGACGGTCATCGTCGTTTCGCCGGTCGCTGGAGCTGCCGCCGGCGTGGGTCCCGGAGCAGGCGCGGCCGTTTGGGCGCTCGCCACGCGCGCGACGGCGACGCGCCGAGCCTGCGCCTCGATCGCCTGCGCTTGCGCGTCGAGCGCTCGGATCTGCGCCTGGTTGAGCTTTCGCTGCGTGGCGAGCTCCTGCAGATAGGAGATGCGTCCGGCCTTGGCAGACGCGAGCATGCCGGCGGTCGCCGCGACGCTCGCCTCGAGCTTACGAAGCTTCTGCGCCCGCGCGGCGAGTCGATGCTGAAGTCGGACGTACCGGTCGCGGCTCCGGCGAGCCTGGGCGACAATTGCACGGTCGGTCTGTGCTGCGGCCTTCTCCGTTTCGATGCCGGTTAGGGCGTCGTCCAGAGTCTTGGCGCCGAGGACGATTGCCAGAGGATCCGAGTCGCCGCTCTGCTCGTAGACAGAGCGAAGGCGGTTGGCCAGGTTGCGCTGGGAAACGGCGAAGATCCGTTTTGCGATTCTGAGCTCGCCTCTTGTCTCCGAGGCCTGGCGGTCGACTGCGGCGGCCTGGGAGCGCACTGACGCCAGTTCTGCCTGCGCCCGCGTGAGCCGGCTGTCGAGCCCGTAAAGCGTCAGCACCGCGGCCCTCGATCGGGATGCGATTGCGCTGTTTTGCGCCGACAAGTCCTGTGCCCGCTGCCTGAGCGAGGATCCCGAACCGGCGCCGCTTGCCGGGAGCGCAATGCCCACCGCGGCGATGGAGCACGCGACGAGGGCGAGAAGCCGCGCCCGCCGGGTGATCGAGTCCGCCGGCACGAGGCGGGAACCTACCAAAGCGCTTGTGCGACTGCGTTGGCGCCTCGCAATGCGAGGTTTAACGCTTGGAAAGCGGGTTGCGACCGTCCGGGCGGGTTGCTAGGGTGCCGCACTTGTGACGAACCGGCCCCTCCCGGGGCGCCGATCGAGCCCAGCGACCGGAACGATTCGCCGCTCGATTAGACGTACGGCGCCGGCAGTCATGCTTGTGTGCTTCGCGGCTGCACTGACGGCGACGCCGGCCGTCGGCGATCCCTCGATCGCGGCGAAGCAGGCCGAGGCCCAGAGCGTGATGGGTCAGGTTCAGCAACTCGACTCGAGTATGGAGCGAGTGATCCAGGCGTACGACCTGGCGACTGTGAGGCTGAACAAGGTCCGCGCCGACTTCAATTCGAACCATGCCCAGCTCCAGATTGCGAAGCAGAGCCTGAAGCGCGCACAGGTAGCCCTTTCGGCGCGGCTTGTCTCGCTCTATACCTCGAACGGGCAGAGCGACTCCTTGGAGGTGCTGCTCGGCGCGTCCAGTCTCGACGACCTCGTCAACCGCTTCAACACCGCGAACCGGATCTCCGCACAGGACAGCCAGGTTCTCAATCAGGTCACCCACTTCGACGCCGAGGTAAAGGCACGGGAGGCTCGGCTCAAGCACGCGAAGGCCGAAGCCGCAGCGCTCGTTCGCGAACGCGCGTCGGAACGGGCGTCCATCGAGGGTCAGCTTGCGGCCAGGCGCGCGCTGCTCTCATCGATCCGCGGGCAGATCGCGCACTTGCAGGCGCAGGAGGCAGCGCGCCAGGCGGAGCTGCGCCGCGAGCTCCAGGCGCGCATTGCCGCCCAGCAGCAACAGGCGCCGGCCCAGGCACTTTCGAGCACCGTCGCGCCGGTGGCTTCCAGCAGCGGCACCGTCTCGACCGGCCCGGCTCCACCGCCCACGCATTCGAGCGTCGTTGCGATCGCCGAGCAGTACCTCGGCGTCCCCTATCGCTGGGGCGGCGCGTCGCCGTCGGGCTTCGACTGCTCCGGCCTCGTGATGTACGTGTTCGCGCAGGTCGGCGTCTCGCTTCCTCACAGCTCTTACGCGCAGTACGGGATGGGCAGTCCGGTCTCGCGCGACCAGCTCCAGCCCGGCGACCTCGTTTTCTTCGACGGGCTCGGCCACGTCGGCATCTACGTCGGCGGCGGCCAGTTCATCCACGCGCCACATACGGGCGACGTGGTCAGGATCTCCTCCCTCAGTGGCTGGTACTCATCGTCGTACGTCGGAGCTCGACGCATCTAACGCGCTAATCGCGTTGCAACTGGTAGTTAGTTAGATCCCCGCAGCGGCGAAGCCGGCACGGCCTCCAGTCGGCATCGCAAGCGGTGGGCGCGCGCAGGATTTAGCGCCCGTACAACTGCTCGATCTCATCTGCAAACCGCTCCTCGATCACGCGCCGCTTGAGCTTCAGCGTCGGCGTCACCTCGCCCTCCTCGGCGCTGAACTCCCTCGAGACGATCGCGAACCGCTTGATTTGCTCATAGCGCGACAGGTCGCGGTTGACCTCCTCTACGGCGTGCTCGACGAGCGCATGAACGTCGCCGTTCGCCTTTGCGACCTCCGCCTCATCCAGGGTGATCAGCGCGGTCACGTAGGGCCGGCGGTCGCCCACGACCAGCGCCTGGGAGACGAAGCGGGAGGCCTTGAGGGCGTTCTCGATGTTCTGCGGAGCGACGTTTTTACCGCCCGCGGTGACGATGATGTCCTTCTTGCGGTCGGTGATCGTGACGAAGCCGTGCGCGTCGATCTCGCCGACGTCGCCGGAGCGAAGCCAGCCGTCGTCGATCAGCACCTCGCTGGTCGCCTCTTCGTCCTTGAGATACCCCGCGAAGATCGTCTCGCTGCGGATCAACAATTCTCCGTCGACGTCCGTCTTCAGCTCGACGCCGGGCATCGCCGGACCGACAGTGCCGAAGCGGAAGCGGCGCGGCCTGTTCACGGTCGCCGCAGTTGTGCACTCGGTCAGGCCCCAGCCCTCGAGGATCAGGATGTCCAGCGCGTGGAAGAGCTCTCCGATCTCTTTCGCGAGCGGAGCTCCGCCGGAGATCCCGATGCGCAGGCGGCCGCCGAAGCGCTCCTTCACCTTCGAGTAGACGAGCCGGTCGGCCAGTCGGTGCTGGAGCGCTAGGCCGCGCGGGACCGACTGGCCCTGCTGGCGGAGGGTGCTGACCCGCCGCCCGACGCCGAGTGCCCAGTCGGCGAGCCTGCGCCGCAATCCCGACGCGGCCTCGAGCCTGGAAGTAACCGCCGTGTGCGCCTTCTCGTACAGGCGCGGGACGCTGGGCAGCAGCGTGGGACGAACCTGCGGCAAGATGTCGGCGACTGCGTAGGGGTCGGGGCAGAACGCGATCGTGAAGCCGGAATAAGCGCCCCAGAGTGTCATCAGCCGCCCGAAGTTGTGCGCGATCGGCAGGTACAGGAGCATCACGTCCTCGCCGAGCCAGAGGTCCTCGATCCCCTCGATCGACGAGGTCATCGCGTAGTAGTTGCGGTGGCGGATCATGCAGCCCTTCGGCAGGCCTGTTGTGCCGGAGGTGTAGATGTAGGTGTAGAGGTCGTCCTCGCCGACGGCCGCGGCGGCCTGGTCGAGCCTGCCCGGGTGCTCTCGCGCAAAGGCGATGCCGTCGGCCCGCAGCTCGTCGAGGTCGCGGATTGTCAGGAGGTGCTGCAGCCCCAGCGGGTCGACCTTGGCGGCCTGTTCGTCGTCCTCCACGAAGGCGCCCACAGCTTCGGAGTGCCGAAGCACATGCGCAGCCTCGCTCGCCGAGCTGTCGGCGTAGACGGGGGCCGTGATCCCGCCGACCAGCGCCAGTGCGAAGTCGAATAGCGTCCACTCGAGCCGTGTCCGGCTGACGATCCCGAAGGCGTCGCCCTTCGAGATTCCGCGCGAGAGGAGCCCGTTGGCGAGCTCGTCCACCGTCTGCGCGGCCTCGTTCCACGAGACCTCCCGCCAGGTCCCCGGTTCGGTCTCGGTCAGATAGGCGGTGCCCGTCCGGCCCGCCGAGACGGCATCGCGCCAGAGCCTGACGATCGTCCTGTCGCCTTCTCCGCTCACGAGTTTGACTTTACGGGAGGGATCGAGCCCGATTCGGCGAACTCCCTGCATCCCTCTACAATTGAGAACTGCCCCTGATGAGAACTATCTGGAACGGATCAATCAGCTTCGGCCTGGTCAACATCCCAGTCGGGATGGCATTGGCCACCAAACCGGCTGCGCGCCAGTCGGACGTCTCGTTTCGGATGCTGCATCGCGAGTGCGGGACGCCGATCAAGAACAAGCGCTGGTGTCCCCAGCACGACCGCGAGGTCTCGAACGACGAGATCGTCAAGGGCTGGGAGGTCGCGAAGGGGCAGTTCGTCTTCATCGAGGATTCCGACCTAGAAGCGCTCGAAACCGCCGACGACTCGCGAACGATCGCGATCACTCGCTTTGTCGAGCTCGACCAGGTCGACCCGATCTACTTCGACCGCACCTACTTCCTGGCGCCGGCCGACGCCGTCGCGCAGCGACGGCCCTACGTGCTGCTGCTGGACGCGATGAAGGAGACGAACACGGCCGCCGTCGGCAAGTTCGTCCGCCAGGGCGCTGAGCACTTCTGCCTTATCCGGCCGAAGGGGAACGCATTGGCGCTCGAGACACTCTTTCTGGCCGAGGACGTTCGTTCTCAGGCGGAGATCGAGGAGGCGGTCGAGGAGATCGACGTCAAGGACGCCGAGCTGGAGCTGGCGCGCCAGGTGATCGGCAGCCTGGAGGCCGACTTCGATCCACAGGAGCTCGTCAGCGACTACCGGCGCGATCTGAAGGCGCTGCTCGACGCGAAGCTGGCCGGCGAGGAGATCAAGGCGCCGGAGCCGGTCGAGGAGAAGGCGCCGGTAATCGACCTGATGGAGGCGCTGAAGGCGAGCGTCGCCGAGGCGCAGAGCAAGAAGCCGGACAAGGCGGCCGACAAGAAGACGAAAGCCGCCTCGTCGGGCGGCTCGCGTCGCAAGGTCGCAGCTCGAAAATAGGCCTTTTCCAGACTCTCCTGACCGAAGCGATCGGAGAACCGGGTCCGGGGAAAACTAGTGGTGCTGTGGCATGGCGCCCAGCGCCTGAAGCTGTGCCTGGAACAGGGTCTTGTCGATCTTGCCCTGGTAGATCGGGATCGACTCCTGCACGCAAACCTTGATCACTTCTTGCCGATCGATCCCGAGTTCCTTCGACAGCTCTTCGGGCGTCAGGTGGTTCGCCATCTAGCGTCCTCCCTTGCGGTCCAACAAAAAACCCGCCTCGCGCTCTCGCGGGGACGGGCTCAGTGAACCGCTCCGATTGTCTTGCCGGCAGGAATCAAAGTTCCCGCCCTCCCAAGTAATCCATGGTCCAAGAATAGTTTGTCGGCGTGACGGACGCAAAGGCGATTTCAGGCTTCGAGGAACGCTTCGCCGAGACGAAGGGTTGTCGGCTCCGCTACTTCGTCGGCGGGCCGGCCGAGGGTGCCCCGCTGGTGCTCGTTCACGGGCTCGGCGGGTGCGCCGCCAACTGGGTCGATGTGGCTCCCTTACTCGCCGAGACCCGGCGGGTGCTCATCCCGGAGCTTCCCGGGCACGGGCTCTCGACGCCGCTGCCCGCCGTCCCCAACCTCGCGGTCTTCGCCGACCGGATCGCGCTGGTCGCCGAGCGTGAGCAGCTGCTGCCGGCAGCCTTCGTCGGGCACTCGCTCGGCGCCGTCGTCGCTCTGCGACTGGCGCTGAGGCGCCCTGAGGACGTCAACGGGCTCGTGCTGGCCGCGGCGGCCGGGATCTCGTCGGCGTCGCGTCGTGCGCGATACGGGTTGCGGATCCTCGGGATCATCGGGCCCCGTCGCTTCGTCGCGCCATGGGCAGACTCCGTCGCCGACAGTCCTTTCCTGCGCTACGCAGTCTTTGGCCACTGGGGAGCGGCCGACCCGCTGAGTCTCTCGCCGGCGGCCGTCAACGGCTTCCTCGCGGGCACGCGGTTGACGAGTGACTCGGTCAGCGCCGCGCGAGCGGTCGTGGTAGACGACGTCCGGCCGGAGCTCCGCGAGCTTCGCTGCCCGACGCTCGTTCTCTGGGGAGCCCGCGACAGCCAACTCTCCCTCGCGGACGGCTTCGAGTTCGCGCGCAGACTGGACGCACCGCTCCGCGTGATCGGCGACTGCGGCCATCTACTGATCGGCGAGCGCCCGGACCTCTGCGCGGACGCGATCGAAAACTTCCTTGGCTAGTCTTGTCTTTCCCGGGGTGTGGCGCAGCCTGGTAGCGCGCTCCGTTCGGGTCGGAGAGGTCCCCAGTTCAAATCTGGGCACCCCGATTTAGCACGGGGGAAACCGGGTTTCCCCCGTGAGCCCCCTCCTTCTCGGGAAACGCTGACGGGGCTGCGCCTCCGGCCGGGGCGAGCCCGGCTTCGGCGGCGGGACGCGGGCTATCCGTTCTTGCTTTGGCTTAGCCACGCTGCGAGGCGCGAAAAAAGCGAGGGGCTTGGTTGTCTGCGCAACTCGGCTTCTCGGCGCGCCTGTTGTTTCACCCAGGCTCGATGCTTCTGGCCTCGCGTTGCGTACCGCTGTTTCCAGTAGATGGGACTCATTCGACGGCTCGGAGCCACGGGCGGGTCAGCACGACCGTGATCATGCCCGCAGAGACGAGTGCTCCGGCGGCAATCATCGGGCCTGGCGGGGCAACTCCTGCGATCGCGCCCCAGAGTGCCAGGCCAATCGGCATCAACCCGAAGCTGCCGAAGAAATCGAGGCTGATCACGCGTCCGAGCAGGCGGGCCGGGACGATCTCCTGCAGCATCGTCTCCCACACGGCAACGCCGAAGCCGATGCAGACGCCGCGGGTCAACGCAAGTCCGCCGGCGAGCGCGTACCACGGCGACAGCGCCATCCCCGCGATCGCGAGGCTGTTGATCAGCCAGAGCCAGTACGAGATGACGCCCCGCCGCCGCCGCGGTTGCAGGTGCCCGAAGAGCAATGTCCCACAGACCGTGCCGACGCCGACCATCGCGGACAGCGCCGCGTACGCGCCGACACCGCGGCCGAAGTGGTCCTTGACGAGCTTCGGCAACAGCACCTGCTGTGGCGCGAGTTGGAGCATCAGGATCACGGCGAAGAGCGCGATCGTCACCCAGAGCCAGGGGATCCGAGAGACGTAAGTCGCACCCTCGCGGATCTCTCGGACCGTCCCCACGCTCGGCTCCACCTCGACCGCCCGCGGCCGCGCCAGCAGCATCAGGGCGCCGGAGACGAGGAACGAGAGCGCGTCGATCGCGAAGACCCAGGCCGAGCCGGCGCCGTGATAGAGGAACCCCGCCAGGGCGGGCCCGACGACGAAGCCTCCCCAACGCGCCACCCCCATCAGAGAGTTCGCCGAAGGAAGATGTGCGCGGTCGACGACGAGCGGGATGATTCCGCCCACTGCCGGGTAGAAAAGCCCGTCGCCGAGCCCGGCAAGCCCTGCGAGGACGACGAGCGAGCCGAGACCGAGATGGCCGGTTGCGTCGAGCACGGCGAGCGTCCCGACCGCGACAAAACGCCAGACGTCGGAGAGGATCATCATCCGGCGGCGCTCGTAGCGGTCGGCGAGCGCACCGCCGATCAGGAGGGTCGTGAGCAAGCCCGCGCCCTGAACGGACAGAACAAGCCCGATCTTGCCGGCACCCGCGATCGTGAAGGTCTTCCAGCCGAGCGCGGTCAGGAAGGCCGCGTCGCCGACAAGCGAAACGGCCTGACCGCTGAAGAGGAGCCGAAAATCCCGGTGCCGGAGCGCCTGAAAAGCTCGGCCTCGGTCTGACGCCTGCGAAACCCCCTCCACTCCTCAAACCTAGCTTCCCTGCTACAAGCAGAGTGATGCCCGTCTGCGCTGTTCTCTTCGATGTCGACTTCACGATCGCCAAGCCCGGGCCTGATCTTGGGCCGGAGGGATACCAGCGGCTCGGCCAGCGCTTCGGTCTCGACCTTGACCCCGCACGCTACGGGGATGCCCGTGCACATGCCGTCTCGACGCTCGAGCGGCATCCGGAGCTGGATCACGACGAACAGGTCTGGGTCGCGTTCACGGAGCAGATCATCCGGGGCATGGGCGGAAACTCCGACCGCTCCTATGAATGCGCGGTCGAGATGACGCGCGCGTGGGAACACGCGCACAACTTTCAGCTCTTCGAGGACGTCCTACCCGTGCTCATGGAGCTCCGCGAGCACCGTCTCAAGCTCGGCCTCGTCTCGAACACCGGACGCAACCTCAGCGAGTTCGTCAGGCATCATGGTCTCGACGTCGACGCCGCCGTCAGCTCCGGCACCCACGGCAAGACGAAACCGCATCCGACCATCTTCCAGGCAGCACTCGCAAGCCTCGGGGTCGAGCCGGCCGAAGCTGTGATGGTCGGTGACTCGATCGACGACGACGTCGAAGGCGCGGAGGCGGTCGGGATGCGCGCTCTCCTGCTCGACCGCGAGAACCGCTACCCCGAGGTCGCCGAGAAGCTGACAGATCTCCGTGCGCTGCCTGCGGCGCTCGGCTTGAACTGAAGTCAACGTGACAGACTTCGAGCGGTGACCGGTCTCGTCCTCTGGCTGATCGCGGCAGTTCTCCTCGGCATCGGCGAGCTTCTGACGCCCGGGCTCTTCTTCCTCGGGCCGGTGGCGCTCGCGGCGGTCGGTGCCGCGATCACGGCGGGTGTGGGGGGAGGGATCGTTCTGCAGTTGATCGTCTTCATCGGTATCTCGCTCGCCTCGCTCGCGTTCCTCAGGCCGATCGCGAGGCGTCATGTCCACATGCCTGCGCTGACGCGGACGGGGACCGCGGCCCTGGTCGGGAAGAAGGCCCTCGTGGTCCAGCGAGTCGACGCCGACGGCGGCCTGGTGCGGATCGGCGGCGAAGAATGGTCGGCCCGCGCCTTCTTCGAGGAGCAGACCCTCGAGCCGGGCGCACGCGTCGAAGTTGCGAAGATCGAGGGCGCGACCGCGCTCGTATTCGAATAGGGGGTTTTCGATGGTGACTTTGATCGTCGTCCTGGCCGTCGCGGCCTTCGTCCTCCTCACGTTGGCGCGGACAATCAGGATCGTCCCGCAGGCTCGGGCAGGCGTCGTCGAGCGGCTCGGCCGCTATTCGCGCACTCTCAGCGCGGGCCTCGCGATCGTCGTTCCGTTCGTCGACCGGATCCGGGAGGTGATCGACCTGCGCGAGCAGGTCGTCTCCTTCGCACCGCAGCCGGTGATCACGGAGGACAACCTCGTCGTCAGCATCGACACGGTCATCTACTTCCAGGTCACCGAGCCCAAGGCGGCGACGTACGAGGTCGCCAACTACATCCAGGCGATCGAGCAGCTGACGGTGACGACGCTTCGCAACGTGATCGGCGGCCTCGACCTCGAGCAGACACTGACGTCGCGCGACCAGATCAACGCCCAGCTTCGGGGCGTCCTCGACGAGGCGACAGGCAAGTGGGGAATCCGAGTCAACCGCGTCGAGTTGAAGGCGATCGACCCGCCGTCGTCCGTGCAGGAGTCGATGGAGAAGCAGATGCGGGCCGATCGCGACAAGCGCGCGGCAATCCTCAACGCCGAGGGCGTCAAGCAGTCGCAGATCCTCGAGGCAGAGGGCGAGAAGCAGAGCGCGATCCTTCGCGCAGAGGGCCGGCGCCAGTCGCAGATCCTCGAGGCCGAAGGACAGGCCAAGGCGATCGACACGGTCTTCAAGGCGATCCACGAAGGCAGACCTGACTCGGAGCTACTTGCATATCAGTACGTTCAGGCGCTCCCTGAGATCGCTCACGGGGAGGCGAACAAGGTCTGGATCATTCCGAGCGAGTTCGGGCACGCGCTCGGCCGGCTAGGGAGCGCGCTGGGAGGCGGCGAACCAACTGACGAAAAGTGATGAGTTTGCTCGCAAACCGACGGCTCTCCTACACTCAACGGCGGTGACCGAGGGCTCGAAGGTCCAGGAGGAACGGCGCCGACAGATCCTGCAGGCTGCGGTGAGAGCGTTCGCGCGCAAGGGCTACCACGCCTGCCGTGTCAGCGACATCGCCAAGGAGGCTGGTGTCGCGTATGGGCTCGTCTACCACTACTACCGCTCGAAAGAGACCCTGCTCGAGGCGATCTTCAAAGAGACCTGGGGCGCGATGCTGGAGACGATCCGCTCGGTCGAGGAGCTCGACGAGCCCGCGCGGGAGCAGGTGCGGAAGGTGACGGAAATTGTCCTTCGCACTTGGAAGCGCGATCCCGAGCTCGTGCGCGTGCTCGTCAGGGAGGTCACGCGCAGTACGCAGCTGCAGGAGGAGACCGAGGAGATCGACCTTGCCTACCAGGCGCTCCAGCGGATCGTCGAGCAGGGCCAGCAGACAGGCGAGTTCCGCAGCGATCTCGACGCTCGCCTGACTGCGACGATCTGGTACGGAGCGCTGGAGGAGATCCTGACCGGTTGGGCTTTCGGGCAGTTGCCGGACCGCGATGACGACGTGAGTCGCGCCGAGCACGCCGTCGTCGAGATCGTGGCCGGCGGCCTGGCTCAAGACAGGGCGGTCGCTCCCGCCTGATGGCAACCGAGACGGCTTCGCACGAACTGGCCACGCTGCAGCCGGTTCAACGGCGGCTGCTCTGGACACTCGGCCTCGGCGCCTTCGGGCTCGCCTTCTCGATCACGACGATCTCGGTGGCGCTGCCGCCGCTGCTCCACACCTTCACGACCTCGGGCTCGTTGATCGGTCTCGTGATCGGGGCGGAAGGGTTCTTCGCGCTGACGCTGTCGCCAGTTGTCGGGCCGTGGAGCGACTCCTTCCACACGCCTCTCGGCCGAAGGCGGCCGTTCATGCTCGTCGCGCTCGGCCCAATGGCGTTCTGCCTGCTGCTGATCCCGTTCATGCCGAACCTCTGGACGATGACGCTGCTCGTGCTCGCGTTCTACTTCGCCTACTACCTGTACGAGCCGCCGTACCGTGGGCTCTACCCGGACGTGCTGCCGCCTTCGGCGTACGGTCGCGCGCAGGGTGTGCAGCACGTGCTGCGGGGGATTGCGCTCGGGATCGCCCTCGTCGGCGGCAACTTCCTGCTCAAGGTCTGGCAGCCGGCGCCGTTTTTGACCGCCGCCTTCGTCACGACCGCGGCTTGCGGACTGACGATCCTGTTGGTGCGGGAGGACGGCGGGCACGGCCGCGTCTTCGAAGGCTTCCTGGCCTACATCAAGCGGAGCTGGAACATCTTCTGGCAGGAAAAGGACGTCAGGATGTTCCTAATCGCGAACTCGGCCTGGGAGGGTACGTTCGCGGCCGCACGGAGCTTCGTCATCCTCTACGTGATCGACGGGCTTCACGAATCGAAGACCGTTTCGGGCGAGATCCTCGCCGCCGTGGCGGTCGGGTACGTGATCGCGGCCGTCGTCGCGGGCCGGCTCGGCGACCGCTTCGGAATCGCCCGCGTGATCTTCTTCGCCTCGTTCGTCTACGGGTCGGGTTTCCTCGTGGGCGGGCTCGCCCAGCAGTGGCACGACTGGTACTTCGGGTTGATCATCCCGGTTGCTGTCGCCGGCGGCATGGTGATGACCCTCGCCTGGGGGCTCCTTTACAAGATCGTCCCCGTGGAGCATCGCGGCGCGGTCTCCGGGCTGGCGACGACCACGAAGGGGATCGGGCTTCTGCTCGGGGCTCCCCTCGCCGGTCTAGCAATCGACCTCGCCCGTCCCTATCTCCACGAGACGAACGGGTACCAGATCCTCTGGCCTGTCTGCGGCCTGCCAGTGCTCGCCGCGATTCCGCTGCTCGTCAGGCTGATGCACGCCGAAGCCGAGGCGGACGTCTCCGGGCCGCCGGTAGGGGCGCCGGTCTGATCAGGCGCCGGTAGCGACCGGGCGTTCCCGGTGGATCGGCGCCAAAGCCGGCGCCCAGGAGCAGAGCGGCGAGACCTCGCCGTCCCGACCGTTGAGCTGCCGGTAGCCGAGCGCATGCTCGGCCTGCAGCAGCTTGTGAATCTGGGTCGTCCCTTCGTAGATGATCGGCGCGCGGGCGTTGCGGAAGTAGCGCTCGATCCCGTACTCGGCCGAGTAGCCGTAGGCGCCGTGGACCTGGATCGCCAGATGTGCCGCGCGGAAGGCGGACTCGGTCGCGTGCCACTTCGCCAGCGACGTCTCGCGGGTGTTGCGCTTGCCCTCGTTCTTCATCCAGGCGGCCTGCATGACGAGCAGCTTCGAGGTCTCGTAGCCGAGCACCATCTCGGCGATCATGTCCTGGACGAACTGGTAGTTGCCGATCGGCTGCCCGAACGTCGCGCGCTCGCGCGCATATTCGACCGAGCGCTCCAAGCACGCACGGACGACGCCGCAGGCTCCGGCGGCCACGGTGAAACGGCCCTGGTCGAGCCCGTACATGGCGATCTCGAACCCCTGGCCCTCCTCGCCGATCAGGTTCTCGGCCGGCACCTCGACGTCTTCGAAGAAGAGCTCCCCGGTCGAGCCCGCCCAGATGCCGAGCTTGTGCTCGGTGTCGGCCGAGGTAAACCCCGGCATCCCCTGCTCGAGCACGAAGGCGGAGATGCCCTTGTGCTTGGCCGACGGATCGGTCTTCGCGAAGACGAGCGCGTGGTCGGCGACGGTGGCGTAGGAGATCCAGTTCTTCGAGCCGTTGAGGAGGTAGACGTCGCCCTCGCGCCGGGCCGTCGTCTTCATCGAGGCGACGTCGGAGCCGGCGGCCGGCTCGGTCAGCCCGAAGCAGGCGATCTTCTCGCCGCGTGCCTGCGGCGCCAGCCAGCGCTGCTTCTGCTCTTCCGTTGCATAACGGAGCAGCGCAAGCGAGTTCAGGCCGACGTGAACCGAGATCAGCGTTCGGAAGGCCGCCTCGCCGCGCTCGATCTCCTCGCAGGCGAGCGCTTCGGCGACGAAGTCGAGCCCCGCGCCGCCGTACTCTTCCGGAACGACTATCCCGAGCAGGCCGAGTTCCGCCATGCCATCGATGATCGAAGTGTCGAGGCGGTGAGCTATGTCGTTTTCGATCGCGTTCGGTAGAACACGGTCGTCCACGAAGGCTCGTACCGTTTCCTGAATGAGCCTCTGCTCATCGGTGAGGTCGAAGTCCACGGCGCAAGTCTATGGTCGCGCTCGCAGGCTCGGCCCGGCGTTCCTTTCGTTCGTCCTCGTTGCGGGCGCCGCCTTCGACAACGGGGGCTACAACGCAAGCACCTGGGGATGGCTGACGCTCGTGCCGCTCGTCCTCGTCGGAGCGGCGCTTGTCCTCAACCGCGCTCGACGCCCCGATCGACTGGCCCTCGGTTTTCTTGCCCTCCTGGCCGCCTTCACGGCGTGGACCTGGATTTCGATCGCGTGGTCCGACGACATTTCGGAGTCGGTTCTGGAGGGCGAGCGCCTGTTCGTCTACCTCGCTGCGGCCACAGCGTTCATCATCCTCGGACGCGGACAGCCGGCAAGGCTCGTCGGCGGGCTGCTGGCCGCAATCACGCTCGTTTGCGGTTGGGCCCTCTTGCTACGCGCCTTCGGAGGTTCCGGCTCCTACGACGTCGGCTCCGTTTCCACAGACGCTACGCGGCGCCTGGCGGCGCCGGTCGGATACTCGAACGGACTCGGCCTGTTAGCGGCGATCGGCCTACTGCTCGCGGTCGGGCTCGCCCTTCTTCATCGCCGCCTGTTGTTCGCGGCGCCTGTGCTCGTGCTCGGGCCGACTCTGTACTTCACCTACAGCCGTGGGGCCTGGCTCGCGCTCGGGGCGGGCGCCGTCGGAGGCCTCGCCCTCGCTCTCCCTCGGCTCCCGAAGCGCGTCGTGGTCGCCGCGGCGGCGGCCGTCGCTGCACTCCTCGTGCTCGCCCTCGTCCGGGTGGGAGGCCCGGCCGGCGCGATCCACAAGTTCTCAGGCGCCGGACCGACCGTGAAGGCGGACAAGAACCGCCGCCTCTTCAGCCTCTCGGGCAGCAGCCGCGCGCAGTACTGGCACGTGGCATGGAGGGAGGTCGAGAATCATCCCTGGCTGGGCTCCGGCGCCGGCAGCTTCCAGCGCAACTGGTTGCGTTTGCGCCCGGCTCAACTGCCCGTTCTCGACGCCCACAACCTCTATCTGGAGACGCTGGCGGAGGTCGGGCCGATCGGGCTGGCGCTCCTCGCCGCGCTGCTCGCCTTACCGGCCGTCGCCGCCGTGATCGCACGCAAGCAACCGCTCGCGGCTCCCGTCTTCGCGGGCTACGTGGCCTATCTCGTTCACGCCGCGCAGGATTGGGATTGGGAGTTGCCGGCGGTCACGATCGGCGCGCTCTGCTGTGCCGCCGCGCTGCTCGTCCTAGCCGAGCGGGAGCCGAGACCCGCCTTGAGCCGGAGAGCGCGCGCCGCCGGTCTTGGGGCCGCGCTCGTCCTGGCGCTGCTCGCTCTCGGCGCTCTCGCTGGCAACGCGGCCCTTGGCGCCGCGAGCGCCGCGCTCGATGCCGACAATCCGGCGCGCGCGGCTCGCGATGCCCGGTGGGCCAAGCGCTTGGTCCCGTGGTCCGCGGACCCGTGGCGCCTCCATGGGGAGGCGCTGCTGTCGGAAGGAAACGTCGACGGAGCCAGGAGCGATTTCAAGACGGCGCTGCGGAAGGATCCCTCCGACTGGGATTCGTGGATAGACCTGTCCCTGGTTACGCGCGGAACCGTGAGAAACGACGCCGGCAAACGTGCCGCCGAACTAAATCCGCTCGAGCGGATTCCCCGGAGCGGCGGTTGAGAGTTTGCAAGAACATTACGAAGAGGGGGTCCAGTGGTTTGCAAGAATCGCCGATGCCAGCGTCGAACTGCGGCGAGCACGCGTTCGACTCCTAGGAGGGCCCAGTAAATGAACTCGATTTGGTCTCATCGCAGGCTCCGCTTCGCGGTTGCCGCGACGGCGACGATCCTGGTCGGGGCCGTACTCGCCTCGGCGGCACTTGCCGGTCTCGGAGCTCTCAGTCTCGGGCCGGCTGCTGCCAGCCAGTATCCGAAGAAGGTGACCGTCTGTCACCGCACTCACTCGAAGAAGCATCCGTGGGTGAAGATCAGCATCTCCACCCACGCGTTGAAGGCGCATCTCCGCCACGGAGATTTCGTCGTCGACACCACCCATCCGTGCCCGCCGAATACGCCGGTGAGCATCGGCGCAAAGAACAAGAACAAGCACCACGGCAAGCACAGCGGCAAGGGCAACGCCAAGGGCAAGAGTGGTAAGAACGGTGCCCAGGCCAAGGGCAAAGGCAAGAGCGCCACGAACGGCGCCCAGGCCAAAGCCAAAGGCAAGAGCGCCACGAACGGCGCCCAGGCCAAAGCCAAAGGCAAGAGCGCTACGAACGACGCCCAGGCCAAGGGCAAAGGCAAGAGCGCTACGAACGGCGCCCAGGCCAAGGGCAAAGGCAAGAGCGCTACGAACGGCGCCCAGGCCAAGGGCAAAGGCAAGAAAAACGCTGACGCCCCGCAGAACACCCACCCGAACAACAAGGGTGGGAACGGACACGGCAACAAGTAACTCGAAGCGCACACCGCGTAATAGAACCGCTGAGGAGAGCCCCGGACGCCGGGGCTCTCCTCTTCTGTAGGCTCGAGCGTCTGAGTTACGCGGCCGGGGAGATGTATGGACGGGTCGCCGAGCTTCCGCTCGAGGTCGAGGGCTACGCGCTCGAGCGGCTCGAGGCCGGCGTCACGCGCAACCTCGACCGCGTGACCACGGTCGTCCGGCTCGCGGGAGCGGGAGAGGAAGGGCTCGGCGAGGACGTCACCTGGTACACGGAGGAGCACGATCGCGAGCAGGCGGCGGGCGCGTGCCGGCCGCTGGCCGGCACGTGGACGCTCGAATCGTTCTCGTCGGCCCTCGGGATCGAGGAGCCGCACAGGCGCTGGGCCTACGAGAGCGCCGCGCTCGACCTGGCGCTTCGGCAGGCTGGGCGCTCGCTCGCAGACGCGCTCGATCGCCAGCCGCGGCCCGTGACCTTCGTCGTCTCGCCCGGCCTGGGCGACCCCCCTTCGGCCGAGCCCTTGCAGCGCCGCCTCGAGCTCTACCCGGCACTGCGCTTCAAGCTGGACCCCGCGACTGAGTGGACGGACGAGCTCGTTGACGAGCTGGCAGGAACGGGGACCATCGACATCGTCGACTACAAGGCGTTCTACGCCACTCCAGACTCCCCGCCAGCAGACGTCGAGCTCTACCGTCGGGTCGCCGAGGGCTTTCCGAAGGCCTGGCTCGAAGACCCCGCGCTGACCGACGAGACCGACGAGGTCCTGCGGCCCCACCGCGACCGAATCACCTGGGACGCTCCAATCCATTCAGTCGCCGACGTCGAGAGCCTCGCGTTCGCGCCGCGCACCCTGAACGTCAAGCCCTCGCGTTTCGGCTTCCTCCGCGAGCTACTCGACTTCTACGACTACTGCGCGGCTCGCGGCATCGCGCTCTACGGCGGCGGCATGTTCGAGCTCGGCCCCGGCCGCGGGCAGGTCCAGCACCTGGCCTCGCTGTTCAATCCGGACGGGCCGAACGACGTCGCTCCCGGTGGCTACAACGAGCGCGACCCGCGCCCTGGGCTGCCTTCGAGTCCGCTACCGGCCGCCTCGAGCAAGCCTGGTTTTCGCTGATTCCAAGGCGCTCGCTTGCGACGCCGACCGCAGGTGGTTGGGCGATTTCGTGGTCTATATTGACTCCCGAGTCAACTTTTTGAGCGCGACCGAGATCACAGCCGGCATTTCCTTCGCTCTGAGCGACGAGCAACGCGCGCTGCGCGCGCTCGCCCGCGACTTCGCGGCCAAAGACATCCGGCCGGTCGCTGCCGACTACGACGAGCGCTCCCAGCACCCCGCCGAGGTGATCGCAAAGGCCCACGAGGTTGGGCTGATGAACCCGCACATTCCCCAGGAGTACGGCGGTCCCGGACTGTCGGCCTTCGAGCAGATTCTGATCGGCGAGGAGCTCGCGTGGGGCTGCTCGGGGATCGCGACCTCGATCGTCGCGAACATCCTGGGCTCGCTGCCGGTGCTAATCGCCGGGAACGAAGAGCAGAAACGGGAATGGCTGCCGCCGCTGCTCGACGAACCTCTGCTCTGCTCGTTCGCGCTGACCGAGCCCGGCGCCGGCTCCGACGTCTCGGCGATCCAGACGACAGCCGAGCTGCGCGGCGGGGACTACCTACTCAGTGGCTCGAAGATGTTCATCACGAACGCGGGGAAGGCCGCGTGGTTCGTGGTCTTCGCTTCGACGGACCGGGAAGCCGGCCACCGCGGTTTGTCGGCCTTCGTCGTACCGGCTGAGTCCGACGGTGTCGTCGTCGAGGAGCACCTCGACAAGCTGGGCCAACGGGCAACCGACACGTCCGCCCTTGCCTTCCACGAGGTGCGGGTGCCCGCGGCAAACCGGCTGGGCGAGGATGGCGAAGGGTTCAAGATCGCGATGCGAACCCTCGACCTGACCCGGCCGGGCACCGCTGCGGGAGCTGTCGGCGTTGCCCGGGCGGCCTTCGAGCACGCGATCGAGTACTCGAAGAGCCGTATCCAGTTCGGCCAGCCCATCGCTGTCAACCAGGGCGTCAACTTCCTTGTCGCGGACATGGCGGCAGAGATCGAGGCTGCGAGGCTGCTGACGTGGCAGGCGGCGTGGCTGATCGACCAGGGCGAGCGCGCGACGCTGCAGTCCTCCTATGCGAAGCGCGTCGCAGCGGACACCGCGATGAAGGTGACGACCGACGCCGTCCAGATCTTCGGCGGTTACGGCTACATGAAGGAGTACCCGGTCGAGAAG
>Ga0207693_10001092_pt1 | contig 24394 bp, 22 predicted proteins | sample LARL81metaG_FD_184347 | JGI IMG/M metagenome (GOLD analysis project Ga0207693, IMG submission 184347) | Corn, switchgrass and miscanthus rhizosphere microbial communities from Kellogg Biological Station, Michigan, USA - LAR L8-1 metaG... | ecosystem: Host-associated > Plants > Roots >... | reverse complement strand
AACGATAGTGCTGGCCGTGGCCTGTGTCAACGGCAGTACAAAGAGGACGAAGCCGGATGCGAACTGTGACGTGATCGCCAGCGCATCCGGCGGGAGACGGGCGGACTAGTTGAAGAATTCGGCGTTCTTGGCGGCTAAAAACTTCTGCTCCTCAGTCAGATCGTCAATGGGGTGAATCGCGTCTGAGGTGCAGACCGGCACGCAGGCGCCGCAATCGATGCAGCCGTCCGGCTCAACATAGAGCTGAGTGACGGCCTCGAATTTTGCCTCGTCGGCCTTCGGATGAATGCAATCCGTGGGGCACACATCCACGCAAAGCGAGTCTTTGATGCAGGCATCGGTAATCACATAAGCCATGATGGAATTGTCCTGAACATGAATTGGAGTCTTCCGACTCCTCCTGAGGTTGAGGGTATCGAACAAGAGCGGTGGGGTGCGGTGATGGAGGAGCGAATGGGATGTCCGTGAATCACTCAGAACAGTGACCAAGATCACAGCATGGTTGTGGCTTCCAGCAGTAAAACGTTGGCAACGAGACGTAGTGTACTGACCCCAGAATTGCCCGGTCCCCCTCCAGACCCCAATGCCGCTACCTAAGCGGCGGACCGGGCATCTTCTTAGACCACCCTCCACAAATTTTCCTTCGTAAACCGGCTTCACTACGCGTGTCATGGCCGACACGCTGTCTCCGTCCACGCACGTTCTTCCACGCGCAAAACATAGATAACACCTTCTGAATCAGCCTTTTTGCTGTTTGGACGAACTCCTGCCAATGCATAGGTGTCGGTCGACAAACAGCGAGGTGACGACATGGCTTGGACGATGGGCGGCAAGGCGATACGGACTCTGGGGTGGATGATCCCGACCCTGGCGGCATTGATTACTCCCTCAGCGATGGCGCAGCAGACGGCAACGATCGTAACGGTGTGCGCGAAGCGCCAGGTAGTGGTCAGCGTTCCGGACCGCAAGCTCGTGGTCATGGAGAACGGCGCCGTACTGAAAGTGTTTCCGGTCGCTGTGGGAGCCGATGTGAGTCCGAGCCCGAACGGCGAGTTCGAAATCGTGAGCCGTCTGACCGATCCGACCTACTACCACTCTGGCGTAGTGATTCCGGCCGGTACGGACAACCCGCTTGGACCTCGCTGGGTGGGTCTGAACAAGAAGGGCTACGGCATTCATGGAACCAATATGCCGGGATCGATTGGGAAAGCGGCTTCGCACGGGTGCATTCGCATGCGTAACCGGGACATCGTGCAGTTTTTCGCTATGGTGAACGTCGGTGACACGGTCGAGATTCACGGACAGCGCGATGAAAAGATCGCCGAGATCTTCGGCGGTGAAGTCGATGAAACCGCGGTCGCTCTGGCGCACAACGCCAGCGTCGGATCAGCGGGTGGGCAGTAGTTGAGAAACACAAATTCATGGGGAGGACTTTATGCAGCTAGCAATCACAGCAATCGCGGTTGTAGCCGGAATGGTTTTCTCGGTTGCCATCGCACTGTTGGTCGAGGAATTCATCTTCGGAGAAGTGTTTCGTTTGTTCTTCGCAAGGCAGGCGGTTCGAGCAAAGGCTGGAACGCAGCGGTAAGGGAGAAGGAGGCTGGTTATGTTGTTCCTGAAATATGTGCTGATGGCCGGTGGTATCACGATGATCCTGGTTGCTGCCGGCATCTTGCTGTACGACCTCTCGCGCGAGCTACGCTACCGACGGGCGATGAGTGCTGATGCAGAGGTTCCCCTACCTGAGCCTCCCGAGATCAGGTGGCGCACTTCGGCCGCTCTGGCCATGCTGGCATGGGCGCCGATACTGATTGCGCTGAGCATCGTCGTCGTGCCTAGCGGCATGGCGGGAGTGCGCGTGAGTCAGACACAGGGCACGCTGGCAGGGACTCTCTATCCGGGTGTGCACTTTGTGACGCCCTTGCTCGAGAGAGTGGAACTGTTCGACACACGGGACCAGCTTTTCACAACCGGGTCCATTGAAGACGGAAAAAGTTCATCCAATAAAGCTCAGCCGCTCAATGTGCAGGCCAAAGAAGGACTCACGCTCGGTTTGGCGATTACAGTACGGTACCGGGTTGAGCCCAAGCACCTGGACTGCATCGAAGCCAATCTGCCGCAGCCCATCGAGAAGGAGATCGTTCCCCCAGTGGTGGCGAGCGTTTGGCGGGAGCTTGTGCCGAACTATACGGTACGCGACGTTTTTGCGACCAAGCGGGAAGAAGTGCGCGGACGCGCAGCGGCCATCATCACGCAGAAACTTGCCGCGGATGGAATCGTGGTCAAGGAAGTGATGCTGCGAGACATCCAGCTGCCTCCGGAATATGCCAAGGGTCTCGAAGCACTTCTGCTGAAGGAGCAGGAGAACGACCGCATGGGCGTGGACACCGAAATCCAGCAAAAACAGGTACGCATCGCAGAACTGCAGGCGGAAGCCACTAAGGTTCAGGAAGTAAAGCAGGCAGAAGGCGCGGCGCAGGTACATGTTCTGCAGGCCAAAGCCGAGGCGGACGCTATGCAGTACACCTTGCCGCTCAAGGAAAAGCAGATTCAACAGTCCAAATTGGAAGCCGAGGCTCGGAAGGAGTCCACGATCAAGAATGCGGAAGCTGCGGCCGAAGCGAAGGTCATCGATAGCAGGGCCGAGAACGAGCGCCGCAAACTCCTCGCAGACGCCGAGGCCGATCGCATTCGTGTCACCGCCTCAGCCGACGCAGAGCGGATGAAAGGTGAGGCCGCCATCCTGAAACAGAATCCCCTGCTCATTAACAAGATCGTTGCCGAAAGGCTCTCGGACAAGTTACAGATCATGATGGTCCCGTCTGATGGGAAGTTCTTCTTCGCCAATGACGTGTTGCGCAGCATGAACATGGCGAATCACGGCAGCCAGGCGGAGCAACCGGAGGATCCGCAAGACAAATAGGCTGCCTTAGGGCGGCCGCTCTCGCTGTGCGGCCGCCCTTCCCTTGTTGAGGCGATGACTCTGAAGAGTACCGACTCCCATGAACAGCCCTGGTCATCGCGCGGTTTATAATTCGCGCATCGCAGAAATGTCTTTCTCCCACCCAGGCTTAACGTCCTGCCGCCTTGCTGGCATCTTTATTCTTGTTATTTTGCTCGCACTTGTGCAGCCGGTCGTCGCTGCCGACTGGAGCAGTGCGGAGCAGGAACTGGCGCGGAAGATCACAGCCACGACGGGGCCAGGAGCCATTTCCCTCGAGGTCGTGAATCGGTCTTCGTTGAGCAAGCAAGATACGGACGAGATCAGCCGAGGGCTTCGCGCTCAACTCGAAGCTCTGGGCACACGCACTGTGAAGCCGGAACAGGCGGCCGCCACGGTTGCAGTGTCTCTTTCCGAAAACCCGCAAAGCTACGTTTGGGTGGCTGAAATTCATCAAGGAGCCGGCGAGCTCTCGGTCGTGATGGTCTCGACTCCGCGTCCTGATGAGCCTGCTTTTGTCCGAGAGTCGCCCGCACTGACGATTCGAAAGACGCCCCTTTGGGCACAGTCACGACCGATTCTTGATGTGGCCGTTATGGATGAAAGCGCTACGCCGACCCACATAGCAGTGCTGGATCCAGAGCAGATTGCACTCTACCGAATGGCCGAAGGACGCTGGCAACTCGAACAATCTCTGCCCATCACGCATTCGCGCCCCTGGCCTCGTGACATGCGCGGAAAGCTGGTTCTGCGCCCGGACCACTTGTTTGATATCTATCTGCCCGGCGTCTATTGCCAAAGCCCGAGCGTCGCGCCGGTGAGTTTGGTATGCCGTGGAAGTGACGATCCGTGGCCCTTGTCCTCACAGCTCGCTTTGGGTGGATTTTATGCCGCGACACGAAATTTCTTCACCGGTGTCCTGTCTCCGGGCGTCGGCAAGCAGAGTTCGACCGCGAAGTTTTATTCCGCCGCACCGCTTCCCCGCCCTTCTTATACGCTCTGGATATTCGCGGGCGTCGATGGCACAGTTCGACTGCTCGATGGCGTCACGGAGCAGACGGCGCGACTGAACTGGGGAAGCGATCTCGCCAGCGTAAAGAGTTCGTGCGGGTCGGGATGGCAGGTTCTGGCAACACGTCCCGGCGCTAACTCCAGCGATTCAGTGCGGGCATTCGAATTTCCTGATCGAGAGCCGATCGCTGTGAGTCCGGCGATCGAATTCGCGGGCGGCGTCACCGCGCTGTGGACAGAAGCAAAAGGTGGGAGTGCGATTGCCGTGTCACGCAATGCAGAAACGGGGACGTATGAGGCTTTTCGGTTGGCGATTGCTTGCAACCAGTAGCATGGTCGTAGCGGCTCTGGCGTCGGCTGAGACACGACCGCAGTACGGGTCAACGCTGAGAATGGCCACGCGTATCGCGCCGCGGAACCTCGACCCTGCAGACAAGTCGCTGCCGGACTCCATCGCCAGACGCAACTTAACCCGGTTGATGTTTGAAACTCTTGTCACACTCGACGATCGCGGGAGGGTTGCCCCAAGCCTTGCGACTTCGTGGCAGGCCTCGCCAGGAAACCAACGTTGGCAGTTTTCGGTGCGTCGCGGTGTCAACTTCCATGACGGCTCTCCGCTGACTTCAGAAGCGGTAGCGGCCGCGCTTAGAGCGGCAAATCCGGACTGGAGTGTGTCGGCGACAGGGGATTCTATTGTGGTCGAACGGGACAGCGGCGATCCGGATTTGCCGGCTAGGCTGGCGCTGGCGCGCAACTCGATCACGAAGCGCAGCGAAGGCGGCACCCTGATCGGAACCGGGCCGTTTCACATCACGAATTGGCAGCCGGGGAAAAAGCTATCGCTCACCGCGGACGAAGGCTATTGGGGCGGCCGGGCGTTCGTTGACGCGATTGAAATCGAGTTTGGCAAGGCGACCCGTGACCAACTGATCGCTCTCGATCTGGGAAAAGCCGACATCGCGGAAGTCGCCGTCGAGCAGTCCCGGCGTGCAGCGACTGAAGGTCGACGCGTGGTTTCGTCCGCTCCTGTTGAGTTGATGGCGCTGGTCTTCAGTCACGATAAGGCATCGCCGGAAGACGGCAAACTGCGCGAAGCACTCGCGCTCAGTATCGATCGAAAGTCGATTCGCGATGCTGTTTTGCAGGGTAGCGGCGAAGCTAGCGGTGGAATTCTTCCAAATTGGATAAGTGGCTACGGATTCGTTTTTCCGGCGGAACAGAATCTGACTCGGGCGCAACAACTGCGCGGCGAAGTGAGGTATGCGCCCACGTGGACGCTGGGCTACGACGCCGAAGACCCGCTGGCGCGTGTGACGGCGGAGCGCATCGAGTTGAACGCACGCGATGCCGGGATACGCTTGCAGGCAACGCCTAATGCGACAGCCGACGTTCGCCTGACGCGAATCACGCTCGCATCGGTGAACGGCCGCATCGGACTTGCGGCGGCCGCTTCCGCCGTGGGAACATCGCTTCCCAAAATCAGCGGGGGTCCTGCCGACGACCTGTATCAGGCAGAGAACGGCATTCTGCAAACGCAACGTGTGATTCCACTCTTTCAGCTGCCTACGAATACCGCACTCAGTGTTGCCGTAAAAGACTGGGACGAAGATCGCGACGGCACCTTGCACCTCGACAATGCTTGGCTGGGGAGCAAGCCGTGAGCTTTCGCCGAAAGCTGCTGCTGTTGTTCGCTTTAACCATCTTTGTGTCGGTGGCAACCGTTGCGTGGATAGTTTCGCTGGCCACCCGGCGGGCCTTTGAGCAAGCGAACGAAGAGCAGACGGCAGCGCTGGTCGGGCAGTTTCAGAAGGAGTTCAAACGGCGCGGGGAAGACGTTGCCAAGCGAGTCGAAGCCATCGCGGCCAGCGAGGCAACCACTCGCATGGCCCTCAGTCTGAACCGCGGGATCTCTGATGCCGGAAGCTACCTCAACGAAGCGGGACCCATTGCGGAGAGTCATCAGATGGATTTTTTGGAGTTCGTCGATGCCCAGGGAACGATCATTTCGTCGGCGCAATCTCCGGCACGGTTTGGATACCGGGATACATCGCTTCCGAACCTGACACAGCTTAGCTCTAAAGCAGCCTTCCTGAAGCAAGAGGACCTGTCGTCGGGAAGCAGGCTAGGTCTGTTTGCGGTGCGGGCGTCGTCCATTGCCGAAGCGCCGCTGTTCGTCATCGGCGGGCTGCGACTGGATCAAACATCGATAGCCTCGCTTGGATTGCCGGCCGGTATGAGGGCGATGCTCTATCAAACTGCGGGAACGGGGTTTTCGCCCCAAATGCTGACCGCAGGATCGCCGGCAAATGCGAGCGACTCAGAGAAGCTCGCTGCGCTGATCCAACAAGTACAGCGACAGGGTCGTGAGGCCAGCGCCATCATTCACTGGTCTTCTAATCCGGCCGACGATGAAACCATCCATGCCGTGCCCCTGAATGGAGCAGATGACAAGACTCTGGGAATTTTGCTCATCGGAAGCTCACGACGCTCATATGTGGAAGTGAAGCGGCATATTCAATCGGCCGCATTGCTGGTGGGAGGAGCTGGCATCTTGCTGGCGGTGCTGCTCAGCAGTTGGGCGGCGGCGCGGTTCACCCGTCCGGTCGAAGATTTGGCAGCTGCGGCGCGTGAAGTGGCAGCTGGAAATTTAGGTGTTCGCGTAGACGTAACCTCCAGAGACGAGATGGGTGATCTCGCCGAAGCTTTCAATCGTATGACGCAGGATCTGCAAGAGCAAAAAGAGAGACTGATCCAGAGCGAGCGGGTTGCAGCATGGCGCGAGCTCGCCAGGCGACTGGCGCATGAGTTGAAAAATCCCCTGTTTCCCCTGCAATTGACAGTTGAAAACCTGGTGAAGGCTCGGGAACAGAGTCCAGAAATCTTTGAAGAGATCTTTCGTGAAAGTTCCGCGACCCTGCTGGCGGAGATCGGGAACCTAAAACAGATCATCTCGCGCTTCAGTGAGTTTTCGAAGATGCCGCAGCCGCACTTGCAGCCGGTCATCATTAATGACGTGGTTCAGGGAGTGTCCAAGCTCTTTCAGGCACAACTGGAGTCACGCGACGGCGGAGCTATCGTCTGCAAAATGGATCTCGCAGCCAGTCGTGAGCCCGTGGCTGCCGACGCGGAGCTTCTTCACCGGGCGTTGTCGAATCTCGTCCTCAACGCGATGGACGCAATGCCGCACGGCGGCACGTTGACTTTGCGGACGCGGGATGCCTCGGATCGTGTTCGTATTGAGATTGCCGATACGGGCGTGGGCCTCACTCGCGAAGAATGCGATCGCCTGTTCACGCCGTACTATACGAGCAAGCAACATGGAACCGGGCTTGGGCTCGCCATCGTGCAATCGGTGATCAGCGATCATGGCGGCACGATCAGCGTGCAGAGTCAGCCGGAACGCGGTACGACATTTGTTGTGGAATTGCCAAGAAATCTCGATAAACTGCACGCCCCGGTCCTGGACGGTTCTGCAGTCGTCACCGGGGAACGGTAGGAGGACGACGTTTGCCGCGGAAGGCACATCTCCTGGTGGTGGACGACGAGGCGAATACCCTGGCGTCGCTGTCGCGCGCTTTCCGACTTGCCGGACACGATGCGGTTGTTTGCGACAACGCCACGAAGGCTCTGGACCTGGCAAAGTCCGAGACCTTCGACCTGATTCTTTCCGACGTGGTCATGCCCGGGAAAGATGGCCTTTGGCTACTTGAGAGTCTGAAAAATGAAGGAGTCGCAACGCCCGTGGTCATGATGTCGGGGCAGGCGCACATCGAGATGGCGGTGCGCGCGACGCGGCTGGGCGCGCTCGACTTCCTGGAAAAACCGATCGCCACAGAGAAGTTGCTGCTTACACTTGACAATGCGCTTCGGCTGCAGCGTCTCGAAAACGAGAACCGCCAGCTCAAGCAGCAACTCGGAAAACACGAGATCGTCTGGCAGGGAGAGGCGATGCGTCGGGTGATGGCGCAACTGGAACGGGTAGCCGCAAGCGAAACCAGAGTCTGCATTCTCGGCGAGACGGGAACGGGCAAGGAACTGGTCGCACGCACGCTGCACGAGCGAAGCCCTAGAGCAAGTGGCCCGTTCGTAGCTCTGAACTGCGCAGCCGTTCCCGCAGAACTCATCGAGTCCGAATTGTTTGGGCATGAAAAAGGATCCTTCACGGGGGCCGCGGGCCGACATGTCGGCAAATTCGAGCAAGCAGAGCACGGTACCCTGTTCCTCGATGAGATTGGTGACATGCCGCTGCATATGCAGGCCAAGCTTCTTCGCGTTCTGGAAGAAGGCGAGGTCGAACGTGTGGGCGGGGAGAAGCCGGTCCGCGTCGATGTTCGCGTGCTGGTGGCGACGCATCGCGATCTTGCAGCTCTAGCCAAAGACGGTAAATTTCGCGAGGATCTGTTTCATCGCATCTATGTTTTCCCCTTGGTGCTTCCGCCGCTGCGGGAGCGGCGGGAGGACATCCCGGCCCTGGTTGAGCATTTCGCTAAACAAGTCTGCTCACAGAACGGGTGGAAGCCGATTCCCTTCGCGTCGGAAGCGATGGAAGCATTACGCGAATACGCGTGGCCTGGCAATGTGCGGGAGTTGCGGAATGTTGTGGAGCGACTCATTCTCCTTTCGTCAACCGGTGAAGTGGATCTTGAAACAGTCAGATTGGCATTGCCGCAGGGAGCGGCTGTGTCTTCGACGCACACCGACTCGGGAGCGCTCGCGGATCGCGTCCAGACCTTCGAGCGCGAGGTCCTTCTCGCAGAACTGAAGCGAGCCAACTACAATGTGGCGGCTGCAGCGCGCGCTCTCCATTTGGAACGCAGCCATCTGTACAAGAAGGCAGAGCAACTCGGAGTCGACTTGCGCGCGGTGCGTAAGGATCAAGAGTCGTCGAGCTAAGCCACGCTCCTGCCAAACCGATTTCACGAGGCTAAACTTTGAGCTGGAAAATCCGTCTGCTGGCGGTCGTCCTATGGCTCACTCCCTTGTTCGCCGCGGAGCCACCTTCTCCCCCAACCTATGGCGTTCGCATGGTCAATGCATGGATTCCCATGAAGGATGGAGTCCGTTTAGCGGCCACCCTGTACATGCCTGACGGCGCCAAGCCCGGGGAGAAGTTCCCTGCACTACTGGACTACTTGCCTTATCGGAAGGACGATGGGACTGCGGCCGGCGACTATCCCAAGAATGCATACTTTGCCCGAAGAGGCTACGTCGGCGCGCGCGTGGACATCCGCGGCTTTGGTGCGAGTGAGGGGCGTCCCACGGATCGCGAGTACTCAGAACAAGAACAGGTAGATGGTGAGGAGGTCATTCACTGGCTGGCTACGCAGCCGTGGTCGAACGGCAGGGTGGGCATGTATGGCATCTCGTGGGGAGGCTTCAATGCGTTGCAGATGGCGATGCGCAATCCGCCGGAGTTGCAAGCAATCATCGCGATCGACGCGACGGAAGAATTGTTTCACGATGACATCCACTATATCGACGGCCTGATGCACGTGGATGAATTCGAACTGAACATGGACATGGCGCCAGGAATGACCGGGGCGCCCGACTACACGCTGGATGAGAAGGTGCTCGGTGCCCGGTTTGGGGCCGCGCCATGGTCGCTGGAGTATTTCCGGCACCAACGAGACGGACCATTCTGGAGAAGTCCGGTCAGGCCATTAAGTGACATTAAGGTTCCCTGTTTTGTGATCGGCGGGCTGGCTGACGGCTATCGCGACAGTATTCCTCGCATGCTGGAGCAGGTAAAGGCTCCGATGCGAGCGCTGATCGGCCCCTGGAACCATTCCTTCCCCAACGACGCTGACTTTGGTCCGCGCATTGAGTGGCGCGAAGACGCCGTCCGCTGGTGGGATTATTGGCTGAAGGGGCGCGATACTGGAGTGCTGCAGGATCCGAAGCTCGTCATCTACTTACGTCACTACTTTCCGCCAGACCCAAACCTTGAAAGCGTTCCGGGCGAGTGGCGTGTAGAGAAGGGGTGGCCGCCAGAGAACCAGACGAACTCCACGCTCTATCTGCAACCCAACCACACTCTGAGTAGCAACACTGGTCAGCCGGACACACACAAGCTAAAGTACGTTCCGTCGATTGGCGTGGAGGCGGGCTTCTGGTGGGGAGAACTGCTATCCGATCAGAGACCGGTGGACGCCTTCAGTCTCGTTTACGATTCGGCTCCGCTCGAGGAAGACCTCGCAATGATGGGGCGGCCTCATGCACTGCTCAAGGCCTCGGCGGATGCACCACTTGCCAACTGGTTTGCCCGGCTGTCGGACGTTGCGCCCGACGGGCAAGTCACGCAGGTCACTGGTGCTGGTCTCAGCGGAGCGCAACGCGATTCCGCGACTAAACCAAAAGCGCTCGAGCCCGGGAAAGTCTATTCCCTTGATGTCGAAATGCACCTCACAACCTGGGTCTTTCGTAAGGGCCATCGCATTCGCCTCTCAATTTCAAATGCGCTGTGGCCGATGGTGTTGTCGACTCCGTACAACATGACGACGTCGCTCCACCTGGGCGGCAGCGATGGTTCGCGAATCACGTTGCCGATGGTTCCCCTGCAGGGACCTGCGCCATCCAACATCGCGCCACCTCAGCCATCAGAAGAGCGAACGGATCTGAAGTCGTTTGGATTCCCCTGGCCGGGCGAATGGACGGTAACGAGGGATGAAGGACGTCAGAAGACTACGGTCTTGTGGAAGGGAAAGATGGGCGGGGAGTATCCGTGGGGAAAAGAAACGGATCTTGAGAAATTGACCTACGAGATCGAGGATGCACACCCGGAGGTCAATACGATCCAAGGCGATGCGCAGACGACTTATGAGCTAAAAGGTCGCGTGCTGGTCTGGAGTGGACATCTCTCTTTCAGCAGCGACGCCAAGAATTTCTTCTACAAATACACACGTGAATTGCGCAAAGACGGCGCCCTTCTCAAGACGAAGACCTGGAAAGAGACCATTCCTAGAGACTTTCAATAGCTGCCTTCCGCTTGAGCGGAGCAGGCATCGGACTTCGGGTGTTTGTAGACCACGCCGTCCTTCATCACGAACTCAACGTTCTCGAGAACGCTGATGTCCTGAAGCGGGTCGCGAGAAACGGCAACTAGGTCAGCAAATTTCCCCGGCTTGATCGATCCGACTTCCTTCGAATGACCTAGCAAATCGGCGGCGCTGGAGGTCGCGGCCTGGATCGCCTGCATCGGCGTCATTCCATACTTCACCATGTACGCAAATTGCTTGCCGCTGGTGCCGTAGGGGCAGACGCCGGCGTCGGTGCCGAACGCCATCTTCACCCCGGCCTTGAGCGACTTCCGGAAATTGTCGCGCTGCAATTGACCGAGCTCGGCATCGTGCTGCAGAAAGTCAGCGGGTGTCGTGCCGTTCTTGCCACCCTCTTGAATACATTCCTCGTCGTAAATATCCATGTCGAAGTACGTGCCATGTTTGAGGGCGAGGGCGATTCCCTCGTCGTCCACCATCTCGGCGTGCTCGATAGAGGCGGCGCCGGCAATAATCGCGTTTTTGATCCCTTGTGCGGCATGTGCGTGCACTGCAACCCGCAGACCAAAATGACTGGCCTCATCGACCGCGGCCTGGAGTTCTTCGGGAGTGAACTCAAGTGAACTGGGATTGCTCCCGTGCGTGAGAACGGCTCCCGTTGAAAGAACTTTGATTACATCGACACCGTCATGGGCGAGTTGGCGAATGCGCTGCCGAACTTCCCACGGACTATTGGCCTCGCCATAATGCAAGTCCCACGGCAACTGGATATCGGGCGCCTGCCCCGTCATCGCCCCCGCGCCTCCCGTGATCGTGATATACGCACCCACCACGTACATGCGAGGACCCGGAATATCTCCGCGTGCAATGGCGTCGCGCAACGCCACGTCGTTCAGGGCACGATAGGTGCCAACATCGCGCACCGTGGTGAATCCGGACTGCAGCATCTTTCGGGCGTTCGTGACAGACTCGAGCACAATCTGCGAGGCGGTTTTTCGCAGCACGTTGAAGGGCTCACCGCCAACCTGGCCGTCGGCGACGTGGGTATGGCAGTCGATCAGGCCTGGTAGCACGGTCATTGAGGAAAGGTCGATCATCTTCGCTCCCGGGGGGACGGCCAGACCTTTCCCAACTTCAGCGATCTTGTGGTCGCGGATCACGATAGTCTGATCGGTGAGAACCGTGCCTGAGTCAGGGTCCACAAGACGGCCCGCTTTTACTACGATGACCTGGGCGGAGGCTGACGCCGCGCAGAGGAGCATGAAAGAGACAAGGGTCGAATAACGTCTCACGTCGATCCTCCAGAAGAAACAGGAGGGCCTAGGCCCTCCTGAGAATTTCGCTGGTCCTGGCAACAATCAATCTGCTGCTGCGGAATACTGTCCGAGCCCACGTTTCAGGTCGGCTGCGAGTAGACGATGGAACAACTGCTCGCCCGCCTCCCGTCGAACCGACAAGCGCCCGGCGCCATAAGCCCTCGATTTGAGACCGCGCTGCACGTCTTCGCAGATGCCAAGGTCTTCCGACTGGACCTTGTCGCCTACGGCGATGCTCTGCGCGTTGTATCCGCGGCGCGCGTCGCTTACGTCACTGAAATAGAAATCGAATACGACCCGGCAATGATCTACATCGACGGGAATCACCAGATTCGTGTCCATGTAGCCTTCGTAACAATTGATCATGAAATTCGGATATTGCCAGAAATACCAGGCGCGATCGCCTTTGCGCGTCGCCCCTGTGGCGGCATCTTCTTCAGAGGAGACCATCGGGCTCGACTGCAGGCAATAGCGATCTTCGTTTTCGATGGTGTACTGCTTGTAGTCGAGAACGCTATTCAAGCCTTTGTGGAGATGCGGCACGTGATAACCACCATCGAGGTAGTTATCGACAAATACCTTCCAGTTGCAGGCGATATCGTACGATCTGCTGTCGAAATAATGGAGCTTGGCAAGTCCGAGGGGAGCACAGCGTTTCACTAATCCACCAAGAAAGCCGTGCAGCGAATCGGCCCGCGGATCCAGACTTACAAAGACGAATGCTTCCCAGATGTCGACCTTGACCGGAACCAATCCGTTATCTTGACGCTCGAAATTCTTGACGCCATCGAATTCAGGCATGCCCTTAAGCGAGCCGTCGAGACCATAGTTCCATCCGTGATAGGGGCAATGAAGAATCGACGCGCTGCCGCACGGCTCGGTGACCACCTTGGCCGCATGGTGGCGACAGACGTTGTAGAAAGCGCGCAACTGACCTTCCGCACCGCGCACAGCGACAATCGGCTCACCCGCGACGGTGGCAGTGACGAACTGTCCAGGCTTAGCCACCTGCTCGATTCGCCCAATAACTTGCCAGGAATTGCTGAACACGGTCAGAGCTTCGAGTTCGGCGATTCGGCGATCGACATACCAAGGGCCTGGGATCGTTGAAGCTTCCGACAGTGGCGCTTTGTCGTTGTAGCTGCCTAGGATCTCTTCTACAGAGATCTGTCTGATCATGAAAGGTTGCTCCCTGGAAATGTTCTGTGAGCGATCAGGCTCCGATGGCTCGGCTGAGAAGGTCAAGAAACTGGCTGATGCGTGCTTCCTTGCGTTCGCCAATTTCTCCCTGACGCCGGAAGAGGCCCGGATCCAGTTCTTCGGTCAACAGAGCGTCCTGAAAACGCTCCACCGTCCAATCGAGAATCGACACGATCATCTCCAGATCGAGATCTTGTCGAACTTCGCCGCGCTGCAATCCAAACTTGACGAAGGCGACGGTCCCATACGGATCTTCGGTCGTCAGAAAGCGATTGATCTCCCGCTTGAGGGCCAGATCCGTGCTGTAGTTTCCGAGTAAAGAGATGCGATATGGAATCCAGTCCTCGCGGACTAAATGCTCGGTCCGCCCCAGCCAATAGCGCAGGACGTAGAAGAACCCTTGATCCTGCACATCAAGGGGAGCGTCAAGGTAGGCCGGAAATGCGCGAACGGCCTTCTTATAGACCTCGAAGAACAGGCCATCCTTGCTGCCGAAGTGTTGAAACACTGATCCCTTGGCGATATCCAATTCCGCCGCAATGTCTCCGACGCGGGCAGCATGGTATCCCTGCTCGGCGAAGTGCCGCATCGCGGTGTCGACGATTCGCGCACGCTTGGCTTCTGATCGGGGGCGCGGGGGAACCTGATTGCGATAGCGCGGGGGCGAGACGAGACTACTGGCAATTCCACTCATCAGTTTGACCTCAAGTCACGGAACGATACAGAAAAATACTTAGGAATTCAATTCCAATTTTTCAGCGTGATGCGCTAGTGTATTGGCCCACGGTCCCATCGTGGTGATGACTTTGAGTCAGCACGCATGCCGAGTACAGCAAACCAGGTTTACGATGCGATCGTTGTCGGCGGCGGCCACAACGGTCTGACCGCTGCGGCGTACCTCGGGCGCGCCGGCCTCAAGACGCTGGTGCTTGAGCGGCGGGATATTGTCGGCGGATGCTGTGTGACCGAAGAGATTGCACCCGGATGTCGCGCGTCGACCACATCTTACATCGCCAGCATGTTGCGTCCAGAAGTGATCAGCGATCTTAAGCTCGCCGATCACGGGCTCCGCATGGTGCCATGCGATCCGGCAATTCAGGTCGCCTTCCCCAACGGATGCGTTGTGCCGTGGTGGGCCGAGCGGGATCGCGCTGTTGCCGAATTCCGTAAACATTCGGGTAAGGATGCCGAGACGTTCGTTCGTGTCGATGATCAACTGAAGAAGCTTGCACGATATCTTCAGCCATTCTTTCTGGAGCCTCCACCGGAGATTGATACCAAACGAATGTCAGGGTGGAGCGACCTGTTTCGCGTTGGCAAGCGCTTTCGAAAAATATCGAATGCCGAAATCGGCGAGTTGGTTTCATTCCTCACAGGCAGCCTGGGCGAGTTCCTCGATCGTAACTACGAATCGGAGACGATAAAGACGCTATTCCTCGCGAACAACGTGTACGGCAAACACGGCGGACCATACCAACCCGGCAGCGCGCTCGGACTGCTGTTCCACCTGTTGAGCGGCGGTGAACATCAACTGCAGGGATTTTATGGGCATGTCATGGGTGGGATGGGCGCGATTTCGGAAGCCTTAGGGGCCGCTGGCCGCCAGCTCGGAGTCGAGATTCGGACTTCAGCCTCCGTGGCGCAGATCGACACGCGCAATGGCCGCGCGCGCGGGGTCGTGCTCGAAGACGGAACCGAAATTCGAAGCCGCATTGTGCTTTCGAATGCCGATCCCAAGCGTACATTCCTGACCATGCTTGCGGAAGGCGAGTTGCCCTCGGAATTCGTGCGCGCGATTCGCGGGATTAAGATGGCCGGTCCGTGCGCGAAAGTAAATCTGGCGCTATCAGAAGAGCCTCGTTTTACCGGTACACCGGCAAAGTACACTCAGTTCGAGCGCACCTTCTACACGCTCGTTCCCTCGCTGGAATTCGCGGAACGATGCTATGACATCGCAAAGTTTGGTGAAATCCCCGAACAGCTCTGGATCGATTGCGTAATTGCCTCAAACGCAGACCGGTCGCTTGCGCCGCCGGGCACCCACATCATGACCTGCTTCGTGCAGTATGTGCCCTTCCACCTGCGCTCGGGAACGTGGGACGACCATCGCGAACTTCTGGGCGACCGGGTGATCCGCACGATTGGAGAATATGCTCCGAATGTGCCGGGCTCGATCATCGCGCGGCAAACGCTCACGCCTCTAGATCTGGAGCGCACCTACGGATTGACGGAAGGCAATATCTTTCACGGAGATCTTTCGCTCGAACAATTGTTTTTCATGCGGCCGGTGCCAGGATGGTCGCAATATCGCACACCGATTGAGGGGCTCTATCTGTGTGGCGCCGGGGCGCATCCAGGCGGAGGCGTTACCGGAGCGCCAGGACACAATGCAGCGCATCAAGCTCTGCGAGACTGGAAGACCGGTCGCTTTACGGCAAATGCCGCATGACGACCAACGCACATAGCACAGCCGAATCGCCATCCTAGGCGCGAGGTTCAAGGAGCAAGTATGAAGAAAAAAGGAATTCTGGAGAGACTGAAGGAAGGTCCGGTCCTGGGGGATGGAGGTTACTTACTTGAACTCGAGAAACGAGGCTGGGTCCGTCCCGGGCCGTTTACGCCTGAGGTCGCTATCGTGTATCCGGACGCGCTTCGGGAGCTCCACATCGAATTCAGGCAGGCTGGAGCCGAAGTCCTGCAAGCTCTGACGTTCTATGCAAGCCGCGACAAGCTCGCCACTGTAGGCTTGCAAGATAAGGTCGAAGACATCAATCGCTCTGCCGTGCGTATCGCAAAAGAGGTTGCGGGAGACGACTGCCTGGTGGCTGGGAACCTGAGCCTCACCTGGATGTATGAACCGAATAGTCCTGCCGCCTCAGACCGCGTGCGCGAGACTTTCGATGAGCAACTGCGCGTTCAGATGGAGGAAGGCGTCGACTTCATCATCGGGGAAACCTTCTCATGGCTGGGCGAGGCATTACTCGCGGTAGAGCGCGCGAAACGCACTGGCCTGCCCGTCATGGTGACGATCTGCTTTGAGAACAAAGACGAGACTGCAGAAGGAACCGGCGCTGCCGACGCAGCGAAGACCCTTCTCGATGCTGGTGCCGACATCGTCGGCATGAATTGCCTCCGCCCGCCAGAACACATGTTGGGCCCTATGGAGCAGATGCGGAAAGCAGTGGATGGCTATCTCGCCTGCCAGCCAGTCGGATTCAAAACTCCAAAGGACAAACCCGATTTCACAAGCCTCCCCGAGTTTCCATACTCCCTCGATCCTCTACAACTCACCCGCAAGGACATGGGGCAGTACGCGAAGCAAGCGCGTGAGATCGGGATCAACTACATCGGATCCTGCTGCGGATCGGTCGCTTCGCATGTGCGCGAGATGGCCAACGTCCTTGGAAAGCTGCCGCCCGACAATCGCGTTTGGAAGAAAGGCGGGGCCAAGCCGATGTCGGCGTACGAGTACTACGACCACGACAACGCAGAAGTGAAAGGCTAAAAGGGAGGACAACAGTCACTGCAAAAAAGGCCTGCTCTTCGCGGAGCAGGCCTTTTGTATGGCGTCATACAATACTTCAAGCTGCGGCTTCCGGATCCTGTGCTTCCACCAGCGGCACATTCACCAGATGCTCGTTCAAAAACCACTGCTGAAGCTCATTGGTTCGGAGAACGTCGCTGATCACCAGGTCGTTGGTGCCATCATCACCGATGGTCTGGGCGCGCTTGGCCAGTTTGCGGCACTGGCTGATGACGATTTGATGGGCGTCCAGCAGGCGTGAGATCTGGACGGGCACCTCTTCCCTCCCTCGTGGCGGACGTTCAATCCGCGTCGTCTCAGCGATGTCCGCCGCCATCGCGAGGCTGATGCCTCCCAACAACTGGATGCGCTCTGCGATTTCATCCACGATTTCATTCTGCTCTTCGTAATGTTTGTCGTAGAGAAGATGGAGTTGATAGAAAGTCGGTCCCGCAACTTGCCAGTGAGATTTCTTATACAAGTCGCGGAGAGTGATCGTATCCGCGAGCAACTGGTTAAGCTGTTCGGTCATTTCCAGTCGAACGGGCTCCTCAAGATCGAGAGGCAACAAATGTTCGACGGTGCCGTAAGCCTGAAATTCGCGTGCTTTCTGATGCAAACGAGGTTGTGCACTCACTCTGCCGCGACCGGCAGATGCTGATTCCTTCTTGGCCATGGAACGCTCCTTGCGATCGAAAAAGGTAGGGCTGGGGCAGCCGTCACAGAACCCTATGCGTTAGTAGCTATCCACCGCAATAGGGTTGGATGTCACCACGTGCGCGTTCGATTCCGGAGAAAAGCTATCTACTATCAGGTCTGCATTCCGGCTTCCGCCGGGTATCTTACCAGCGTTGTGGGTTGCAGGGACGCATGATGTAACTGGCTTGGGGCGAGTCAGGTACCGAGCAGGCTATACATCAGAACGGCCAGAACTGCACTAGCGATGCCGACGTACAGCCAATCCCTTTCGAGAGCGAAAGCCACACCAGAGAACGCTACGCGCGCGACGGGGGTTGCAATGAGGCAGAGTATACCGAACTGAATGATTCCCCGTCCGCGAAGCTTCAGAGCGGACCGCACGATACCTTTCCACTCGCGAAGATCGGACGGTTCCCCAGCGAAAGCGCGATACTTGGTAGGCGTAAAGCCGTGCCGCACAAGGAAAACAACGCCTCCTGCCAACACAACACCCGCGGCCAGGGTGACACCGGCTCGCAAGAGGTTGGCGATGACAACTTCGATCTTCTGATCCGTCCAGTCCGACTTTCGAAACATGCTCAGATCTTCCCGGCAAACGCGCCGTACAACATTTCTCCGCCTAGTGCCACGATGACAGCGGCGAAGACCCAACGCAGTTGCTGCGTCTTCGTGCGTGCTAGCATGCGAGCGCCAGCTAGAGAGCCCGCTAGCACTCCCAACACGACCGGCATCGTGAGACCTGGATCGACATATCCGCGATTGAGGTAGACTCCTGCGCTGGCTGCTGCCGTCACACCGATCATGAAATTGCTGGTGGTGGTGGAGACCTTGAATGGAATTCCCATACAGCGATCCATCGCCAACACCTTCACCGCGCCCGAGCCGATGCCCAACAACCCTGAGAGCGTACCGGCGCCAAACATCAGTCCGAAGCCAGCGGGAACGCGGTGAACGTAATAGGCCCTTGGTCCGGTAAGAGATGGATAGACGCCATTCATGCCGAGTCGCGTGGCGAGAGGGTCGGGAGGTTCGCTGGTTGGCACTTCGACTTGAGGTCGGCTTGCCGTGTAGCCCGAATAGAGGAGAACGAGACCGAATACCACGCCTATAGCCGCCGTCGACACGCGTGCAGCGAGAAACGCTCCGAATAGCGCGCCAATCGTGGTCGCAACTTCTAAGAACATGCCAATCCGGATGTTCGAGAAGCCATCCTTGAGATAGGCAACCGCGGCTCCTGAAGAGGTGGCAATGACTGACACGAGAGACGCGCCGACGGCGTAACGAATATCCACCTGAAACACGAGGGTAAGGAGCGGAACGAGAACGACACCCCCGCCGAGGCCGGTGAGCGCTCCTAAGAATCCCGCCATGAACGAGCCCAGACCAACCAGGACGGTGAACTCGAGGTTATTCAATCCCGCCTCCGAGTCCAGTGTGCCATAGTTGGCATCCACAGGTCGGTAAACGGCAGGAATCTATTGGCTCGCCTCTTTATTACTTTGAGGCGTGCTGGCGGGAATCATCTGCACAATCGCTACGGCGCGTCTCCTTCAAGAACCGCTCGACATGCCGATTTGGACGAGGGGATTGTTCGCGACTGGAGCATCCGGCAAATGCAATCCGCATTCTGTCTTCTGAAATCCGGCCCAGCGCCCGGCCCGGGCATCCTCTCCCGGACGCACAGCTCGCGTGCAATGCGTGCAGCCGATGCTGGTGAAATTCGAGTCATGCAGGGCGTTGTAGGGGACGTTATTCGCGCGAATATAGTCCCAAACGTCGTCATTCGTCCAATCGGCGATGGGGTTAATCTTCACGAGCTGAAACTTCTGGTCCCATTCGATTTTCTTGGCGCTTGCCCGGACCTTCGTCTGGTCGCGGCGGATCGCAGTGATCCACGCGCGCAAGGCGCTTAACTTCTCCTTGAGCGGCTCAACCTTTCGCAATCCGCAGCACTGGTCGGGGCTGGTAGCCCATAGTGCTTCCCCATAGATCTCAGCTTGATCTGAGGGCGTGAGGCGCGGCTGCACGCGATCTACCCGGATTCCATACCTCTTTTCAACCTCGTCAATCAGCTGGTAGGTTTCTGGAAACAAAAATCCCGTATCGATTGTGAAGACCCGCAGTGAGGGATTCAGGCCGGCGGCGATGTCAATCAGCGCCATGCCTTCCGCGCCAAATCCAGATGCCATCTCAATGCTGGATCCAAACGTGCGGAACGACCATGACAGCACTTCCCTGGCGCTCCATCCCTCTGCGACTTCCTGCGTCTCTTTCAGATGCTTGATCACTGTCTCCACTCCAAATCTCGGGGAATGACATCGTCTGCAAACAGAACTCGCGGCACTGCTGCCGTATCAATGAGCGACGCCACCAACGTATCGGGCGCTCCCGCGTGAGCATTTGGGATTACCGTTTCCTCCGCCAGCACCTCTCCAACCAGAAGCAACGTCGGCGCAGGCAACAGCGGCGCGGCGGGCAGGTCAGCTACGGTAGTCCTGTGAATCTGTTGTTGCGGCGAGCTTACGCGTGAAACGATCGCGCAAGGCGTTGTCGGCTTCAGTCCAGCGTCAATCAGACTCGCAGCGGTTTCGCCATAGTTGAACCCCGGCATATATACCGCGAGTGTCGCGCCCGATGCCACATACGCTGGCCAAGCCACGGCCTGTTCCGGACTTGCCGGATGACTCGAAAGCAGGATTAGGGCTGACGACTTATTTCTGTGGGTCAGGGACACCTGCGCGGCCGCAGCGGATGCGAGCGCTGAAGTCACTCCGGGCACAACCTCGAAGTCGACGCCCGCCTTGCGAAGGGCATCCATTTCCTCACCGCCACGTCCGAAGATCGAGGGATCGCCGCCCTTCAAACGGACCACGTTCACACCGAATGACGCGAACGCGATGAGGAGCGCGTTAATCTCCTGCTGCTGCACGCTCTTTCGTCCGCACCGTTTTCCTACGTTGCGAACGTGCGCCGTGAATGGAACGAATTCAAGAATTTCAGGACTGACCAGGTCATCGTGCAGCACTACTTCCGCTGACTGAATTAGCTTGACCGCTTTCACGGTCAACAAATCGGGATCGCCCGGACCGGCCCCCACTAGAAAGACCTTACCGTTCATGAACTGCCTCCGGAGTGAAAACATCTTTGGGGAGGGACTGCGTAAAAGGCGCCTGAGCGGCCCACCGGTGCAAAAGCCTTCGGCGGTGATCAGGGTTCAACGACTGTCCAAACAAGCGCGCTCGAATCTTGCCCAGTTGTTCAATCCAGCCTGCGTAAAATGGCGCGAGTTGCTGTTCGAACTCGCGGCGTAATCTCTGCGCGAGGGCGGGACTCTTACCTTCCGTCGAAATCGCGACCTGAAGGGCTCCGCGCCGGACGACCGCGGGATAGAAGAAGTCGCACCGCTCCGGATCGTCGACCACATTGCACAGAATCTGCCGTCTGGTGGCCTCGCGATAGACCAGATCGTTGACATTGATCGAAGACGTGGCGGCGATGACCAGAAATGTCTCGTCCAGATCTTTCTGGCTGAACTCACGAGATTCCCAAACAACAACTCCCGCGCGGGCCCATCCCAAAATCGCCGGCGTCGCCCAAGGCGCCACCACGCGGACTTTCGCGCGCGCGACCAGCAAACTGCGAATCTTCCCCTCACCGATCTTCCCCGCTCCAATCACCAGGCATGAGCGGCCTTCGAGTTTCAGAAACATCGGAAATAGACTCATAGCTTCCTACCCATCGATTCCGTGGGGTACGCGGCCGGGAGAAGGATCGCGCAACACAGCTCCGATCCATTCGCCAGCCAAGCACTCGCGCAATTCCTCATCGCTGTGACGCGCAAAAAACTGACGCAGGTTTTCGTTCTCGTTTCGGTCGTCGAGGTATCGGCGGAGCAGCCTCTCGATTGCATCAGGAACTTCGCTGGCCAGGCATCGGTAGCCGACGGGCCGCGCGATCGATTGGTGCAATCCAAGGGCTCCGCCTACGCAGAAGTAGTAGGCGTCCTGCATGCGATCGCCAACCCTGATCTTCTTGCCTTCGATACCAATGTCGGCAATCCAGTGCTGCCCGCAACTATTCGGGCATCCCGTGACGTGCAACTTCAAATGTTGTTCGAAACCTGGCAGCCTCTCTTCGAGTTCTTCGACCAGCCAACGGGAGAAAGCTTTGGTTTCCGTGATCGCAAGTTTGCAGAACTCCGATCCGCTGCACGCGATCGCTCCCCGCCAGAAAGGTGATCCTTGTACCGGCAATCCGGCAGCCGTCAGTTCCGTCGCGAGTGTGTCGACGTTCTCGCGAGGTACGTTAACGATGATCAGGTTTTGCATGTTGGTGAGGCGAACTTCACCGCCCCCCAGGCGATCAGAAAGATCCGCGGCTTCTCGCATTTGCGATCCCGAGATCCTGCCGCGCAGAACCGACGCGCCTACGTAGAACTCTCCGGCTTGCTTCTGTGCATGGATACCAACATGATCGCGATAAACGTCGTTCGGAGGCTGCTCATCGGCAGCAGGTTCGAACTTGAAGCCAATGCGCTTCTCGAGTTCTCCCTGGAATATCTGCGGAGTCCAGCCGTGACGCAGGAACAGGAACTTCAGGCGCGCTCGCTCGCGGTTCTCTCGGAGAACATGGCTGTCGCGGAAAATCTCCGCGATCCCGCGCAGCACAGGCACAACTTCATTCTGCCGAACAAAGGCGTTGAGTCGAGTCGCAAGAAAGGGATCAGCTGAAAGTCCTCCAGCAACCCGGAGGGAGAATCCGATTTCTTCCCGCCCGTGAAGCCGGCGGGTGATCGCAGTAAGCCCCACATCATTGATCTCTGGATAGGAGCACCACGAACGGCATCCGGTGATGTTGATTTTGAATTTTCGGGGGAGGTTGTAGAAGTCAGCGTTTCCGACGAAAAACTGATTTGCTGCCAGCGCGATGGGAGACGCGTCGAGTATTTCATCGGCATCTACCCCAGCCAGAGGGCAACCGGTGATGTTGCGAGTATCGTCACCGCATGATCCCTTCGTGGTGAGACCTGCGCTCCAGAGTGCATCGAGGACCTCGGGGAGGGCTTCAATCGTGACCCAGTGCAACTGGATGTTTTGCCGGACCGTCAGGTCTGCATTGCCACGCGCGTACCGGTCAGTTACGTCAGCAATCGTTCGTAACTGGTGAGCCTGCAGTAGGCCGTTGGGGATGCGGATACGGACCATGAAGTACGGTAGAGCCTTGCCCTCCCCGTTCCTCCCCCCGACGACCCCGGCGCCATCTCCTTGGGTGTAAACCCCCCACCAGCGGAAGTAGGTGCCGATCCACTCGGGCGGAATCGCCGTAAACCCTTCGCGGCCGAATCGCCGAATCTCGTCGAGGCCATCCCAGGGATTGCGCTCCCTCTTGAGCCGTTCAACGCGCTGCGCTTTCGTTTCTTTGGCTGGAATTGTCATAAATGCAAAAAGCCCACCGCCAGTTTCTCTACTGGCGGTGGGCTGATAATTGCTGATTCTTAAAGACTTATTACGTCAGCAGCCTCCCTGTGCCAGCAGACACGTGTGCACAACAACAAGTACAACAACACACCGTGAACGTCTGGCTAGCTGCCAACATCATCCGCAGATAGTAGGGTGAAACCGCCACCCTGTCAACAATGGAAGTCGAAGTCATCATGCAAAATTCAAATCCGCTGGATCGAAATAATGCCCAGCGTACCTAGTAATTGACGTTTGACGAACCACAAAAGCTGCACTATTTTTTAGGACACCGATGCTGACTCATCGCCATCACCGCCATCATCACCACGCGCACAGCGCATTGGCGGGGGTGCCGGTCTAGGTCAGATCTAGCACTTATAGCGAGTTAAGCCCGCTGACGCGAAAAGCTTCAGCGGGCTTTCTTTTGCGTGGTGGAGGCTGAGGGTTATGGATACCAAGATCGATTATCAGAAGATGCAAGGACTTGTTCCGGCCATCGTCCAGGACGGGAACACCGGAGAGGTATTAATGCTCGGATTCATGAATGAAGAAGCGTACGAGCGCACCCGAACCGGTGGATACGTCACGTTCTTCAGCCGAACCCGGAACGAGTTGTGGACGAAGGGTGAGACCTCAGGAAATCGCCTAAGGGTTCTTTCCATGGCTACCGACTGCGACCGCGACACATTCTTGATAAAGGTCCGGGTCGAAGGAAAAGGCGTGGTCTGCCACCTTGGAACACGATCTTGCTTTACTGAAGCACTGGCAGTTCCTTACGACTTGGCCTCCGAAACTCAAGAGGTGCCGCGATGAAGCTGCGGCTGGGAATTCCGAAGGGCAGTCTGCAGGAAGCGACTTTACAGCTTTTCGCGCGCGCAGGGCTACGCGTTTACACAAACGCGCGCTCGTACTTCGCATCGACCGGCGACCCGGAGATCGAGTGCATGCTCATTCGAGCCCAGGAGATGGCCCGCTACGTGGAACATGGCGCCTTGGATGCAGGCCTCACCGGCATCGACTGGGTCGTGGAGAGTGGTCTCGATGTCGTTCCCGTCACCGACCTCATCTACGCGAAGCAAAGCCGCGGCAAGGTGCGATGGGTTCTGGCAGCCCCGGAAGACTCGCCTTTTAAGCAAGCCGAGGATCTTTCCGGAAAAATCATCGCGACCGAGTTGGTGAACGTCACGCGCAATTACTTTCGCGCTCGAAATGTGGACGTACAAGTCGAGTTCTCCTGGGGCGCCACTGAA